>Ga0265797_10009090_pt1 | contig 13042 bp, 21 predicted proteins | sample P2T30metagenome_FD_192433 | JGI IMG/M metagenome (GOLD analysis project Ga0265797, IMG submission 192433) | Plant litter microbial communities from East Loma Ridge, Irvine, California - P2 T30 | ecosystem: Environmental > Terrestrial > Plant litter > Unclassified | place: USA: California... | reverse complement strand
TCCCACCAACGGTCATGCCTCGATACAGCTGTCAAATCATCACCAATGTCCTGGAGCATGGCCTCGAACTCCTCATCTAGCTCCTCAGATCGCTGCGCCATCATATATCGGATGGTCTTGAAGCGTAATCTTGCTCGTGAAGTGAAAGCGTTCACGCTCTGATCAGTGCTGTACTTGGAACTTGTAAGAATTTACCGTGCTGTGCTGTAGTAGCCAATGTGTAGATCGAGTAGTTCTAGGGCCGCGTACGCCGCTGCAGTGGAGGCTCGAAGACTGGGGTCAACTCCTAGCCAAATGTGTCGGTCGCTAATTGCTTGATGCTCCATTCTAAGTGCCTAGGACTGAAACATCTTAAGCCACTTGAGCAACTTGACCGTGTGGTGTGCTCAGAAAGTGAGTTGTGCTCCAGGCATCATGACCAGCCGCGCGAGAGCAGACGCTAAAACGCGCGGCGCTCGCGTCGACATGTGACGCTCCCAAACCAGACTTCGACGCTATTACTGTTCGACCCCACTTGAACATGGCTCCGTCTTTGCTACCCAGGAACCGTCAGATTTCACACGCACTGGCGTTCCCGTATTACTCGGCGCCGAGAAACTGTGATAGTATGCAGGAGTGCATGTATTTCCCAGCGCCTTCCTACACAGTCTACGGCGGTTGAAAACGTGTTCGCGATCATGTCCTATCGATACTCTCTCGATTCACACGTGCGTCCAAGATCCTGGTCGATACCGCATTGACTGCGGAAGCACTAACCGACTTCGACGATGCGATCCCTCGGCAACGCCTTGTCGAGCAACACCTCCGATCAAGATGCCTGTACCAATATCGACAACCCCAGCTTTGTTTACTCGTGTTATTTCTCCTTTATGCTATTCGTCTATGACGTCTGCCTTCGAGCAGGGCACTTGACTGGGTAAGTTCGACGTCTCGGGTGTAAACAGCCTTGCAGAAAGTATAAAATCAAGAGCTAGGAACCCCGATTCAACGGACAGCACCACAAGAATACTCGCAGCTCTTCTTCAACATGCATCACTTTCAGTACCTTCTCCCCGTTCTGTCGGCTATCTCGCCTGTCTTTGCACAAACATCGGGCACTTTCAATGTGCTAACCTTCAATGTCGCGGGTTTGCCCCCTCTCTTCAACGGCAACGAGATTCCGGGGGACAAGACGACAAACACGGCACGCATCGGGCAACTATTCACACAGTACAACCAATCCATCATCAACGTGCAAGAAGACTTCAACTTCCACGCTACGCTCTATGCGAATGACAAGCATCCATACCGTACGCCAACCAGTGGAGGTGTCCCATTTGGCTCCGGACTCAATACGTTGAGCAACTACCCTTATTCGACTTTTGAGCGTGTGAAGTGGGGCACCTGCAGTACCTTCGAGTATGTATCCCCAACCCGAATCGCATTGTGAAAGACTGTCCCTGACTGATTCCACTTATAGTAGCGCGGACTGTCTCACTCCCAAGGGCTTCACCTACATGCGCCTTACGCTGGCGCCAGGCGTCACTCTTGATACTTACAACCTTCACGCTGATGCTGGGTAAGTCACGGCCAACAGCTCCTGCGCCCGAGCGATTTTGCTGATTCATCTCTTCAGAACCACGGCAGCAGATCTGAAAGCCCGCGCCGCCAACCTGCGCCAGGTCTCCGACTTCATCAAGTCTCGTTCCAACGGCACACCTGTCGTCGTGTTCGGCGACTCTAACACGCGCTACACGCGCGGGCCTGACGATATCCCAGGCGTCTTCAAGGCTGAAAACGGCATGACTGACGCTTGGGTTCAGCTCGTCAAAGGCGGCGTGCCTCCAGTCGGTGGTTCTGAGGCGCTAGTTTGCGAGAACCCGAGCGCGACGACTGCCTGCGAGACTGTGGATAAGGTGTGGTACCGTGGCAATGCGGCCATTGAAGTCAAGGCTACGAAGTTCGACTACGTTGGCGACATGTTCCTCCAGGCTGATGGTAGCATCTTGAGTGACCACAACCCAGTGCAGGTTGATTTCACTTGGAGACTGTTGTAGCTTTGGGTGGACGAGGCGGAGTCTGAGCGCAAGTAATAATGTTCACGATCATTGTTAGCTTCGTTACGATATGCGAAATTGAACGTACTCAATTGCGATCGATGACAGATTGTGCTCGAGCTTGAAGTGTCGTATTGTTTGTCGCACAAGGCTGTTGCTATACGAGATGTGGGTCCGATAAGCGAGGAAGGAACTACAGGTACACCGACCCAAGGCTTCGTGCCTCGCTTTTACATGCACCAGACCTTCAACTTTTAACACCTTCCAGACTACAACTATTGACTTTAAATCCTCACAAGCAAATTCTTCCCACCTCAATAATGGACGACATGTCTGAACAGAATCTGATCGACACCTTTGACCAATTGGTCTCGGAAGGAGTCATCGTGTACGGCCCGCATACAAAGCATTTCGTCGAAGACCAAGGCTACCCAGTACATCACCTCCAATAAATCCGTAACTTTAGCGAGCTTACGCCGCCATAGATTGAGTTCCGCATTTGCCCGGCGTTAAAACGAAAACCACACACCGTTGGCGCGGAAAACAAAGACTTCAAAGACAGTCGGCCGTGGGGCCCAGGAAGCGACCTATTCCGCCCCGATGACCGTCTGACATTATGCCAACTCAATGGAACCCACGATCTCGCGTTGAACTTGTTCTGCGTTGACAGGCCGCAGCTTCTTGTGGTGACATCTGATTCGTACCGACGGCAGCACGAGCCACTGGACGCCGATGACTTTGCTGCAATGCTGGAGGTGTTGAGGAAGTGGGAGGGATGGTATTTTATTTTCAATTGTGGAGAGAAGGGCGGGTGCAGTCGTGTGCATAAGCATGTGCAGGGCTTGAAGGGACCGCCGCACGCTTTCGATGCGCTTGTAAGAGCGGAGATTGAAGAGGGAGGTGTACCGTACAAGTACTTCACGCATCGTTTTGAGCAAGGATTTGAGGCGGTGTCGGTGTCGCAGGTGCTCGAGGTCTACAAGTCAATGCTCGTACGGTGTAGGGAAGCACTGGACTTGGACGAGAAGGAAGAGATATGCCCACACAATGTTGTGCTTTGGAAGAACTACATCATCGTCATCCCGCGGAGAGCTGGTATATGGAAGGGTGCAAGCGCAAACACGGGAGGCATGATGGGATCTGTATGGGTGCCTGACCAAGCTGAGATGGATAAGTGGCTGGAGCTTGGATGCGCGAACGTGCTGAGAGGACTGGGCGTGCCCCGATGAGCTCAAACATAGCAGACCCGTAGGGATCACCTGGATTGGATGATTTTTGGTGCATATATAATCTCTATCCGTGGGTCGCATGGGACCACCGAGACACCAGCAATGCAAAGGCGGGCGAGCTTGGAGCACGTAGATCTCAGGACGTCAATCACTCATGGTATCATGTACGACCAAACACTACAAAGCTCTTCGCAACAACAGAAAAAGGCCGTATCTCATTACATCCAACACGTGAAAACGCCAACAAGATTACAACAACGAGAAGTATCCTCCCAAATATCATACCACCACAACAACAACCATCCCCACAACCCCCACCATCACCCACCACCCAACTCTCCCCCTCACACTCCCTCCCTTACTCTCATTCCCATACCCCTCCGAACTATCCCTCGCCTTCGCCGCCCCCGTATTAAAGCACTCAAACACCGGCTCGCCTTGCGCGTACTCGCCAAGCGTATTCTGCAAGCACCCAGCCACCAAGTCCGGCGCGTCCGTGAGACAGTACTGGAAGCACGAGTTTGGCCCGTATGTCGATATCGCGTTGATGTGTCCGTTGCAGCAGGTGTCGAGGATGGAAGAGTTCGAGCCGCCGACGGGGACAGCACAGGTTGAGAGGGAGGTGGGTGGGGTGGGGATTCGGGATGTTGGGGCGCAGGACATGGTTGTGGGTGTAGTGGAGGTGTATTGTGTGGAGAAGTTGTTGTGGAAGGATGTTGACGGTGTTGCTGTGTGGAGGTGACGTTTGTCTCGATGGCTGGCCGTGTACGTTGGTGCGTCTCGTTCCAAATCGGATGATTATTGGTATCAAAGTTCTCAGAACGACGAATTGAAGAGGCAAAGAATAGTAAACGCCCTTGGGATGTAATGAGAACGACTACTTTGAAGAGAAAGTGAAGGAAATGCCAAGATACCGCTCACAGAGCGTAAAAGCAAAAGACCGAAGGAAAAAACACAACAAAAGAAACGAAACTAGAGACTGTCTATCATCAAGACAAACTCGAACGTCGCTACGTTTTGTGTACCTAGTTCTATGTTTAGGTACAGCGGGTGGTCAGATCGGCCGGCGCAAGATCGGACACTAACCACCGTTAAGCGCCCAGTACCACTCGAACGATTGGCTCGCAAGTTTCCAGAACGAACTTCGAGAACTGTTGAAACTAGACGTCTCCACGAGTTCGAAACATGATTGCCGCGTTTTGTGAATGCGTCATGCGATGTTCGACCAATAGGTGGGGTGGTAATACGGTGTGAAGGACGTAACCACGTGTCTGGGTCTTGGCGTTCGAATGACCACTGTCTGGGTCTTGCGCATGAAGTCTTTGAGACTTACACGTTACATAGCGGTGTTGAGTCGTAGTAGTATGCCCCAAGGCAGACTCTTGAATCACTCTTCGTCGCTATCGTCCTCGTGTGCCGCTGCCCAAGGACTGCGCCGCCTCAGTGAGCTGCCTTTGGCGTCCAGGATGAAAGGTATGGGCACAAGGCACACCGCGATGGCCATTAGTGCCAGGCTTGCGTTGCGCGTGCCCGCATGAATGAAAAGGACTCTGCCGACCAGTGGGAAGCTTGCACCAGCTATGTTGCGAACCAATCCAATGCCTGCCAACGCCGAGGCTGAGTATGTCTTGTATGCGTCTTCTGTGTAGGTCAAGGTCATGAGGACTGCAGGTGTGTTAGTATTGCGAGGCAAATGCAAGGAGTCGCTTACTGAGCGTGTAGAACGACCACCCCCAACATGCTGAAGCTAGCACCGGTAGGATGGGTTGGATTTCCGGTGTTGCAAGGAATGCGAAGGTGAGTAACGACAAGGGCAGTACGATAGCCGCTGCCTTTGCATGATGTAATCGGGCCTCAGGTACATCACGGCCCCCAGCTGCGACTACCTGTCGCTGGTAATGCCTTTCTTGATAAACGTTGGACAACAGCCCCAGGACGACACCGAAGACAATACCGAGAAAGGCAATGCCGACTCCAGTCGTGCTGTAGCCATAACCATTTGGACCAAAAATCATGTGGAACGCTCCGTTGAATAGGAAGGACAAGCCATAGAGGAACCCATTGTAAGCTGCGCCAAACTGCACAATGGCTTCAGTAGCTAGAAATCGAAAAGGTCGTGCGAGTGCTGTTCCGAAAAGTTGCTTTGGGCCTCGCTGCTTCAATGCGTTCGGGACCTCAAGTCGTCCGTCACCAGTCTCCTTGCGCAATTTCCTTGCTCTGCGAAGCAGGATTACGCTGTGTCTTGTTTCGCCTAGAGCATAAAGCGCCGCGAACATGACCAACCAAAACGACAGGCATATAAAGAACATGATGCGGAAGACTTCGTGCCAGCCCCTACCATGAGCGATGAAGGAGAAGAGCACAAATCCAGTAGGACTGCCTCCAGTAGCTGCAAACAAAAACCAGCCCATCGCAGGGCCAGTCTCATGATGATGAAATAGATCAGCGATTGTGCCGCCGAAATTCGAGATTGTTGTCGATGAGAAGTAGCCTGAGAAGAAACGAAGAACCAAAAATGGCGCAAGACTCTCGACAGTGGAGGTGGACAGAAGCAACACCAAGAAGATGCCATAGGACACTATGTACACCGGCCGTCTTCCATAGTACTCCGAGAGAGGTGCCAGAGACATTGGCCCAAAAGCTAGACCAAGCACGTAGAGGCTCAGTCCCAATGTTGCGACGGTAGGGGATACTCCAACATCTTTGGCGAAGTCGCCAGCAACCGGAGAGAAGCCAGATGCACCCCAGGAGACGCTGAGGTCGATGGGCATGATGGCAGCGACCATCAACCATTTGCGGAGTTTCGACCAGTTTCTGGGGTCTTCAGGGTCGTTGGGACCAAAGGCGACGACTTTGTTGGTCGAAGTCGCCAGCAGAGGCTCATTCTCGCGTGTAGACATGCTCCTCGTGCACCACTCAGTAATGTTGGAGGGTTAAATCCTGGATGTCGATGAGAGTGGAGATAAGACGAGCGAGATTCGTGATAACTGGCGCCGATGACGTAATACATCACACGAAGTGAATACCGTCGACACGTGAATCACGCTTTGAATCAGCAGCTGTACAGCATCGCAGCAGACGAAATGTAAATGACGGGTGCTGTAGGAGTAGGCTTCGCGTCTGGTGGTGAGGTTTGTGAGCTCGACCGAATCCACCTTTCCGCTTCAGGCCTGGACGATTTTCTGGGGAAGTCGCGATCGATCGCCAACAGCTCTCACCGAGCGAAGCACATGCATGCACGCCTAATTCGCCGCAACATCGCGTGTATTCTTACCTCTTGTAGTACTTTCAATACCCTCCACAAACTGCTGTAATGGCCGACCGCGCAGCAAAGCGGATGCGGCGCCTGAGCACGGAGGAGGATTCCGAGGTGGCAGACGAGTGGATGAATGGGAACAACAGGTATGTGGCTGAACTGCAACAACCCGCGCATAGCTCGCGCCAAGGGCATGCGGGAGTACAAGGACACCTAGAGCAGCAATCGCGCCCGCGTACCGCACAATCCACCGGCCAATTGCCCATCCGCCTTCACCACCACGCCTGTGCCACACGCCGAAGACCCCTGCGCCTCTGCACCCGCGTCTGACTGCCATTTGACACGCCGTCTCACCCGCGGGGAAGACTCCTACACCTACACCTACACCCTCACCACGATGCCCCGTCTCCGTGCGCGCCCGCCGCTAGCAGCCCCTCTGACAGCTCTCAGTGCCCCCACAGCCTCGTCGACCCGCCCACGACGCGGCACCGCCAACCAGTCGTCCGCCGCCGCCGTCATCCAGCGGTCCTCGCCCGAAGAGACCCGCCAGTCCATTCACCTTACTGTCAAATCATCGCCCGGCAAGCTGCGGCAGGCCACTAGCGGCGCCGTGCCCAAGACGGGAGTGAGCAAGCAGAACATTGTGGCCGGCTCGCGCGCCTCGCGGAGTAGTCGGATAGTCCGCGAGGTCGACAGCGAGGATGAAGAGGAGGGGGACGACTCGGAAGATGCCGTCGAGGTTGACGCCATGGATGTGGATGACGAGGAGGACGCAGAGAGTGACGAGGACGAAGATATGGACGCGGAGGGCGACGAAGATGACGACTTGGACGACGACAGAATTGTCGTAGCCACCACGCAGTCGATACCCGTCAAGCCCACCATCAACATCTCCAAACCACAGGACTCGGTTGAGGCCAAAGAGATGGCCATGGCCATGGATGACGACGACGATGACGAGCTTAGCGAGCCCGATTCTGACCTCGACGAGGAAGATGCTGAGGGCGAAGATGAGGACGCTGAGGGCGAGGAGGACGACGAGATGGGCGACCAGAACGCAGATCTCGACGAGGAGATGGACAGCGACGAGGACCTGAGCCGTGGCCAGACGCCCGACGTCTCCAAGATGACCAAGCGACAACGCGCCCTTGTGGAAGAGGGCGAGGACGGTGGGCTCTTGGCGCTCTCCAACGAAGCGCAGAAGAAGAAACACTTTACAGCAGAGGAGAACGCCATGCGTCGCGCAGAAATGGCACGGCGAAGGAAGAATCTCAGCGAGAAGCGCAACGAGGAAGAGAAGGTACTTCACATCACTTCCTACCTCTGCATATGTGAAAGCGACTAACACTTCGCAGATGGACACCATCAACCGCCTGCTCAAGAAACAACCACCCAAACGCGGCCGCCGTGCCCTCGAGGAGTCTGGCCAAGACGACGATGCGCCTGAGAGGGCAGATCCACTCTTCGTCCGCTACGTGCAAAATCCCAAAGGCACGCAGCTCGGTGTGCCAGACGAGTGGCTACAGGCACCCGTGGGCAGCTTTTTCGCTGGAGAACTAGGACCCAAGAGTCAGAGACCGTTCTATGGGCGCATGGTTGAAGAAGTGTCATAGTCCATTTCTTGTCTGCATTACACGGCGTAAGGGAAGAGAGTTTCATGGAGATTTCCTGGCCAATAGGTGTATATGTGGGTGTTTAACCTTTGCACCTTCAGTACATCGACTAGAGCAATCATATATCGATGCCTATGTTTGGACGACGTCCTTGATCCTAGCCCCTCGAAGCTTGTCTGTTACCTCTTCCCAGTCCATCCAATCTTGTTCTTCCTCCCTCATAATTATGTCTTCTGCTAATTCAATAGATTCGCTTCCCTCATTAAGACCAATGTCGACACCAGGAGGCATGAAAATGCCGCAGGTCGAGCGCTAGGGCGTTCCTTCGTTTTTCGCGCTGATTCGGAGAAGTCCTACCAGGAACCAATTCGTTCCAACGCTCATACGTCATCAATCTTCTCCGAGTCGTTCAATTTTCCACATCCACCTCTTCTCAGCCGTATGGATTGCCATATTGCGCAGGCCAAGGTAGCATTTCCGGCTGTCCCTGAGCCGCCATTGTGCTGATCACGCCATCCGAATCCATCAAATCGTCCAGGCTATGAAAGTCCGCCAGAAATTGTGGTTGACCCATCGCCGCACCCCAATTTTCCTGTCCTAGGATTGGAAATGCCTCGCCCATCGTGTTAACCCCTCTGCCAGCCTGAACAGCCGCCACACACTGCGCCGCGATCCCATCGTCATGTGCCATCCACTGCAACCACCTCACCAGCTTCTCTGTCGTGGTCCCGAGTTCCGTCCCTACGCCTCTAGACACCGCCAGCCTTAACACACCCACCGCTCGCACGATGTAATGACTCAAACACCACCACGGCCCATTCTGAAAGATGTCCACCGCCGGCTCCCTCGGCAACAACTGCCCAACGCGCTGCGCCGCCCTCACACAATGCCCAGCCATATTCCTCGCAACATCGTCGCAATCCTCCGGCGCAACCAGACACGGCCTCGTAACCAGCATCATAGCATCCATCCACGCGAAATGCAGCATGAGCCTCGCCCCATCCGTCATATGCGGCCGCATACTCTCAAGCTCAGACTGCAGGCGCACGACGCGGTTCTGGACCTCATGCCACGGCAGCGTGGCCGCTTTGACGGTGTACATGCTCGACAGCGCCCACTGCGCCGTGATGCTGATACGCATGTACACGTTGAGGAAGGACGTGGGGTCGTTGTCTGGGAGCGGCACGTTGCAGTCGTTGAGCGGGAAAGCGGAGGGCCGGGAAATGCAGGAGCAGATGAGCGTTTCGAGGGTGCGCAGGGCCCAGAAGGTGCGGGCTGAGGTGGAGGTGCGGCTTGGCCAGGGGTTGCTGGATGGGGACTTGAGGTGGAGGGAGAGAAGGACGGCGGTGCGGAGGGCGTGGCCGAGGGTGAGGTAGGCTCTGTGGTGGGGGTTATTAGTGGTGATGTGGTGAGTTGCTAGTGAGTGAACTGGGGTAGTTCCACGTTACCAGATCTTGTCATGAGAGATTGGTGACGGATTGTGCTTACCTGTCGACTTGGTGGACTATGAGATAGTACAACGAGAGTAGACCATAGCACTGGTGTCATTAGCGTCTCAATCCGCTTCTCTACGGACGTCCCATAGCAACTCACCTGGACGAGAGCTACATCCGGCGTGGCGGATACGCCCGCTGGATCGATGACTGCGAGCAATTGCACCGCTCTGGTGAAGTGCTGGACACCTTCGCGTTGCCTCGTAGCATTGCGATCAGTGAGGTACGCATGTCTAGCTCCGATAGCGAGTACGAGGTGGAGTATAGCTAGCCGTGTGTTGTTAACTTGGAACGGAGCGGTATAGTACAGCTCGACCTCTCTGTCCAGCAGTGCTGTTGGCACGAGGGGTATCCAGTCGTGGACTGTTCGCGTGTAGTGCAATATCAGACGGTATGTAACATCTCTGGGAGGAAGGTCGTATGAGCCGGCAGGAGCGTTGATCTTGAGACTCGGGTCGGGTTCAAATGGGTTGGAACCCGCTGGTTGGGTGGACGCGTTAGTGTCTGGATACATGGTGTTGCTGAGCGCATCAGGGGTCGCCGCGCTGCCCTGATATGTGAAAGGTGCCCATTGTGCATCACCGTCTGCTTGTGTATACGAAGTCTGGGCGGCGTTGGGCGAGCCCCAGAAGTCCGAAATGTTGATATCGTTGGCGTCTCCAGTATTGAGCGGCGCAATTGATAGACTGCGTGAGCTGAAGCTCCTCTCAGACTGTGTTTGACTGTGGCCTTGAAATCGTTGATGCTGTATGACCGGAACGGGTTCTTTTAGCTTCGTAGGGTCAGTCATATTTAGCCTTGGACGATTGCTTTATGGCGGAATGCGGTCGAGTCCGTATAGCCTGGCCGTCCATCTGACCGAAGGCCAAAGCGCAACCGGCGCTAATTTTGGTGACAATTGAGACTTGCTTACCTCTAGGAGTGCATTTTCGATCTTTACACGATCAGCTGCACTCACGGTAGATCTGAGCTGCGAGACCAAGTCAACAAAAACCTGTTTCTGTCTCTCAATCTCGCCCAGGCGGTCCTTCTTGTTGTCTTCGAACACGCAGGGGATATCGTTCGCTACACAATCCGCACAGCGGGGCAACTCAGCTGTGCACTTCGTCTCTAGGAGTCAAGGTCAGATCAACCAACTGACAGCCATTAAGTTGACTGGGGTACCAAAAATATCATCATGAACATCTTACTTCGTGCACGGCAACTGATACACTGAGAGCAATTCATCAGCCTCCGCAACATCTATAAGGCTCAGGAAGGTGGTTCTTGGGCTTACAGCTTTCTTGGCTCGTTGGCGGCCCGGCGGTGGAACACGTCGAGGCCTATTATGGCTGGGCAATAGTACGCGCCCACCATAGAATTCGGGAGGTGATGCCTCTGGCATTCTTTTGAATGATTCGGCCATAGTTACCGAGCCATATTGTATGAGATGAAACAGCGACTTTGTGTGTCGAAGGCGAGCGTTCATTGGCGGCGCACTTTGACATGATTGGCTGAACGGAAAGGTCCTCCATAGCGAATGACAAGAGGTACCGCGGGACCCATGAAGGCAGATTCGCCTTTGCCCCGATGCGCCTCCTCATTCCCGATGGCTAGAAACAGCCGCTCATGTACGGTGACCGAATGCGTCGCGGTTGTGACCGGTCTGTGCAACATCTTGTCGTGGATGCGAAAGAGCACCTCGTGCGCATATTTGCTTGTGGATGTAGCTCGTACCGTCGTCTCAGGGTCATCTTTGGCAGTCCGAGCCTCTCACTCCACGGCCCCTTGGGCATCAGATCCCCCAGCTACTCTTCAAGCCCAAATGTTGCGCCCAGTATGAGGTTTCCAGTACCACAGAAAGCCACTTCCTGCGCCATCGTACGTCCGTCCACGATATACTCTTTACTCGAGACATGGTTGACAGTCCACTTCTCGCCTGTCATATTTTCGACGGCTTCCAGGACTTCGCTTCGTGAAGTCTATTAGCCACTGACGGACACGTACCGATTCTTGCCGAGCTCTAGCTTCTCTTGGGCCTTCCCAGGCAACGTACCGTATCGCCGAATCGAATCCATAAACCCGAACTTCAGCCCTCAGTCAAAGGTCAGTCCATTGACGAAGCTTGTCAAGCTGATATCAATCTCCTTGCTCTTCAAATACTCGACTGTGTTGCGTTGGGCTTCAAGGAAAGGGGCATTTGCGCGGACATGTGCGTCGGTTTTGACGCTGCAGAACACAGAGGGAATGAAATGTGATCTCACAGGAATGATCCTGCGATAAGGAGGAAAACAACATCTTGTCCGGCGAATGCCTTCTTGAGGCTGTCTGGCGAGTCGTAGTCTGTACGAAAGATTTTGACTGCCGATACATGAGTACGGTCAGTGCGTGTTCCCTACGCCGTTCGCAACAAGAGTGGCCTATGGCGAACGTTGACGGTGATATTCTGGGACACAACGGTAAAGTTGAAGGTAGACTGTTTCAGAAAGGCGTGCAGAACAGGCGCACTGAATTTACTTCCAGTCTGCAGGTCGTCAGCCAGACTTTCACATTGTTACCGACCGCGCCGCGAAGCCTGCGAGACAAATGTCACTTGGACTGAAGTCGCATCTCGCACAGAACATGAAAACTTACGCTAATAATCGGCATGTTCTTCAAGCTCGACATTGTGATGATAGTAGTGTTCGGTGACGTCTTAAAGCTGTTGTATAGATGGAGTGGTCAGGGGAGTGGAAGGAGTTTTGATGCTGCTGTTCATGATTTGCGGCCTACTGGTATTGTATAGCTCCTGTCCACAATGGACATCCATACTTGATGCCGTTACCAAGACCCATCCGGTTTCACGACGCGATCGTATGAGGTGGGCCGAAATGATTTGATATGCTGCAGAAGTACGGTTGATCTACAAGTAACAGTTTAGTCAAGGACTAAGGAGCAAGCCGCCAATGAAACTGTCCGGTGCCACTTTGATTGAGATATAAGTTCGGCTGTCCGCTTTTGATAAGCACACCTCTGAGTAAAATAGCCGCCTGAGCAATGAGCCTAGGTCATCGGTCTTTGTACGAAAAATGCTCTTCAAAGACCGAACTCATGGAGTTCAAGACTAAAGAGCCGAGTAAAGATGGGTTTCGAAGCTGCCCTGCTGATCAGGAACAGTCCTTCTTTGAGTGACCGACGCGAAATGCCCGCCCATGACTTGCGAGCTTCAGCAGAGTACTGCGCTGGGGTGTAAACACAAAAAATCTTGGTTGGAACGCTTGGAACACCTTGCATGTTGTGCGTGAAACAAATGATTTCGTTGATTAACAATCCGTTGGGAAGTGGGAGTGAGACGCTTCAGTTTAGGTGGGTAAGATTTAAAGGAGTACATCAATCATCGGTGGGCAGACCGAGGGCTACCGTACCAAGCTGGACCGAGCGGGACGTTGGTTCCGCC
>Ga0265797_10009089_pt1 | contig 13042 bp, 16 predicted proteins | sample P2T30metagenome_FD_192433 | JGI IMG/M metagenome (GOLD analysis project Ga0265797, IMG submission 192433) | Plant litter microbial communities from East Loma Ridge, Irvine, California - P2 T30 | ecosystem: Environmental > Terrestrial > Plant litter > Unclassified | place: USA: California... | reverse complement strand
GGCATCGCGCCACGGCATGTTGTCGTGCGTGCTGCTGCTTGTGGGCCTGTGGAGCGCCGGCATGGCGCACGCCGGCGTCACCTACCGTTTCGGCGGTGGCGCAATCGCCGGCTGCTCGTTGTCTGGCGATGGCGGACGCTATCGCACCGGACCGGATCTTGACCTGCCCGGCGCCGCCTACATCAACGACGCGGAGCCGGGCAATGCGTTCGACGTGCTCACGCAGCTCAACACCATACCTGCGCAGAACGATGTGATCGTCATCGACAACCGCGCGCCGGAAGACGTGTACGGCAAAACCAATACCGCCACCGTCCGTACGGTGAGCGCGCCGCCGAACCCTGCGCTGGGAACGGGTCGCATCGAACTCAATGGCGACATGCAGGTCCACCAGGGCTATGACGGCGCACGCTTCGTGATGGTGCCGGCGATGCGCCAGATCGTGACCTAGCGCTGCACCCAGGGGCTCGACAGCAGCGGCACCGGCACCGGTACCCTGGTTCGCCTCGACGGCGCCGACCTCGCCGCGCCGCAGGCGTGCGACGGCGCGGTGCCGGCCGGGGCGCAGCTCGTCGCCGGCAAGGTATCGAGCTGCAGCTTCGTGGTGTATGCCAATGCCGGCGCCACCCAGGACAGCGGCTACGTCCAGCTGCAGCTGACGCTGAGCGACAAGGGCGAATCGGTGCCGCTTACCGTCGGCGTCAACGTGAGCAACGTGCCATGATGCGCCGCCAATCCGGTTTCGCCTACATTGCGGCGGTGGTGTTCCTGGTGGTGATCGCCGGGATCGCGGTCGCGCTGCTGCGCCTGACCGACACCCAGCAGACGACCGTGAACCAGGCCCTGCTCGGCGCCCGCGCCGGCCTCACGGCGCGCCGGCATCGAGTGGGCGTTCAACGGGCTCACTACCCGCTGCTCGGAGGCAGGTATCCGCACCACGCTCAACGATTTCAGCTATGCCTCGGGATTCCGGGTGACGGTCACCTGCTCGTTCCAACGCTACGGTGAAGGGCAGGATCCAGTCAATCCAAGCCAATCGGTGCCAAAGCGCATCTATCGCATCGAAGCGGTGGCTTGCAATGGCACGGGCACGACCTGTCCCGAGGAAAACGCGAACGTGGCGCGGGCCGACTATGTCGAGCGCGCGCGCGTGGCCACGGCGTGCACGGTCGAACCGAACGGTTTCTGCTACTGACGTGGGTGTCGCAACCGGCATGAAGGAGCCTGTACGCTCCCGATGATTTTCACCCGATAGCAGACAATGATAGAGTCCCTTAACATTCATCCGGAGGACTCCATGCAGCAAGCATCCAGCACCCGCGTCGCCATCGTCACCGGCGCCTCGCGCGGCATCGGCGCCGCAGTCGCGCAGCGCCTGGCCGAAGACGGCTACCGCGTCGCCGTCAACTACGCCAACAACGAGCTTGAGGCCGACCGGACCGTGGCCGCCCTGCGCGACGCCGGCCACAGCGCCATCGCGGTCAAGGCCGACGTCGCGCAGGCCGACCAGGTGCGCGCCATGTTCGACAGCGTCGAGCGCGAACTGGGCAAGGTCGACGTGTTGATCAACAATGCCGGCATCCTCAAGACCGTGCCGCTGGCCGAGTCGAGCGACGAGCTGTTCGCGCGCACGTTTGCCGTCAATGTGCAGGGCACCTTCAACACCCTGCGCGAAGCGGCCACGCGCCTGAACGACGGCGGCAGCATCGTCAATTTCTCGACCAGCGTGGTGGGCCTGAAGCTGCCCGGCTACACCATCTACAGCGCCACCAAGGCGGCGGTGGAATCGATGAGCCAGATCTTCGCCAAGGAACTGCGCGGGCGGCGCATCCGCGTCAACGTGGTGGCGCCGGGGCCGGTGGCGACCGAGCTGTTCTTGGACGGCAAGACCCCGGAACAGATCGCCCACTTCGCCAGCCTGCCGCCGCTCGAGCGCCTGGGCGAGCCGCGCGACATCGCCAATGTGGTGTCGTTCCTGGTGGGGCCGGATGCGGGCTGGGTCAATGGCCAGGTGCTGCGCGCCAATGGCGGCGTGATTTGAGGCCGTTGCCGGAGGATTGGGCAAGCCGCGCGGACCATCGTCGTCGCCATTCGCGGTGTAATACAGAGGTCGCGCGCGTAATCGTTCAACCACCGTCCAAGGAGTCCGCAGCATGGAAGCGATCCACGAACTTGCCACCCTGATCGCCCGTCACCAGCACGGCGACGGCATGCGCCAGACCGACGTGCCGGGCATGTGGCTGATCCGCAGCGCGCTGCCGACCTGCCCGCTGCAGGTGCTGCACGTGCCGGCCGTGTGCATCATCGCGCAGGGGTCCAAGCTGGTGACGCTGGGCGGCGACGATTACCGCTACGACCCGGCCAGGTACCTGGTGGTGTCGGTCGACCTGCCGATCACCGGCAGCGTCACCGAAGCCTCGCTGGAAGAACCCTACCTGTGCCTGCGGGTCGACCTCGATCCGCAGCTGCTGGCGGCGATCGACCTCGAGCTTCCGCCCCGGCACGACAAGCCGGTGCGCGGCGCGGCGGCGCGCGGACTGTACCTGAGCCGGACCACGCCGGAAATGGTCGACGTCGCGCTGCGCCTGGTGCGCCTGCTGGACGCGCCCCAGGACATCGCAATCCTGGCGCCGCTGCTGATGCGCGAGCTGCACTATCGCCTCTTGAGCGGCGAGCACGCCGGCCTGGTGCGCCACATCGCCTGCGGCGAAGGACGCATGGCGCAGATCACGCGCGCCATCGGCTGGATCAAGCAGAACTACAACCGGCCCTTGAGCGTCGAGCGCCTGGCCAGTGAAGTCGGCATGAGCGCGTCGACGCTGCACGAACACTTCAAGTCGGTGACGGCGCTCAGTCCCTTGCAGTACCAGAAGCAGTTGCGGCTGCAGGAAGCACGCCGCCTGATGCTGACCGGGCTGAAGGACGCGGCGCGCGCGGGCCACGCGGTGGGTTACGAGAGCAGCTCGCAGTTTTCGCGCGAATACGCGCGCTTTTTCGGCATGTCGCCGGGGAAGGATTCGATGCGCCTGCGCGAAGCGATGCTCGATGGCGGGCCGGGCCTGTTGCAGGGGCTGCCCTGATGGTGGCCATGACTACACTGCCTCGGCCCCTACCCCGCACACCCGCGCCACGATCTGCTGCGCGCTCAATTCCTGAATCAGCACCTCGCCGCCATTGGCCTTGATCAGGCTGCGCGACAGCGCATGCGCGTTGGCGGCCAGGCCGAGCGACGTGAACGCCGCCGGATCGAAGCGCTGCACCGAATGCACGTCGTCCACCAGCAGCCCGACCGTGGTCGCGCCGTGCCGCACCAGCACGACCTGGCCGCCGGCACGCGCTGCAGCTGTCGCCCCCAGCAGCCGCGCCAGGTCGAACACCCACACGAAATAACGCCCGCCGTCTTCCAGGTCCACGTCCAGCATGCCGATCCGCCCGCCCTCGCCGGGTGGGGTGCGCTTGACCCGGGAAAACGGCACCGCCTCCAGCACCGCCGACGCGTCCAGCGCCATCAAGTCGGCGCCGACCTGGAACAGCGCATAGTCCTGTCCCTGCTCGTGCTCCGCGCGTACCCGCGCCGCCCCCGCCAGCGCCGCCAGTTCGGCACTGCTGCGCACCGCGCCGAGCGACTGCAGCAGCACCGACAGCACCGGCTGTTCGCGTCCGCCGGCGCGAAATTCGCGGTAGCCCCCGGCGCGCGCGCAGGCGGCGATGCAATACTGGCCGGCATGCACCACGATGCGCGTCGCCGCGCCCTCGCCCGCGGCGGCGTCGAGCAGCGCACGCTCGAGCGCCAGCACGGCGCCCGCCGGATAGGCCGGGTCGGTGGCGCACAGCACCCGGCCCTCGGGCGTGACCAGATACGCGTGCATGCCGGGCCTGCCCGCCACGCCGCTGGCGAGCATATTGCGCAGTTCGAGCGCGCTGTCGAACACGATGCCGATGCCGCCCACCACGCTCGCTTCGCGCTCCGGGTGGCGGATCGCGGCGTGATACACAAAGGTGGCTTGGCCGTCGTACAGTGGCGACGGGCCGAACGGCTCGGCGTGGTGATCGTGCTCGCTGCGCAGGCCGCACACGGCGACCAGCGTCTCCGGCGCAATGGCGCTGCCCACCACATCCTGGACGCCGGTGGCGGCCAGGATGCGGCCGGCGCGGTCGTACACGAACAGGCGGCTGTAGACCGTGTACAGGCTGTTGATGTGCTCCAGCAGCGCGCCGATCGCCGCCAGTTGGACCGGGTCGTCCGGCTGCGCCAGCGCCTGGCGCAACTGCCCGGCCAGCGCCCACCAGCGGCAATCGTTGGCGCGCTCGTACAGGCTGCGGTCGAGCATGTCGACCAGCAGCTGGGCCGTCAGCCCGGCCGCTTGCAGGTTGGACGCCAGCACGGTCTGGTACAGGCCCTGGATCGACAGCGAAAACGCCTCGTCGCTGCGCTCGCCGGTCTCGGTGATCTGGTCGAGCACGGGGTTCAGGCGGCTGTCTGCGGCACTGTCGGCGCTGCCGCTCACCTTGCCGTTCCAGACGATGCGCTTGATGGCCTGGGTGGCGTCGGTGACCGACGTCATCAAGCGATGCAGCGCGGGACTGAAGCCGTGCGCATGCGACAGCAATCCCTGCAGCATGCCTGGGGCCAGCTGCGCCGCCGCATCGGGGCGCGCGCCGCGAAAGGCCAGTTCGAGCGGCGCCATCACCTGGACTTTCCAGCCGGCCGGGCCGGGATAGCCCTGGTAGCCTTGCGAAGCGAAGCTGGCGACCAGGTATTCGCGGCCGGCGAACATGTGCGTGGCCGCGGCCGCATCGCTCGACGCGTCGGCGGCGCCGCCCACCGGCACCCGCGCGCCGGGCGCGATCCAGAGCGGATCGGCGCTGCCGACCACGCGCTCGTCGGCGTCGAGCAGCAGCATGTTGGCGCGCCCGCCGGCGTCGCCGTAGGCGCCGAAGATGGCGGCCAGTTCGTGCTCGAAGCGAAAACTCAGGCACAGCACGCCGATCGCGGCGCCGCTGCCGGGGTGGCGCATGGTCTGCGAATACAGCAGCGCGCGCGGCTGGCCGGGACGCAGGTCGCTGGCGCGGAAGGTTTCGAGGTAGCCGTTCGCGGCCAGCGTGGCGGCCACCAGCGGATCGCTGCTGCGCCCGAGCGGCGCGGCGGCGTCGGCCCGCACCAGCACGGCGCCGTCGGGCGCGAGCAGCACGATGTCGTCGTAGACCGTGTATTTGTCGCGGTAGGCGACCAGGCGCCGCTGCGCATCAAGCGCCGCACCTTCGCCTGCCACGAAGCGGCACAAATCGAGGTCGGCGGCCAGGAAGCCGACGTCGGCGGTGCGCTCGAACAGGTTGCGCACCAGGAGGTCGAGCGCGTACTGGGCGCGCGTGGCCGCTTCATCGAGCACCTGGCGCACTTTTTCGGACACGATATTGGCCACCAGCGCCCGTTCCAGCTGCACCAGGCCGGTGCGCGTGGCCAGCACTGCCGGCAGCAGCGTGCGCGCTTCGACCGGACAATGCATCTTTGCCGAGGCCTCGATCAGGCGCCAGGTCTGGTGCAATTCGTGCAGCGCCGACCGGCGCCGCGCCACGTCCGGCATATAGGGCAGGAAGGTCTCGACCAACTTGGGTTCGGGTTCTTGTGTCATGAGCAGGTCTGGTGGCAGCTACTTCCCGTACAGCAAGTTTCATGCCATTCAGTTGCGCGCCTTGCGCCGCATCGCTTCTATAATCGGGCCATGAGCTATCAACTGGCGATCTTCGATTTCGATGGCACCCTGGCCGACTCGTGGCCGTTCTTCCTGAGCGTGTTCAACGACATCGCCGACCAGCACGGCTTTAAACGGGTCGACGCCGGCCAGGCCGAGCGACTGCGCCACTACGGACCGCGCGACATCATGCGCCACGTCGGCATGCCGGCCTGGAAGCTGCCGTTCGCCTCGCGCTCGTTCATCGACCGCATGCGCTGCCATCCCGGCCACATCCCGCTGTTCGACGGCGTCGAAGGCGCGCTGCGCGCACTCGACCGCGCCGGCGTGCAGCTGGCGCTGGTGTCGTCGAACGCCGAAGACAATGTGCGGCGCGCGCTGGGGCCGGATCTGGCGGGGCTGTTTCGCCACTACGAATGCGGCATGTCGATCTTCGGCAAGAGCGCGCGCCTGCGCAAGGTGGTGCGCCAGGCGCAGCTGCCGCCGGCGCAGGCGCTGTACGTGGGCGACCAGACCACCGACGCCGACGCCGCGCGCCGCGCCGGGATCGGCTTCGGCGCGGTGAGCTGGGGTTATGCCCCGATCGAGGCGCTGCGCGGCGCCGCGCCCGAGCGCGAGTTCGGCGCGCCGGGCGACTGGCTGTCGCTGGCCGGCTAACGCATTCAGCCTAGCAGCCGAACGCGGCGTTGCGCTCGACCGCCTTGCGCACTGCGGTGACGATGCCGGGGTAGGCGCCGTCGCGGCATAGCACGCTGTCTGGTGTCGCCTGCTCGCATGCGGGCGGATGGTCGGGCGCCGGCGCTGGCACGCGCGGATCGTCGGGGCCTGGCGCACGGGGCTGGCTCGCCACAAGGGATTCGTCTCGCATCGGATCGCTCGCTTCGTCAATGGCGCGCCGCCGCGTCGTTGCTGTCAGGGCAACGATGACCGGCGCTGGCTAAAGGGCGCCTGACAAAACCTTCAGGGCAAGGCGCATGGGCGAAGACAGTACGGCTGTACGGCGAGCCCATGCAACGCAGCCGTGGAGGTTTTGTCAGGCGCTCCAAGGACACCTCAGGCGTTCATCCCTTCACGCACACCACCTGTTTCAGGGTGTGGACCACTTCCACCAGCTCGCGCTGGGCATGCATGACGGCGTCGATGTCCTTGTACGCCATCGGGATTTCGTCGATCACGCCTTCGTCCTTGCGGCATTCGACCCCGCGCGTGGCGCGCTCCTGGTCGGCCAGGGTGAAGCGGCGCTTGGCCTCGGTGCGGCTCATCACGCGTCCTGCGCCATGGCTGCAACTGTTGAAACTTTCTGGATTACCTTTGCCACGCACAATAAAACTGCGCGCGCCCATCGAGCCGGGGATGATGCCCAGCTCGCCCTGCCGGGCCGACACCGCACCCTTGCGCGTGATGAGCACGTCCTTGCCGAAATGACGTTCACGCTGCACATAGTTGTGGTGGCAATTGACCGCCTCGACGTGGGTCTGGAACGGCTTCTTGATCACCGTGCGCACCGCGTGGATCAGGTTCTCCATCATGACTTCGCGGTTGATGCGCGCGAACTTCTGGGCCCAGCCGACCGCCTCGACATAGTCGTCGTAATGCTGGGTGCCTTCTTCCAGATAGGCCAGGTCCTGGTCGGGCAGGTTGATCATATGGCGTCGCATGTCCTGGCGCGCCAGCTCGATGAAATGGGTGCCGATCGCGTTGCCGACGCCGCGCGAGCCGGAATGCAGCATCAGCCACACCGCGCCCTCTTCGTCCAGGCACACCTCGACAAAATGGTTGCCGCCGCCCAGCGTGCCCAGGTGCTTGTGGTGGTTGGCGTGGCGCAGCTTAGGGTACTTGCGGCAGATGGCGTCGAACTCGTCCTTGAGTTTCATCCAGCCGGCATCGACCGCCGGCGGCGGCGTGTTCCAGGAACCGACGTCGCGCCCTTTGGCGTTGCGCGTCCTGGGTGTCATGCCGTGGGGTACCGCTTGCTCGATGGCGCTGCGCAATTTGCCAAGATTGTCGGGCAGGTCGTCGGCGCGCAGCGTGGTCTTGGCCGCCATCATGCCGCAGCCGATGTCGACCCCGACCGCCGCCGGAATCACCGCGCCCAGGGTCGGGATCACGCTGCCGATGGTCGAACCCTTGCCGACATGGACGTCGGGCATCACGGCGATGTGGTGGAACACGAACGGCAGCTGCGCCAGCCTGGCCAGCTGCTCCTTGGCTTCCGGCTCGACCGGGACGCCTTCGGTCCACATCTTTACAGGGCGGCCATCCGTCGGACGCTGCTTCACCGCAGCCTCCTTGGCCGATGCCGCATCGAGCAGCTGATCGTCTTTCTTTCCCATGCGGCGCATGATCGCGCAAATCGCAAAAAGGGGGAGTCCGGCTGAAACCTGCTGTCGCAATTGCTATACTCGCCAGCGAATGCACTGTTGCATCATGACTCACGGACACTCCATGCGCCTTCCCCGTAAATTGCTGACTTCGCTGCTGGCCCCGCTGCTGCTGACCGGCTGCTTCACCGAAACCGCCAGCTACGCCATCGACAACGACCAGCACGCGCTCACGGTGAGAGTGGACAAGGAATATTTCTGGAGCAAAGAAGGAACACTGCGCGCGATCGTGCAGCACATGCCGGCGTGCCAGCGTCAGATCGAGCTCGGTTCAGTCTGGCTGTCGGACCTGCAGATCGAGCTGTTCGATAGCGGCAACGACGTCTACACGCTGCGCGTCGACGACGAAGCGTGGCAAGTCAATGTCGTCGATTGCACCCAGGTCGAGGCGCCGAAGGCCGATGCCGTTACCGGCCAGCCGCTGGGCGTGTTCATGCTCGAGGATGACAAGAATCTGGTGTTCGCCAAGCCGGAAGCCTGATTTCGGCCGGCGTCACAGCCGGCATCAAGGTCGCAGCCAGCCGCGTCCGATCGGCAATGCCAGCACGCGCCGATAAAGCCCTTCCAGCGCCGGCAGGATGCGGCCGCTGGCGGCGCGCGCCAACGGCGTGCAAGCCAGCAGCGCAAAGCCGAGCGCCACCATCAGCGCACCGGCCATATCCTTCGGCCGATGCACACCCAGGTAGACGCGCGACCACGCCACCAGCAGCGACAAGGGCAGCAAGACCAGGCCCAGCGTGCGCGCCAGCGGCGCCCGGCTGAAGGCCAGCACCAGCGCCACCGAGAAAATGCTTAGCCCATGCGTCGGCGCGCACTCCAGCCGAGATGCAACAAGATGTGACAAAAAGGCAACGCCAGAATCGAATGCTGGCTCAGTGCCGGTGCATCAGCGAACGCAGCTGGTTCAGTTCAGGCTGGCGCCCAACGTGCTCGAGCACGCTCTCGAGCAGCGACTGGCCGCCCTCGCGCTGCATGGTCCACTGGGTGAAGTATTCGTGCACGGTGCGCCACGGCGGATAGCCTGGCGGCATCGCGCGCCAGGTGCTGCCGGTGTGCAAAAAATAGAGGACGGCGCAAAACACGTCGTACAAGTCATGCTTGCGCGGACGGGTCTTGCGCCTTGCGGCCTCGAGCATGCCGCGCACGCTGTCGAACTGTTCGCGTGAAATATCGCTCGGGTAGTCGGGACGGTCCATGTCGACCTCCAAAATAACTTGGAGGTTTTGATCTGGAACAGGTTCCCGGCTGTGTCGGAGAACTCGCTGTCAGGCGGCGGAAGGTTAGTCGCGCGCCAGCGCCAAAAACTCGGTGCGCAGCGCCAGGTTCGGCTGCAGCTCGCCCAGCATGGCCGAGGTGATGGTCTCTTCGCCGATGGCGCGGATGCCACGGCTTTCCATGCACATGTGACGGCATTTAACGACCACGCCCACGGCCTTCGGTTCCAGCACTTCCATCAGCGCATTGGCGATCTGGATCGTCATGCGTTCCTGCACCTGCAGGCGCTTGGAGAAGATGTCGACCAGGCGGGTCAGCTTGGACAGGCCGACGATCTTGCCGTTGGGCAGATAGCCAACCGTGGCCTTGCCGAAGAACGGCGCCAGGTGGTGTTCGCAGTGGCTGTACACGGGGATGCCGCGCACCACGATCAGCTCGTTGTATTCCTCGGCGCCGTCCTCGAACGCCTTGAGCACTTCCACCGGGTTCTGGTCGTAGCCCGAAGTCCAGTGTTTCCAGGCCTTGGCCACGCGCGCCGGCGTTTCGTGCAGTCCCGGGCGGTCCGGATCCTCGCCGATGCTCGCGAGCATGCGACGCCAGTCGTGTTCGGTGAAAGCTTCTTTGTCAGACATGGTAAACCCTAAAAAAACGATTGCCGCAAGTATATAGAAAATGCGTCCGGCTCATCGGCGGCGGCCTCACTTGAGCTAGATCAGACTTGTACGCTACAACAGGCTTAGGGTTGAGCGTGGTTCAGGTTCTGGGAGACGGTCATGTTCGGCAGCACGGTTCTCGAAGTCGCGATCGGCCTGGCATTTTGCTACGCCACCCTGGCGCTGGTGGTCACCACGCTGCAAGAAGCGCTGGCCGGCGCCTTTCACCTGCGCGCCAACATGCTGGCCGGCGCCGTCCGGCGCATGCTGGGCGACCCGCACTGCGACGGCCTGGCGCGCGCGCTGTATGCGCATCCATTGGCCAACCCGAGGTCAAGCGGCGCGGGGCCGGCCCCCTGCCCATCCTACATCGAACCGGCCAACTTCGCGCTTGCCCTGATCGACAGCATCCGGCCCGGCCACGCGTCGCTGGCGGCCGCCATTGGCGCCGTGCCAGACCCGCAATTGCAGCGCACGCTGCAGACCCTGTACGCGCAGGCCGGCGCCGATCCGGCGCGCTTCCAGGCCGGGGTTGCCGCCTGGTTCGAGGCGGCGATGGCGCGCCTGTCCGGCGTCTACAAACGGCGCCAGCTGCTGGTGTCGTTGTTGTTGTCGCTGCTGCTGGCGATCCTGTTCAATATCGACAGCATCCACCTGTTCCGCACGCTCTGGCAACAGCCGGCGCTGGCGGCCCAGATCGGCGCAACGGCGGCCGTCATCAATGCCGACATGCTCAACCAGATGTTAGCGCTGCCGATCGGCTGGCAGCATTTTCCGCCAACGCTCGACGCCGCGTTCGCGCTGCAGGTGGCTGGCTGGCTGGTCACGGCCAGCACCACGCTGTTCGGCGCGCCGTTCTGGTTCGACGTGCTGCAGCGCGCCGTCAACCTGCGCAGTACCGGGGCCAAGCCGGCGCCGCTCAATGCCGGGCTGACACTGGCGGCGCCCGATGCGTCCTTCGACGGCGCCGGTATCGTGCCAGTGGCCGGCGTGCTGGTGCCGGCTACCCCTGCTGCGTCCGGCACCGAGCCGCTTGCAACGCAGCCGCTGACGCCCCAGTCCTAGCGCCCGGGCGGGCGGTGCGCGTCCACCAGGACGCTCGAGATCGACACCTGCGGCACGCGTTCCGGCCATTCGTCATTTGGTCCGAACCAGCGCGCCTCCTGCAGTTCATTGGCGTCGACCCGTATCTCGCCATCGAGGTAGTCGGCGGTGAACGCCAGCATCAGCGAATGCGGGAACGGCCACGACTGGCTGGCGAAGTAGCACAGGTTGTGCACGCGCAGCCCGACTTCTTCGTAGACTTCGCGGTGGATCGCTTCCTCGATCGATTCGCCCGCTTCCAGGAAGCCCGCCAGCGGCACAAAACGCTGCACCGCCGGCGCCTGGTGCAGCGCCATCAACACCGAGTCGCCCTTGCGGATCAGCACCATCATCGCCGGCGAGATGCGCGGATAGGCCAGATGGCCACAGTTGGCGCACTTCAAGCACCGTTCGCCGGCGGCCAGCACGGTGCCGCCGCCGCAAGCGCCACAGAAGCGGTGGGTGCGCGCCCATTCGGCGATCTGGGCGGCGCGGCCGGCCACCGCCAGCAGCGGCTCGGCCAGCGCGCCGAACAGCGAACGCAGACCGCGCCACGCATAGCCGGGCGGCAGCGCCGGTTCGGCATCGAACCAGCCGCTGCGGCAATAGCGTCCGTCCAGCAGTCCCAGCGGTTGCAGATTCGCCTGCGGCATGCCGAGAAGCGCGACCAGGGCCGCGTCGGGCAAGGCGATGTCTTCTTCGCGCACCAGCATTTGCCCCTTGAAGAACAGGAAGCTGAGCGGCTCGGGATCGGGATGGGCGACGAACGTCGAGGTGAAAGAGGTGGGGGTGTGGAGCATGGTCATTGACGGCGTTGGGGTTGCCCGATGATACCGCCTTTCGCGCCACGCTTCAGGCCACTGGCTGAGTGACAACCGTGCGGCTTCTTCGCTGCCGTCATCATGCTATCGATTCTCGCGACCGGGCCCGAACTAATCCTGAACGGCCGCGCTCAAACATCTTCCCATCGCAACCTGCCGCGTGGTCCCTGCAGCACGGTGGCTGCGAGCATGAACCCGTCATTTCCGGACAATGCCATGGCCCGGCGTCCCTTGCTGCAGCGTCTCGACGTCGAGTCCATCGTGGTGTTCCGGGCCCTGCATCCGGGCGACATGCTGTGCGCGGTGCCGGCCCTGCTCGCGCTGCGCGCCGCGTTGCCGTCGGCGCACATCGCGCTGGCCGGGCTGCCGTGGGCAGCGCAGCTGGTGCGGCGCTTTTCGGCCTGCCTCGATGAATTCCTGCCTTTCCCCGGCCACCCGCTGCTGCCCGGGCAGCCGGCGCGCCGCCCGCCGGCACCCATCTCGAGTTTCCCCTGTTGCGCCAAGACGAAGACGAGCTCGCCGCCAGCGGCCTTGCCGACGACCTCGAACCGGATGGCTACATCTGCATCGATCCGGGCGCGCGCCGGCGCGACAAGTTCTGGCCGCTGGAATGCTTCGCCGGCGTGGCCGACCGCCTGGCCGACGAGTTCGGGCTGCGCATCGTCCTGACCGGCTCCAGCGCCGAAACGTCGCTGGCGCAGGCCGTGGCCGAGCACATGCGCACGCCGGCCGTGATCGCCACTGCCCCGATCCCGATCGGCACCATGGCCGCCCTGATGAGCCGTTCGCGCCTGTTGCTGTGCAACGATAGCGGCGTATCGCACGTCGCGGCCGGCCTCGGCCTGAACAGCGTGGTGGTATTCAGCAAGGCCGACATCGCGCGCCGGGCCCCGCTCGACCGCCTGCGCCACCGCTGTATCTGGGAACCGGGCGCGGAGCGCGCCGCCGTGGTGCTGCATCATGCGCGCACGCTGCTGGCCGGCATCGCGCCGAGCGGACAGCGCGCGGTCGGGATGTGGCCTTACTGGTGAGCATCGCTGGCGCGCGCAAGCATTCGCATGAAAACGAATGCGCCCCTTGCAACGGTGGGCTGCAAGGGGCGCACGCGCCGGCGGCGCGATCAGATACGTTGAATAACGGTGGGCGAACACCCGATCAGAAGGTTTCCCACTCGGTGTCGCGCACCGGCGTCGTGG
>Ga0265797_10009088_pt1 | contig 13042 bp, 9 predicted proteins | sample P2T30metagenome_FD_192433 | JGI IMG/M metagenome (GOLD analysis project Ga0265797, IMG submission 192433) | Plant litter microbial communities from East Loma Ridge, Irvine, California - P2 T30 | ecosystem: Environmental > Terrestrial > Plant litter > Unclassified | place: USA: California... | reverse complement strand
TGCTAATACAGAGAGAGCTAGCTGTGCAGGCTCAATCAAGCCAAACGCTTCAATCGCAAAGGAAGGACAGCCACCTAGGCCTTAGCCTTCTTGGCAAGGTAGTATGTCAAGAGGTTCAAGTGCTGTTCCCTCGCGCCGGCAACAGCTTTCCAGAAGCCGCCATCTTCTTTTGCGCCGTCGGAACCGTTGATGCGTTCGTGGAGGGCGATGCAGAACTCGATGTCTGCTTTGCGCACGTCGGCGTCTTGGTCGTCCATGCAGCGTACGGCTAGTCTGCCTAGACGCGCAGTCTGTTCGGCGGACAGTGTGACGTTCTTGGCGCCGCTCATCTGCACGAGGGATGCGAGTGTGGTCAAGGCCATGGTTGTGGACCGAGTCGACGCTTGGCCCGGTTGGGAAGAGACTGAGGACTTGGAGTTTGGCGAGGATGTTGGCGTCGATGCGGGTGTGTCCTCGATCATCGCAAGGACGGTGTTGAGACAATCCAGAGTCTGTCCATACTTGACAATCTCATCTGCGGTCGCTTCGAGGTCGATAGCGATGTGAGATGTGCTTTCGTACTGTGCCTTCGTTTGCAGGATAGTGCGGAGGACGCGGGAGTAGTACTTCGAAGTCTCCTTGCGGTAGAGTGATAGCAACGCGCGAATTGTTGCTAGAGCCTGTACTTTTAGATTGACAGCTTTCATCTGAGGCGCCTTCAACTCGTGGACGGGTGCCTCAAGGAAATCCAGACATGCCAGTAATAGCCTGCCAAAGTTCTCGTCATTCGGCCCCCAGATTTCTTGGTTCGACTTGACCATGTCCTGCATGCGGCGGAACATGTGAGCTTCGACTGTGCGTCCTTCGATCTTTTTGATGCCGCTTGTGAGTAGCTGTCGGTTCTTCAGCACTTCAGCATCGTTTGTCTCGTAGCTTTGCGTGTGCAGGACACTTCCTGTGCTGTTCGTCTTGTGGTGGCCGCGAGGGCGCTCTTCGTTATCGTTGCCCATCATGACATCGCTTGTCATGCTTCCAGTACTTTGGCGGCGCTCGTTGCTCTTCTCGTTGATGGGAAGCTCCTCCAGGACCGGCTTTTCTGATACATTCTCGACACGTGTGTGCTCCTCGCCAACAAATGGATCCTCAAACACTTGCACTTCATCTCCGGCGTCGGTACCGCGAGTGCTTGGTCGATCTGGTGACCGCAGGCGTGGGCTGCGTGTCGAAGACCGTAGGCTAGCGCTGTCTAGGTGCCCCATAGACTTTGGACTTCTTAGCGCTGCAGCACGAGGGCTGGGTATTGGCAGTCGACCGATGGACTTTCTCGGCTTCGGTGGCGTGTCATGTGTGGATTGTGTCGTTGGTTTCGCAAGGTTAGGAATGACCATGGTAAAGTTGTCTTCATCTCCCACATCCACAGCCTCATCGTCTCCAGCTACACTTCCACCCAGACCATTCCTTTGTCGAAATGGTATAGTACCTGCGTCATGCTGGCTTTGTGATCGAACCCAAGGCTTCACCATCGATAGGTCCTCCTCTTTTGCTGGGCTCACAGCCGGGCTCTCGCGACGAGAGCTCGCACTAGGAGACTTGCCATGGGCAATGGGTTGGCCAATTCTTGATTTGGGCCGCGCCGGACTAACTTGCGGGCTGTTCTGTGTTTGCGCACGCGGCCTTGAGCTGCTCTTCGGTACAGCAGGCTTCTTGGTCGCCGTTGGAGCAGGTGTCTTCTCTGGGGTCATGTTGGGCGTGCTCTTCCCTGGTCGTCGGACAGCATATGGATCCGCGGTCGCTGGTCGGTTCAACTCTGGTCGGCGGACCGGACGACGGACTGTGCCCGACATCAAGGAGCCGGTACCTGTGGAGTTCTTCAGCGCTGACTTCGTTGACTCTCCGGACATGGCAGAGGGTGGTCGCGCCGGACCCGAAGAAGCCGTGGAGAGGTTCGACGTTGTTCTCGCGCCCAAAGACTTGGCCGATTGCGATGTTGGCACTGGTGTATAACTAGCAGCAGCAGAGTTGGGGCGTTCGGGGACACCTTTCGCGGCCGCTAGCTTTGCTCTCCTCTGTTCAGCAATCTTCTCCTTCAGGGCACTCCGCGAGGCACCCGGGCCTATTGATTTCGAAAACGAAGCTGCGCTTGTCGTGGACGAGGGGGCTGAGCCGTTCGGGTTGTTGGGGTCCTTTTCGAGTGCGGTCTTTTCTCGCTTGTCGAGCGTATCGAACATCCTGAAAGCTGTGTTAGTGACTGATGATGCCTCCACGTAGTCAAACTTACTTCTCGGCCCTCTGAGGCCATACTAAAGCGTACGTCCAGTAGGCGCTTCGGTATGCCTCTCGCACCTTGGGGTTGGCGTCAGTGACACCCCTCCGGATCAAGGTGTCCAATGTCTCCAGCCCTCCTGAGTGTTCGATATGCGAGGTGTGCCTCTTGATCAGGGTCTTTGCCCAGGTCGCAGAGTGGGTTCGGGGTTGCACGTTCTTGTCTTGTGAGGCCATGGCTACGTGCTGCAATACGCGGCTGTTGTACGACACGCTCTGGAAAATGGTGTCTACTGTAACGGCTCCGTTCTGCGCTGCAATGTTCTTCGTAGCACCACACATCTTGATGAAGGATTGCAGGAGAATCTCAACCCAGGGGTCGATCGCAGAGCCGAGTGTCTTTGCAAGCTCCTGAACCAGCAGGCAGCCGTTGGTGGACATGGTTGTTCGAAGCGAGTTGGCGACCTTGAGGATACCGTCTAGGAGCGATTTGATGCCGGCGATGAAAGTTGCGTGGAACTCATGAGGCGCATTGCCCTTGAGTATACGTCTCAACTTTGTGCAGTTCTTATCTCTGGCCAGCCAATTGCCCTCGCTCTCCTTGCCTTCGTAGCAGGGGGCCATGTCGCGGAACACGTCGTCGAGCTCGCGCTGTGTGTAAATGTGTATGGGGTCCATGACGACAACCTCGACCGGGGGAGGCTGCTCATCCGCAAAGCTCTCTGCCAAGCCGACATCGGGTTGCAGCGTCTGGGCGCGTTTGGATACGATGGGTCGGGCGACGGGGGCGGGTGGTTGGGCAGGCGCGACATCCACGCTCTTAGCCATGGCGTCGTCGTCGAGGTGGGAGGTGATGTAGGTGGCAATGGCTTTCCGGACATTCAGGGCCACGAGCTGCTTCTTAAGGTTGGCTTTGGCGTGTTCCGGAGCGTGTCTGTCGTGATGTCAGTTGCTACCATGGTGCAGCATATCCGCCAATGGACGTACCCAAAGAGCTCCACAACCGCCTTCTTCGCCGTGTCGCGCACGGCGGGATCCGCGTCTTCGCAGTTTGCCACGAGCTGGTTGGAGTAGCTCTTGAAAGGGAGCCCTTCGCTCTTGTTCATCTGTCGTCACCCAAGCGTTAGAACATTTTCGCGCCTGCCCGATGCGCTACGGGGGACCAACCTTGACCACCCACAACATGGCGGATTCTTTGGCGCGCGGGTTTGTGCTCTTGATGGCATCGTGTATCAGCGCGTCAATTTCCATGGAGCACAGGTAGTGCAGGTCGGCCAGAATCTGCGAGGCGGCGCTGCGGTGGCTTTCGCGCCCATCGCCCAACTTGTCGGCGAGGATGGAACATAGTATGGGCGACTGTGACGTAAGAATCGACGTCTCCTTCTGCAGTTGCAGGCGCTTGATGAAGTGGCTCAGCGTCGAGAAGCCCGTGGACACGAGCGCGGCCGACGTGGCGGCGGTGCAGGCGATGCGGATGCACTCGAAGATAGGAGCCTGACAACTTTCAGGGACCCGGTTGTGCTTGATGCTCGACTTGAGCGTGCTGAACAGGGCCAGGCGCGACTGGACATCGGTCGACGGCTTCTGGAGTGCCTTGAGCAGGTCCGACGTCTCTTTCTCCATCGTGGGCGCAAATTGGCCCTTTGTCGCAAAATAATCCGGCAGCGGTAGAGGCGGGGTGGTTTGTATATGTTGTGAGAGTTGTTTACGGCGGGCAGCCATCCCCGTTCACGCTAGACCAGTGTCCGAGCAACCGTGCGCTTTACATGCCGCACTGCCGCTACCCCAGGGGCGCACGGCGATCCACCCTCGAAGCTTCCAGATGAATGCGAACAGCTGGTCAGGACGTGTCGCTTATTCCAATTGCAAGGCTGCTTTGATCTTCACGTCACATTGTACATCAGATGGCCTGCCCGAAACTTCCTTCTTTGCCACGTCATAAAGCGCGACAACACCACCGTAAATCACTCAAGCGGGGCCAGCCATGACAAAGTGATAGGCCGTTGCGCCGGATGCGCGGGCTGCACTAGAACAAGAGCATTATCGTTTCGAGAGGAGCCGAGTCAAAACAACAACAGATAATGAGCGAGCGATTCATTTCATTGTACAGATGATCTTTACGGATTTAGGTAATGACAGCCTTCTCTTTGTCCGACGAAGCCGATCATGCCATCTAAGCGTCCTTGTTCTGAGCGTTCCTTTCATCCCAGACACCGACGGCCTCCTCAGCTGCCTTGACACCGCTGAGAGCCATAGCGCCAAAGGTAGGTCCCATGCGGTTGGCGCCATCAACCTCGCTGAGTTCCATGCCGCCGACGATCAGACCAGGCACAACCTCGCGGGTGCGCTTGACAATGGCATCTTCGGCGGTGCGCATGTCGAGGCCGCGCATGCCACCGAGCTTCTCAATCTGCTGCATAGACACGAGGCGCTTGACGGAGAAAGCGCCGAATGGGCCGTCGTGGCCGGTGGTTGAGATAACAAGAGGTGCATTGATGGTGTTCGGGTCCATGCAAGACTGGTCTGTAAACAATTAGTAAGAGCCGAGAAAAAGAAAGCAAGACTGCAGCGTACCATCGTGATGCATGGAGACGAGAGTCCAGTTGGTGACAACACCAGCGATGCGGACGGCGTTGGGGTCGCTGGAGGTAGGAGCCGGACGGGTGATGAGGTCCTCGACAGCCGTCGCGTTAAACAGCTTGACGTTGGGGAACTGCAAGACCTTGGACAGCAAGGTGGATGTGAAGAGCGCGGCATGCTTGACGACGACAAAGTCACCTTCGTCCTCGTAGGGCACGCCGATCTCGTTCAAGAAGAGCTCCGCAGGCTTGCGCATGACCATGGCGCTGAAGAGCTGGCCACCGAGCCAGGCACCACCACCGGGAGCAACGCCAGCTTCGACAATGGCAATCTTGAGGTCAGGACGCTTGGTGGCGAGCGTGTAAGCGGCAGACAGACCGCATGAGCCTGCACCGACGATGACAATGTCCGACTCAGCGTAGGTGTCAAGGTCGTTGAAGTAGCGGCGGGTCATGGCACGAGACACCTGCGACTCGCGGATAGGGGCGAAGGTGAACTTCTCCCACTTGTTCTCGAGCTCAGCGACAGTCTTGGCCTGGCCGTTGAAGGCAGCCTTGACAGCGAGGTCCTTCTTGATGCCCATGTCGTTGCCAGCAACGGGAGTTTCGAAAATGGCAGCGGGGGGAGACATGTTGAAAGGGGTTCAAGGGTCGAAATCTGCGAATTGTTAAGTCTGTTCCACACAGGGAGAGACAGAGCAGAGCATGATCCTTTTCGCAGGTATTATCCTGATCAAGTTCGAAACCGTATAATCTCAGAACGAATCCAGCAGGGCCCGACTGCCACACTGGAGTAGAAGAACTACGACAGTATGGGAGACAGACACTGCTGGAAACGAACACCGGTTCATGCAGTATACTTAGCTGTAAAAGTACCTATGTGACTTGAGGACAACGCCCACGTGCGGAACATGTTCTGCATCGTGGCTGCCATACTTGGTCGTGACGAGTATCTGCATGGGGGTTAGCCATTGCTCTTGAGTACCTTGAAGCAGTGGATGAGTACGGATACTGAATAACTTGAGCTTTGCAAAGACAGTTAGACTGTTGTAGGAAAAAGAAAAGAGGAGGGGCAGGTTAGAGGAGAGGTTTAAATATTCCAACGTGCCCCGCCACCTCGTCCACGAATATCCTCAGTCATCCGTTGGGGCGGGGTAGCTCTTGCTGTCTGCATATGAAGTGCTCGAATACAGAAGGACCCACTGTATTGTACCGCGTCCGGACCCATGTGTTCAGCACCGCGGAGTATTTAATTCGTGAGAACGGTATGTGGTGACAGGGTCCTGCATTAGTAGGCCTAATTGGGACGCAGCTCTGCGCAGTAATACATCATTAGCAAGAAGGACCGACCCACCAGACGGGAAAATTGAGGACCACACATGCTCGTGTAATTGAAATATCACCGCGAGAGAGCGTGATTCGAGGAACGGACCGGCTAATGTTGCGAGACTTCCAAGGTTGTCGTTCCTGCCTGTTAGCGTTGGTGTTGCTCAAGACGAGATGCTTGGCATTACGACGTTCTGTTTGGAAGGCGCCACCACAACATGATACTTTCACAGCTGTTCCTAATGGCACTCTTTGATAATGTGACAATACAGCAGCGTACGCGCAAAGGTATGATGATCGTGCAGTAGGAGTTGATACTGCAGGGGATCTGGAAGTATATCTATTTCAGTCTCAGACTTGCTTCGGACTTTTGACGAACCTTAGTATATCACGATATCTAAGTTAACAAATCGATAAGTTCTCTGGAACCAGTCATATGGTAACCCATGCTGCCGAACGGGCTGGTAAACTTAATCGTGTACCAAAGGTAGGGTACTATGATACTGACTCAATAAGGTTGATCGAGACCCGCTCAGCGATGAAGATAAGGTTGAGACGGGCAGCGGCAGCCGAACTCGAGTCAACACAGAGGCAAGGCAGAGCCTGGTTGCCTGAATTTTCAGGTGGTGATCAAACGTAGTGGCGGACCGCAGCGGACGGTACAAGCATCCGAGGTAAAGCTGTTTAGGTGGCACGACGACACATGTCAAACAGCCTTGGTGTTGCGACAGGCGTTGATGAGACAGATGTGCGGCAACTGTCTTCGGATGCGTGATACGTGGTACCTGGTGTTGTCTGGAAGTATGCCTCGTACGGGTAGAAGAGGCGTTGTTAATGGTCGAGCGCGAATCGCGGTTGGGCGCTGACTCTCGAGGCGGGCAGATCAGCAGGGTGGTTCGGATCGATGAAACGTGTCTGTGTGCGCCTCGTTATTCCCGTTTGTTTCAGGATCGTGGCAGAAGGATTCCGAGGGGAGCAAATGCCGATTGGTAAGTATTTTCCGACGTGTAGAGGATGATGTAAAGTAGTTGGGTACCTCGGCGATGGATGCACGCGAGGATCGGCTTAGTGGAAATGCTCTGGAGTCCAACGAACGAGATGTTGATGGCGTGGTTCCTGTGCAACATTGGTTCTGGTGAGCACAGGCGGTATGATAGGGCCTAGCTAGCGTCTGGACGTCGAGCGTGTTCGAAATAGAGACACGGGTGTTTTGCGGGGAATGAACGCGTCCTTCAATCTCTCGAGGGCGACCGCACTTTCCGATAGGATGGTGCGCTGACCCGGCATTGGACTCTGAAACAAGCGGATGATATTGTAAGCTGTGCGAATATTTATCTGGCTGCGAATTGTTAATGTATTGGTAGGTCAAGAAAGCGGCCGCGTTCCTGCATGATCTAATGCTAGACATGTGTGCAGCGCAGATGACGGGCATGTGCTGATGGAGGCGCTTCAGGGGAAAGGGCTCAGATTGCGTCAGCTATTTTGAGGATTGGGAGGATTGAGGGATGAGTTCCAATTAGTGCGGGAGAAGCGATATTATTAATTGAGCTCGTGATGCGGGTGATGACCACATGGCGTCTTGGAGGTGGTCAGAAAGACAGGAGGTTCAGAGCTATATGCGCCACGCGCAGTGTGAGCTGGGCTGAGGATGGGTACAAAGAGACTACCTGAATCAAGAGGCGATTCACGAGTGCCGGCGTTTACAAATGATAGCCCTAGGGTGGTCAGTTGTGCAGTGAACGGGCCGTTGTCAGAGGAAGGGGCCCTGGAGCGCACGATCTGCGATGGCGTGTGCTTGGCAGGGCCTCTGCAGACGTCGTAATAGCGCGGTGGAGCTGGAGTCGCAGCCCGGTCTCGAAAGCTGACCACCTTGGGCCTGCGCCGTGCGAGTGTTTGGAATTCCACGGTTGTGTTCCCATGTGCGGCACATGCTGGCAGCCGTGGTAGAGGCGCTTAGCAAGTCTATCAAAAGTCTATCAAAAGTCCAGCTAGGGGCTAGAGGACACGCGCAGAGGCTGGATTAGGCTTTCACTCTTGACATCGCCCGTGGTCCCCTGGTCGTGGCCGCCGCATGGATTTGTCTGCCGCGTATCTTTCCAGACCCTGACCAGGCACTAGCCCGCCCATTGGCTCTGCACCTCCACACCACCACGACGCCGCTGCGAGGTGCGCCTGTCTCGTCGACCAACCTAACTGCCCTGGGCCCTCGTCGCGCACAGAAGCCGTTCGCCAGTGCACCGACGCCGCTGCTGGTCGTCGCCTTTGCTTTTGCGCCGTTGGCACCCACGCCTCCTCTCGCCTTGCACTGTAGTCTGCACTGTAGTCTGGTGCTAGCAACTTTGGGGATCGCCCAGACGACGAACCACTGAACACGCCCACGCCCTGCCAGCTGCCAATTGTCCCTCCGAGCACGACACGGCTCCGGCGCCGACTGCACGCCCGCCCTCGCGCTGCCCGCCAGCATTGCTCCTGCTGCTTCACCGACACGCATATTTCTAGCCCGCCATGGAGAGCCCGACCGGCTATCCAGAGTCTCCGATCGACGACGAGGTCGTGTATCCGTGCAAGGGATGCGGAGAGGTATGAGCCGCTGCTACCACAACTCCCTGCCTGCAATCGCTCATAGCAGTCTAGATCCTCGAGGAAGGCAAGGCCTTCGAGCTCGGTATGCTTCCCCGCTGAGCCAACACCACAACTACCATCGCGCCTTCCTCCCACCGCCCATGCCAACCACCTGCCGAGGATGTACATGCTAACATTGCCTAGCCGGAAACCGATGGCATATCGACTGCTTCCGCTGCAACACGTGCGGCACCCTCCTCGACTCGGATGCGAACCTGCTGCTGCTCGGCGACGGCTCCCTGATATGCAACAACTGTACATATAGCTGCAACCACTGCGGCAACAAGATCGAGGATCTGGCCATCTTGACTGGCGACCAGGCCTTCTGTGCCAACTGCTTCCGCTGTAGGAATTGCAAGCGCAAGATCGAGAACCTGCGCTATGCCCGCACTTCGCAGGGTATCTTCTGCATGTCGTGTCATGAGTCGCTCATGGCTCGACGGCGCAAGAAATCCAAAAAGCCGCCCTCAGTGGCACCCAAGGTGGACAAATCACTGCCTGCTCTGCCTCCCCACGAGCAGAACCAGTCCACCTTCACCCCAGACCTGGATACGCCATCCGACATCTTCTCGGAGCCCACCACGACCGACGTATCTCCCAGACCTCCTCAGCCGCGCCGGGGTGATTCGTCGTCAAACTTCAGGCGCGATGCCTCACCAATTGGGGATACTGCACGAAGGGGTATGAAATCCACATGGCCTACATCATGCTCACACATAGCTAACCTAGCCACAACTACAGACAATACCACACTTCCAGCAACAACATACAACAAGGACAGCGCGCGTTCAGAGCTGGTAGACAACGGCGACGACGGCATCCTCCTCCCCTTCGCTCTCGATCCCAACCCTGCGCCCGGTCCATCCCCGCTCGGCCGACCCATCAGCAGATTCAATGACCGAACGCTGGGAGCCAAACCGACCGGAAGCGGTGACAGCAAGAGCGGGCGCGATTACTTTAGTAGGCCCACTGGCGATCATCGCGAGAAGCTGAAGGAGAATGGCTCTCGAGAAGCCTCCAAAGAGAGACGCCAGACGCAAACACAGAGCCCGCACATTGCCTTCCAAGAGAAAGGAAGGCAGCCTTCGGATACACTGGTCGAGACACTTAGGAAGAAGAAGGACATGTCCAACGAATCTCCTGCCGCTGAGCCTCGGTCAAGGAGTCAGCACGCTTCTCCCGCCCCTTCAGGGCCAGAACCCTTCAAACTACAGGATGTACCCAAGAACAAGAAGGCGGAGGCCAAACGCAAGGACTCCGACGAGACGCCATCACCGCAACCGCAGCAACAGCAACAGCAGCAGCCGTCTTCTTCCAAGAACGACATCATGTCTGCGCGGCTGAGTCGTCCCCTCATCGAGCCAACCTTCACCAGCTCACCACCACTTGGCTCGCAAGATTCACCGCAGACCTCAGAATCGTCGTTCGGCTCCAATCTTCCGCTAGAAAGACCTGCGCGTGGTGATTCGCTCAAGGCTTCGACCCTCAAGCCCTCAGCCCCAATCTCACGAAACGAGAGGGCCCCATCACCCACCACACCGACTCTAAGCCATCCAGAGCGAACATCATCTACCAACACAGCCAGCGCGAATCTCAACGCCGGACTTGGCATACTCAGTCCTTCGGATTCGCCAGCTTCGAAGACTCCGTCGGACCCTCCAGTTCTCCCCGCACGTTCAGGTGGACGGCCAGCCCCGCCCTCGACCGACACTTTCACATCTCCACGCGCACCCCCGCAACCACCTGCCATTCAGCAACACAAGACGAGCGATTCCATCAGCAGTGCCCAGAGCGAAGCATCCCGAGATGCATATGGAGCTGGTGGCCTTCCTCGATATAGCGCTCAGGGCGATTTCTCCATGGATGAGGATTTCGCGCGTTTGCTTGGAAGCCAGGATGGAAGAGATGAAAAAGACAACGGGGTGTTCAGGAGAGTTTCGAACGCTGTGTCCAAGCATGGGCGCAGTTTCAGTGATCGTGGTTCAGTCACATCACGAGGTCACAAAAAATGGCCTACGAACGGCTCCATCGACATTAGCAGCCCGACAGTTGCCTCGCCCGACACTAAAGAGGAAGGCGTCAACCTGCGCAACGAGCTGCGCCGCGCCCAGCAGCGGATCGCTGAGCTGGAGGCCGAGAAGAACGGTCTACAAGAATCGATGCATAGTGCGGCCGACATCAGACAGGCAAACACGGTTCTGCGAGAGAAGCGAAACACCATGGCTGTCTTGGATACGCAACGTGAGATGGTGATCCGCGAGCTTGAAATCATGACTGAACACCTCAAGCACGCTAAGAGCGGCCAGGGCAACGTTGAGATCGGTCAGCTCAAGTCAGACATTCTCAAAGACTTTGCAAACTCGTTGCAGAAGCTCAAAGACAATCTGGGAAATCAAATAGAGGATCTGATCACGAAGAGATCGGAGTTGACGGAGGAGATCTCGAACCTCATTCAGATGAAAGACAAGGGTTTCCAAGAGTACGAATCGCTCACGGCCGCTAACACTAGACTTTCCGCCATGAACAGGGACCTGGTAGACAACATCCAGACCAACCTCAAGAACAACAAAAAGAGTGGACAGAACCTTGATGTTGCTGCCAATGGCCTTGGCATATACAACGCGCAGCACAAGGGCGGCAAGTCCGAAGTTTCCGTGGATGCACCAGTAATACCGCATGATCACTCCTATGCCAATCTCGACGATGGCGAGGCGACAGTCGCGCAGCCGCAAGTCGTTAACATTAGGAAGACCGGAAAACCCACCAAATTCTCTACCTGGAAGAAGGGCGGACAAGCCATTACAAAGAACGTCACCAAGGGCTTCAAGGGAGCATTCGGTTCAGAGCAGAAGCAGGAGGACTACAACGTCAAGGTCATTGGCACTCCTTACGGCTCTGTGCACTCTGGGCCCGACATTGCAGCCATGTCCATGTCGAGTTCCATCAAAAGCCGGGATACCATGGACCAAGGAACCCCGCGAGGCTGGTTCGGTGGAAAGCCTGGCAACGTTAGACCAGGCGGCCCGCCCCAAGGCTTTAGGCCCATGCAGAACATCAACAACAGCACCACTAATCTGGCTGCTGCCGACGCCAGCACCGTGCTATTCGGGTCTGACCTGACAGCACGATGCGAGTTTGAACGGCAGATGATTCCACGCATCGTCAGCAGATGTATCGAAGAGGTCGAGCTTCGCGGCATGGACGTGGAAGGTATCTACCGTAAAAGCGGCGGTACCTCGCAGGTGAACCAAGTGCGCAGTGGCTTCGAGACAGACACCGAGCACGACATCTCGGACCCAGATCTCGACATTCACTCCGTCACTTCTGCGCTGAAGAACTACTTCCGCAGGCTCCCTGTGCCGCTGATCACATACGATGTCTATGATCAGTTCCTTGAAGCTGGCCGTAAGTTCATACTATCCGACAACAGATCAAGTGCTAATGATTGTACAGAACTTGAAGAGCCGACTGCTCAGTCAAGAGCTTTGTCTGCCGCTGTGAACGAAATTCCCAAGGCTCATCGTGATACCTTGCAATTCCTCGTGTTCCATCTGTCGCGGGTCATACAGCACGCCAGTGACAATTTGGTAAGTACACACAATAGATGTTTGACGTGTACCATGACTAACATGTGAATAGATGACACCACTCAATGTCGCTGTCGTTTTTGCGCCAACCATCATGCGGCCTATGGACATCCAGCGCGAACTCACCGACGTGCAACAGCAGCGTGTCGCCGTGCAAGCGCTTCTGGAAAACTACAAAACAGTTTTCGGTGATGAATAAAGTGAGCACAACGCCCACAAAAACTCGCAAGGGCAATCGAAGGCGCCCAAAACTTCTGTTATATCGTTTCCATTTTTCAACATGTGTATCTACAGCGGGCGTTACCGGCCCGATCTCCAAGAGCTTGTTTGTCCTTGTCTGTGTATCATACGAATCTGCACACAGTTTTGGATCCTATCTGTATCGAGGTCCGTGAGGCGTGTATCGATGACTACGATGGAGATTGTGTTTATACCCTTGGGCTTTTTGCCTGGTCATCTAAGCGAAGTCAGCGATATATAATGAATTTTTGAGACTGTTGTTCTTGTATTCATCCGATCCAGATCATTCACATGCTCCACATGGATGTGCTGTTCCTATGCTTGGCGCTTTCGCTACGTCGCCGCTAACGCGCTCAGGATGACGTCGGTCACCGCCCACTAAGCGAACAGGCATGTGAGGGAGCCTGTTTCCGGTCTCACACGATCGCCCATTGACTTCGCAGCTTC
>Ga0265797_10009087_pt1 | contig 13044 bp, 12 predicted proteins | sample P2T30metagenome_FD_192433 | JGI IMG/M metagenome (GOLD analysis project Ga0265797, IMG submission 192433) | Plant litter microbial communities from East Loma Ridge, Irvine, California - P2 T30 | ecosystem: Environmental > Terrestrial > Plant litter > Unclassified | place: USA: California... | reverse complement strand
TCGACCAGCACTTCGACCTGGCCGCCGGTTTCCTTGACGCCGAAAAAGCGCGCCTTGAGCACGCGCGTGTTGTTCATCACGAGCAGATCGCCCGCCTGCAACTGGTCGACGATATCGGCGAACTGGCGGTCAATGATGCTGTCATCGGTCAGATGCAGCAGGCGCGAAGCACTGCGGTTTGGCAGCGGCAATTGCGCGATGCGCTCAGGCGGCAGCTCGAAGTCGAAATCGGAAAGCGAATACATGATGTTCAATTGGTGGGTAAAACTCGGCAAATGGACGCTGCCACCTTTACAATAGAGGCTCCAGCGCATACGGCGAACCCTCTATTTTACGTCAGCAAGCGCCTTTTTGCCGCGATATGCCCGCCTCTAAAACCACAAACGCCCCCAAAACCCTCGAAAGCAAGCTGGCCCGACTCGGTCTGCACAGCGACATGGACCTGGTGCTGCACCTGCCGATGCGCTATGAGGACGAGACCCAGATCGTCACCATCCGCGATGCCTGCCTGCGCGGCGGCCAGAGCTGGCAGGTCGAAGGCGTCGTCACCAAGAACGAGATTTCGTACAAGCCGCGGCGCCAGCTGTTGGTGACGATCGCCGACGACTCGGGCGACCTGCTGCTGCGCTTCATGAATTTCTACGGCAGCCAGACCAAGCAGATGGCCGAAGGCGTGCGCATCCGCGCGCGCGGCGAACTCAAGCACGGCTTCTTCGGCGCCGAGATGGTGCACCCGACCTACAAGGTGGTGAACCAGGGCGCGCCGCTGCCGGCCTCGCTCACGCCGGTGTACCCGGCCGGCGAAGGCCTGTCGCAGGCGGTGCTGCGCAAGGCCATCGCCGAGGCCATGAAGCGGATCGACTGGACCGACACGCTGCCGCCGGTGATCCGCCAGCGCCTCGAGCTGATCGACTTCGAGCCGGCGGTAAAACTGCTGCACTACCCGCCGGCCGACGTCGACGAATACGCGCTGAGCGAAAAGTCGCACCCGGCCTGGGAGCGCATGAAGTTCGACGAGCTGCTGGCGCAGCAGCTGTCGCTGAAGCGCGCGCAGCGCGCGCGCCGTGAAAAAGGCGCGCCGCATCTGGGCGCGGTCGGCACGCTGTCGCAGGCCTTTCTGGCCGGGCTGCCGTTCAAGCTCACCGGCGCCCAGGCGCGCGTGGTGCAAGAGATCAGCGCCGACCTGCGCGAAGGCTATCCGATGCAGCGCCTGCTGCAGGGCGACGTCGGCAGCGGCAAGACCGTGGTCTCGGCGCTGGCCGCGGCGCAGGCGATCGACAGCGGCTACCAGGCCGCGCTGATGGCGCCGACCGAGATCCTGGCCGAGCAGCACTTTCGCAAGATCGCGGCCTGGATGGAGCCGCTTGGCGTCAAGGTCGCCTGGCTCACGGGCAGCCTCAAGAAAAAAGACAAGGCCGCCTCAAACGAGTTGATCGAATCGGGCGCAGCGCACCTGGTGATCGGCACCCACGCGCTGATCCAGGACACGGTGCAGTTCGCGAAACTGGGCCTGGTGATCGTCGACGAGCAGCACCGCTTCGGGGTCGGCCAACGCCTTACATTGCGCAACAAGGGCAGCGACGGCCTGGTGCCGCACCAGTTGATGATGTCGGCCACGCCGATCCCGCGCACGCTGGCAATGACCTATTACGCCGACCTCGAAGTCTCGGTGATCGACGAACTGCCGCCGGGGCGCAGCCCGATCGTCACGCGCGCCATCGACCAGGTGCGGCGCGACGAAGTGATCGAGCGCGTGTACGCGGCCGCGCTCGAAGGACGCCAGGTGTACTGGGTCTGCCCGCTGATCGAAGAATCCGAAGCGCTGCAGCTGCAGACCGCCACCGAAATCTACGAGACGCTGGCCGCGTCGCTGCCCGATCTGCAGGTGGGGCTGGTGCACGGGCGCATGAAGCCGGCCGAAAAACAGGAAGTGATGGACGCGTTCACGGCCGGCCAGGTGCATGTGCTGGTGGCCACCACGGTGATCGAGGTCGGGGTCGACGTGCCGAATGCCTCGCTGATGGTGATCGAACACGCCGAGCGCTTCGGCTTGTCGCAACTGCACCAGCTGCGCGGCCGCGTAGGGCGCGGCTCGGCGGCCTCGGTCTGCCTGCTGCTGTACCAGGCGCCGCTGGGGCAAGTGGCCAAGCAGCGCCTGATGACGATGCGCGAGACCACCGACGGCTTCGAGATCGCGCGGCGCGACCTGGAGATTCGCGGCCCCGGCGAATTCCTCGGCGCGCGCCAGTCGGGGCAAGCCATGCTGCGTTTCGCCGACCTCGAAACCGATGGGTGGCTGGTCGATCGCGCGCGCGACCTGGCGCACTACCTGCTCGAAGGCGAGACGCCGGAGCGGATGGCCGTGGTGGAAGCGCACCTGGCGCGCTGGCTGGGCGGGCGTGAAGAATTCCTGAAAGTGTAATGGTCCAACATGACGCCTGAAGATCAACTCGACCTGAATGACATGAACGCGCTCGCTGCCGCCTCGGCGCGCATAACGCAGGCGTGCGATTGCGGCATCGACGCTTGCCGCGAATGGACGCGCGTTCCCGCGACGTTCCCGCAGGCGCAGATGCGCACGGTCGGCACGCTCGCCGGTGACCCGTACGCCGAGCCAAGCTATGCCGAATACCATCCGCACGGCAGCCATTACTGGTCGCCAGAGGCGCCGGTCGCGCTGCGCCACTTTCCATACAATCGCTGTGCGATCCAGCAATGCAGCCTGTGCCAGCGCTGCTGCCTCACGTATGTCGAAGCCGGCGGCTACTACGTCGAACCGCGCATGCGCGCGCTTGCCGGGCAAGTCGTCGTGGATGTGGCGGCGCCTGACTAAGCACAGCAACCACAGTGACAATTGAATAGAAATTCCGATCGCGTTTGCGGGTATCTTTGCGGCCAGCGCGGCCTCGGTCCAGCCGGGGCGCGCCTTCCTGACAACTACCACCCTCGGCTCGGCCATGCCTTTCATCGGACTCGGACTTCACTTCTTCATCGCACTGTTGTTTGCCATCCACGCGCTGCGCACGGGGCGCCAGCTGTACTGGCTGCTGATCCTGTTCTCGTTCCCGCTGCTGGGCAGCCTGGCCTATTTCGTGGTCGAATACCTGCCTTCATCGCGCCTTGAGCGCAAGGGCCGCATCGCCGCGCGCGCCATCCACCGCAACATCGATCCCGGCCGCGACGTGCGCGAAGCGCAGCAAGCGTTCGACCTGACCCCGACCGCCCACAACCAGATGCGCCTGGCCGGCGCCCTGCTCGAGGCTGGCCAGACGGCGCAGGCGGTAGAGCACTACGAAGCCTGCCTGCGCGGTCCGTTCGCGGGCGACGCCAGCGTGATCCTGGGCGCGGCGCATGCCTACACCGCCAACGGCCAGCCGGCGGCGGCGATCACGCTGCTCGAATCGCTGCAGGCCAGGCAGCCGGGCTTTCGCCCGGATGATGTCGGCCTGCTGCTGGGCGGCGCGTACGCGGGCGCCGGGCGTCAGGACGACGCCGGCGCGCAATACGAGGCTGTGGTGGCGAGCTTCGGCGGCATCGAGGCGCGGGTCGAACTGGCGCTGTGGGCGCTCGCCAACGGCAAGGATGCGCTGGCGCAGCGCGAGCTGAGCGAAATCGAGCATGCACGGCGCCACATGACGGCGCACACGCGCAGCCTGCATCAGGCGCTGTTCAAGCGCCTCGACGCGGCGGCAGACAAAAAATAAAGCGGCGCGCGCTATTCAACGCGCGTCAGCTCGACCCCATCGACCGTCATCTTCCACTGAGTACCGACGCGGTGCGGCGGCTTGCTGACCACGAAGGTCGAATTCACAATGCCGAATCCAACATAAAAATTGTCGCCATCGAAGCCTTGCAGGTCAACGCTCAGGTCGAGCTTCTTGTTTGGCCGGTCGCGCTTGTACTTGATGGTGCCGTCCTTGTTCAACGTGAGCTGCATTTGCTGGCCTTGCCAGTTGCCGACATAGGCCAGCTTCGAGGCAGGAACGGGGACCGGTTCGGCCTGGGCGACCCCGGATAACAGACAGGCAGCGAAAAGCGCATGGCGAAATTGGCGAATCATATGCATGAAAACTCCGGAGCGGAAAACGTGGTCAATCGATCCGTTTAAGTATTCGTCGTGCCGGGCAGGCTGTCAATATACAGACGTCACATTTGCACCGGCCAGCGCCGCTGCCGCCCGCGCCAGCGCGGCCTCGACCCGCTCCAGCCGCGCGCCCTGCAAGGCGCGCAGGCGCGCCACGATCTCGGGCCCGGCACCTTGCGGCGAACCGGCCGCAAACGGCGGCTGCGGATCGTATTCCAGCGCCAGCTGGATTGTCCTGGCCACCTCTTCGCCGGCCAGTTCGGCCGCCAGCGCGAACCCGAAGTCGATCCCCGCCGTGACGCCGCCGCCCGAGATCCGGTTGCGGTCGCGCACGATGCGCTCGGCCACCGGCTCGGCGCCGAAGCGCGTCAGGAACGGTAGCCACATCCAGTGGCACGCCGAGCGATAACCCTGCAGCAGCCCGGCCGCACCCAGTACCAGCGCGCCGTTGCAGACCGACGTTACATAGCGCGCGCCGGCGCCCTGGCGCCCCAGGAAGTCGAGCGTGTCGCGATCCTCGAGCAGCGCTTCGATGCCGAAGCCGCCCGGCACGCACAGCACATCGAGCGGCGGACAGGCGTCGAAGGTGGTGGTCGGATTGATGCTGAAGCCGACGTCGGTCGGCACCGCATCAAGCGTCTTCCACACCAGGTGGGTGCGCGCGCCGGGTACGCGGCTGAGCACCTGGGCCGGGCCAGTCAGGTCGAGCTGGGTCAGGTTCGGGAACAGCAGGAATCCAATCTGCAGCGGGGTGTCCATGAGCGGCTCCATCGTGAGGGTGACGCTATTCTAGGAACGCGGTAGCATTGGCGGCAATGCCAACTTCGGGTGTAATCCTGCCAATGCCGCCATCTCCCCTGCGCCAGGTCGCCCTGCTCGTCTTCGATGGCGTGCAGGTGCTCGACGTCAGCGGCCCGGCCGCCGTGTTCGGGGCCGCCAACGATGCCGCCGGGCGCCCGTTCTACCGCGTGCACATCGTCTCGCTGCGCGGTGGCGCGGTCACCAGCAACTGCGGCATGGCCTTGTTGAGCGAGCCACTGGCCACGCTCAAACCCGGCGCCATGGATACGGTGCTGGTCGCCGGCGGCAACAAGGACGGCCTGCAAGCCTTGGCGGGCGACGCGGCGGCGCGCGCCTGGCTGGCCGTAGCGACGCGCAAGGCGCGCCGCTACGGCTCGATCTGCACCGGCGCCTTCGTGCTGGCGGCCTGCGGCCTGCTCGGCGAGCGGCGCGTGGCCACGCATTGGGAAGCCACCGGCATCCTGGCGCGGCGCTATCCCGAGCTCGAGGTGGACGCCAATGCGCTGTATGTGGAAGACGATGGGGTGTGGACCTCGGCCGGCGTGAGCACCGGTATCGACATGTGCCTGGCACTGGTGGCGCGCGACCTCGGTGACACGGTAGCAAACACGATTGCGCGCCGGCTGGTGCTGTACGCGCGCCGCCCGGGCTATCAGTCGCAGTTCAGCCCCGTGCTGGCGGCGCAGGCAAAACAGGACGCGCGCTTCGCGGGCCTTGTGGAATGGATGCGCGCGCGGCTCGATGGCGCGCTGACGGTGGAACGGCTGGCCGCGCAGGCTGGCATGTCGCCACGTAATTTTCACCGCCGTTTCAGCGCCGCGATGGGCGCCACGCCGGCGCATTTCGTCGAGACGCTGCGGCTCGACCATGCGCGCCAGTTACTGCAGTCGCCACTGATGCTCAAGGAGATCGCGGCGCAGACCGGCTATGCGACCCCGGGCCAGTTTTCAAAGGCGTTCACGCGCCGCTTCGGACTCGGGCCGGCGCTGTTTCGGGAAATGCATTGCGATGGCAAGCAAGAACCCGCCGAAGGCGACCGGCACACCACCGCCCCGAAAGCTGGCGTCGTCAGAACCCGTGGTCGTGCCACGCATCCTTGAAATCCAGGGCGCGTGCATTGCTGACTTCTGAACGGCTGCGCAGCCACTGCACCACCGCTTCGCGATCCTGCTCGGTTGGCGAGCCGCGCCCGATCATGACAATCACGCCATCGGTCTTGCCGGTCTTTTGGTTGCCGCCGAAGCCCCCTCCCAACATATTTTTCTGCTCGAGGAAACCGAAAAAGTCATCGATGAATGCCGAATGCGGCGCGTCACCCAACGGGCTGCGAAATTCGATTTCGACATCGAAGCTGTGTTCCTGAAATTCGCCGACATGCAGCTTCTTGCGCTGGCGTGGCGTCAGGCGCCGCATCCGGCTGGACGATCGGGGATCACGTTTCATGCATTCTCCAGTGAGTTGTACTTCAATGACGCATGCGTTTATCGCCTGCGCCTGCTTCTCAGCGCGCGCGGTCGGCCTCGTAGCGCAAGCCGATCTGGCGCCGGATCTCGTCCATCACGCCCATCAGCGCCAGCGTTTCCTTGAGCGGCATGGCCGGGCTTTCGAGCAGTCCTTCGCCCCAGCAGCGCTGGGCTTCGATGATCTCGTGCACGTAGCCGTTGCCCAGGTAGGGCGTTTCGATCGTGCGTTCGGCGCCATCGGCCAGCTTCACGGTGACCGAGGTGGCGCGGTGGAACATGGTGTTCATGCGCACCTGTCCCAGCTCGCCGGCCACGGTCAGTTCGGCCGGCGAACGCGCCAGGAACGAGCAGCTGCAGACCGACATGGCGCCGCCCGCGTGCTTGAGCATGAAGCCGGTCTGCACGTCGACCCCGGTCGCGCCCATCTCGGCCTGGGCGCGCACCTCGAGCACAGGGCCGAGCAGGCCGGCCGCCACCGACAGCGGATAGATGCCCAAATCAAGCAGCGCGCCGCCGCCGAGCGCCGGATTGAACACGCGGTGTTCGGGGCCGAAGCTGGCGGCAAAGCCGAAGTCGGCCACCACCTGGCGCGGCGTACCGATTTCGCCAGAGGCCAGGATGCGCTTGACCTGCTGGTAGGCGGGCAGGTAACGCGTCCACATCGCCTCCATCAGGAACAGGCGCTTCGAGCGCGCCAGCGTGACCACCTGCTCGGCTTCACGCAGGTTCATGGTAAACGGCTTTTCGCACAGCACGCCCTTGCCGGCGCGCAGCGCCATCAAGGCGTTGTCGGCATGTTGCGGATGCGGCGTGCCGATGTACACCAGGTCGATGTCATTTGCCTGCACCAGCGCCTCGTACGAGCCGTAGGCAGAGTGCGCGCCGAAGTCGAGGCCGAAGGCAGCGGCCTTGTCCTGGCTGCGCGAGGCCACGCCGGCCAGCACCGCACCCGGCACGTCCTTGAGCGCAGTGGCGAAGGCGCGCGCGATCTTGCCCGTGCCAATAATCCCCCAGCGTACCGCTTCAGCCATGAAACTTCTCCAATCAAGCCGTCCGCTTGGGACGAAATACCGTCGTATCCAGATAAAATTCTTCGGTCTGCCCGGGCCACCAGCCCGGCACGCCCAGCACCTGCAGCGGCGTCATGGCCGATGCCTCCAGGCCTTGATGCGCCAGCGTTGCCGCCAGCGTGCGGTCGAGCCAGGCGAGGCGCGCCCCGGAATCGAGCGCGAAATAGTCGTCGCCGGCAAACACCACGCGCGTATGCGCCGTGATCGCCTTGCGCGGCGCCACCAGCTTTTCCATCAGCGCGTGGCCGAACAGCCAGACCTCGGCGTCGGGCCCGAACAGCGCGCGTTTTTCATACAGCGCGGCGAGCCAGCGGTGCGCGCGCAGATCCTCGACCAGGGCGCGCCCGGCGTCACTGCCCCGCACCACCAGCAGCGCGGCGTTCTCGTCGAAGATGGTGGCGGCGTCGCGCGCCGGTCCACGCGACTTGCCGACGCCGTCACGCGCAATCTGCGCCGCCTGCAGCGCATTGAGCGCGCGCTTGACCAGCGGGTAACTCTGCCACACCAGCGCGTTGAAGAAATCATGCAGATTATCGCGGGTCGGGACGTTTCCGGTCGCACTGATGAAGGCCTCGTAGGCGAGCCCTTCGGGCAGCGCGGCCTGTGGCACGAAGCGCAGCGGCAGACCGGCGTGGTTGCGCAGGTCGCACTGCGCGGCGGCCGTGTTGAAGGCGTCGATGAAACCATCATGCGGCGGCGCGGCGCGCTCGACGGCCGGGCGCACCGCGTCGAACCACGGCTGCGCCCAGTCGATGTTCGGCAACATCGTCGACGTTAGACCATCTTCCAGTTGATGGTCTCGCCGGCGTTGAGCGGCACCAGCTGGTGCTCGGCCATCGGCACCGATTCGGGCAGGGTCCAGCTTTCGCGCTTGAGGGTGATCGTGCCTTCGTTGCGCGGCAGGTTGTAGAACGCCGGGCCGTTGAAGCTGGCGAAGGTTTCCAGCTTGTCGAGCGCACCGGCCTGCGCGAACGCTTCGGTATACATCTCTATCGCGTGCAGCGCGGTGTAGCAGCCGGCGCAGCCGCAGGCGGCGTACTTGGTGTGCACCGCATGCGGGGCCGAGTCGGTGCCGAGGAAGAAGCGCTCGTCGCCGCTGGTGGCGGCAGTGACCAGCGCCAGGCGGTGTTCTTCACGCTTGAGCACCGGCAGGCAGTAGAAGTGCGGACGAATCCCGCCGCGGAAGATCTCGTTGCGGTTGTACAGCAGGTGGTGGGCGGTGATGGTGGCCGCGATCGGACCTTCCGCTTCGGCCACGTACTGGGCCGCGTCCTTGGTGGTGATGTGCTCGAACACCACGGCCAGCGCCGGCATGTCGCGTCGCAGCGGGCGCATCACGCGCTCGATGAACACGGCTTCGCGGTCGAACAGGTCGATGTCGTTGTCGGTGACTTCGCCGTGCACCAATAGCGGCATGCCGATTTCCTGCATCACTTCGAGCGTCTTGTAGCACTTTTTCAGATCGGTCACGCCGGCGTCCGAATTAGTGGTGGCGCCGGCCGGGTACAGCTTGACCGCGTGGATGAAGCCCGTGTCTTGCGCGCGCCGGATCTCGTCCGGATCGGTATTGTCGGTCAGGTACAGCGTCATCAGGGGCTCAAAGGCCAAGCCCTCCGGCAGCGCAGCCAGGATGCGGGCGCGGTAGTCCAGCGCCATGGCGGCGGTGGTGACGGGCGGGCGCAGGTTCGGCATCACGATCGCGCGGCCGAACTGGCGCGCGCTGTGCGGCAGCACGCTGGCCATCGCCGCGCCGTCGCGCAGGTGCAGGTGCCAGTCGTCTGGACGGGTGATGGTGATGGTGTCGGGGATCTCGATGGTGGACATGGCGGCTCTCGAAAAACGAATGCGCCATTTTACCCGCGCCGGGCCCCGAGAGGAGCGCCGCGCGTACCGAAGTGGCGTCCATACGGATGACATGTAAGCATGCTTGACAGCACAAACAGCGCCACGGATACTGCGAAACTTGCCATAATCTTCAGAACGAACTGGCCCGGATTTGCCACTTCGCTCCCTCGACAGCCAGCACCAACATCGTGCCAGCGACAGCGCCACCCGTTGCCGCTGGCTCTGCACAGGTCCACAAGACAGGAAGCAGTTATGAACAATCGAAATCGCCTGACCACCTACATCATGATCGCGCTGGTGATCGGGATCGTGGTCGGCTATCTGGTCAACGGCAACACCGACGAAGCCGGCGCGCTTGGCTTCTCGGACACGATGTCCCTGATTACTACCCTGTTCCTCCGCCTGATCAAGATGATCATCGCGCCGCTGGTGTTCGCGACCCTGGTGGTGGGCATCGCCAGGATGGGCGACGCCAAGGAAGTGGGCCGCATCGGCGTCAAGGCGCTGGGCTGGTTCGTGATCGCATCGCTCATTTCGCTGTCGCTGGGCCTGATCCTGGTGAACCTGTTCCGTCCTGGCGACGCGCTGTTCGCAGCCGGCATGATGCCGCCGATCGGCGCCGAATCGGGCATCACCACCACCAGCCTGACGATGAAAGACTTCATCACCCACCTGGTGCCGGTCTCGATCGCCGACGGCATGGCCAGGAACGAGATTTTGCAGATCGTGGTGTTCTCGGTGTTCTTCGGCACCGCCGCCGCCGCCGTCGGCGCGCGCGCCACGCCGCTGATCGACGCCATCGACGGCGTCGCCCACATCATGCTCAAGGTTACCGGCTACGTGATGAACTTCGCGCCGATCGCGGTGTTCGCGGCGGTGGCCGGCATCATCGCCAAGAGCGGCCTGGGTGTGCTGTCGACCTACGGCATCTTCATGGCCCAGTTCTACTTCGGCATCGCGCTGCTGTGGGCGGTCTTGATCGGTATCGGCATGGCCTTCATCGGCCCGCGCATTCTGCGCCTGATCTCCGAACTGCGCGGCCCGACCCTGCTGGCCTTCTCGACCGCCTCGTCGGAAGCGGCGTTCCCGAAAACCCTGGAAGCGCTCGAGCGCTTCGGCGTCAAGAACCGTCTGGCCTCGTTCGTGCTGCCGATCGGCTACTCGTTCAACCTCGATGGCTCGATGATGTACTGCACCTTCGCCGCCGTCTTCATCGCCCAGGCCTACGGCATCGAACTGGCGATGTCGACCCAGATCACGATGATGCTGGTGTTGATGCTGACCTCGAAGGGCATGGCCGGCGTGCCGCGCGCGTCGCTGGTGGTGATTGCCGCAACGCTGTCGCAGTTCAAGATTCCTGAAGCCGGCCTGCTGCTGCTGCTGGCGATCGATCACTTCCTGGACATGGCGCGTTCGGCCACCAACGTGATCGGCAATGGCATCGCGACCGCGGTTGTCGCCAAATGGGAAGGCGACCTGGCGGAACCGAACAAGGACCCTGCGATCGCACCGCTGCGCTGAGGCGCAGCCAGGCGCCGCAAGAACCCCAAGGCCTTCCCTCGATGGAAGGCCTTTTTTTTATCACCATAACAAGGAGCGAGAGATGAAACAGATGGTTGCCGCCAGTGTCCTGCTGGTCCTGAACAGCGCCCACGCCGCCACCCAAACGGTCGATTGCGGGCGCCTGCTCGATGTGCAGAGCGGCGCCTGGCGTGAGCGCGTCAGCATCGTGATCGAAGATGGCAGCATCAAGTCGATCGGCCCGCTGACGCCGGCCAGCGGCAACATCGACCTCTCGCGCCACACCTGCCTGCCCGGCCTGATCGACATGCATGTGCACCTGACCAGCGAAACCCAGCCGGTGGTGGCGGCATACCGCGACCGCCTCACGGCCGACCCGGCCGACATGGCCTATCGCTCGGTCAAGTACGCCGAGCGCACCCTGATGGCGGGCTTCACCACGGTGCGTGACCTGGGCGCGGCCGATGGCCTGAACATCGCGCTCAAGCGCGCGATCGCGGCCGGCGAGATTCCCGGCCCGCGCATGTTCACCGCCGGTAAATCGATCGCCACCACCGGCGGACACGCCGACCCGACCAACAACCTGTCGCACTTCCTGAGCGAGAAGATCGGTCCGCCCGGCCCGCAAGAGGGTGTCGTCGACAGCCCGGAAGCGGCGCGCCAGGCGGTGCGGGCGCGCTACAAGGAAGGCGCGGACCTGATCAAGATCACCGCCACCGGCGGGGTCCTGAGCCAGGCCGCCAACGGCCAGAATTCGCAGTACACCGAGGACGAACTGCGCGCCGTGGTCGATACCGCCAGGGACTACGGTTTCCGGGTGGCGGCCCACGCCCACGGCGCCGAAGGCATGAAGCGCGCGCTGCGCGCCGGCGTCGATTCGATCGAGCACGGCACCATGATGGACGACGAAGTGCTGGCGCTGTTCAAGAAAACCGGCCACTGGTACGTGCCGACCATCTCGGCCGGGCGCTACGTGGCCGACAAGGCGCGCGACCCGAACTACTATTCGGCGCTGGTGCGCCCGAAGGCGGCGGCGATCGGCCCGCAGCTGCAGGCCACCTTCGCCCGTGCCTACAAGGCCGGCGTCAGGATCGCGTTCGGCACCGATGCCGGCGTGTTCCCGCACGGCGAGAATGCCAGGGAGTTCGGCTTCATGGTGGAAGCCGGCATGAAGCCGCTCGACGCGATCCGCGCCGCCACGCTCAATGCCGCCATCCTGCTCGACCAGCCGAAACGCCTGGGCGCAATCGCACCGGGCTTCGCAGCAGACATCATCGCCGTCGAAGGCGATCCGCTGGCTGACATCAAGCAGCTGGAAAACGTGAAGTTCGTGATGAAGGACGGCGTGGTGTACAAGAAACCATAAGGCGACGATAGATCCGCCGATTGAACAGACGTGTCGAGGAGACGTTGTATGTTGTTCCAGAAGAGCTTCCGCACGCGCGCGGATCGCCGCGAGCCGGGCGTAGTGCGCACCAGTTGATCCGTCATCCCCGCGAAGGCGGGGATCCCAGTTTGCAAGCGATCCAGCACCGCATGCGTTCTCACTGTGGTGCGATACTTGGGTCCCCGCCTTCGCGGGGACGACGGGAATTACGAATTCAACACCAACGGCGGCGACGCGACCTCTTCATCTGGCCGCGCCAGCTGCCGTTCCCACATCTGCGCATACAAGCCGCGTTCGGCCAGCAGCGCGCCGTGGGTGCCGCGTTCGACGATGCGGCCATGGTCCAGAACGATGATCTGCTGCGCGTCGGCGATGGTCGACAGGCGGTGCGCGATCACCAGCGTCGTACGGTTCTTCGCGATCTCTTTCAGCTCGGCCTGAATCGCCTGCTCCGAGCGTGAATCGAGCGCCGACGTGGCTTCGTCGAAGATCAGGATCGCCGGATTCTTGAGCAGCGTGCGCGCGATCGCCACGCGCTGCTTCTCGCCGCCCGACAGTTTCAACCCGCGCTCACCGACCATGCTGGCATAGCCATCCGGCAGGCTCTCGATGAAGTCGTGGATCGAGGCCGCGCGCGCGGCGGCCACGATGTCCGCGTGGCTGGCGCCGGGCCGGCCATACGCGATGTTGTATTCGATGGTGTCGTTGAACAGCACCGTATCCTGCGGCACGATGCCGATCGCTGCGCGCAGCGACTGCTGCGTCACGTCGCGCAGGTCCTGGCCGTCGATGCGGATCGCGCCGCTGTTGACGTCATAGAAGCGGAACAGCAGGCGTGACAGGGTCGACTTGCCCGAGCCGCTGTGGCCCACC
>Ga0265797_10009086_pt1 | contig 13046 bp, 7 predicted proteins | sample P2T30metagenome_FD_192433 | JGI IMG/M metagenome (GOLD analysis project Ga0265797, IMG submission 192433) | Plant litter microbial communities from East Loma Ridge, Irvine, California - P2 T30 | ecosystem: Environmental > Terrestrial > Plant litter > Unclassified | place: USA: California... | reverse complement strand
CCTTCGAAGATGTCGTGTGACGTATCAGTAATAGCCAGATGGTGATGCTCTTTGAAGTGGCTCAAAGCAATAGCGACAACCGCGTCATGAGTCAGGGAGTAATCCGGAAGAAAGCGACCTAAAGCCCGCTTGTCTTCTTGACTAACCAAACTCATCAGTGCGAAGACCTTGTCCCTTGGATCCTGGCATTGACATGTTCCAAATTCGAGAACTAAGTCGTGAAGATGGCGTGGCGAGTCCAGCTGGTCCAGCTCTCTTGATTTGGTATACGCTAGTACCCGTCTGAGATCCTCTGTGCAGGATGTTTGCCTATCTCCGATCACTTCCATCAAGTGAGCGAAACCGAAACTTGCGTTACTCACGTGAATGCGAATTTGCCTCGCGAGTAGCAGCTCCTGCACAATCCACGTGCGAGACCAGTACGGACGCTCGGCGACGTCGTAGATGTTTTCCCTTAACGTCCAATCCTCGCTCTCAATAGTCTTCGCCGCCTGCTCGCGCCATTGGAACCAATGTGGCAAACGCTGGAGGCCAAGCCATGCAGAGACCTCCACAGCGTTTGAGTAGACTTTGTCCATGGCTCGGACTTGCTGGTTCATCTCTTTCTCGTTACTTTGGTTGATGCATATGGCATCCACCCAGATGTAGTCCCACAGGGTGTGGTGATGAGATTGTGTTTTCAGCAACATGAGATAATGCAAGCACGACCACAGGTTCTGTCGTATGGCGAACCTGTAGCCGTCAAGACGAACCTCTTGACAAGCAGCTCCTAAGCCCCACACATAGGAGACTGCAGTGTATAGATGAGCCGAAGCAATCGGCACAGTGACTATCGAGAACGAGAGATCGGTATTGATCGTCCTTCTGGTACAGGGGTCCAGTCCTGCCGGGTTCAAGAGTCGAATGTGACTTTCTATGATCGGGCTATAAGAATACCGCATCTTGTGCTGAGCAGTCCTTATACGCGAGTGGTGTTAAAATTGTGATCTTGGTCCAGATCTCAGAATAGGATGACCAGTTAGTGCAAGCTTGCTGAGACACGAGCAACCACCATAAAGCGAGGGACTTGCATGCCATGCGTTCGACCAACTGCACTAAAGTTGATTGCGGCATCAAGCTACTCCACCTGACCGGTGAGGTGGTCAACCAATCCTAAGCATAGCTATAGCTGTGGTCCTCAGGGTGGGCGATGGAGAAACGATCACCAAGCAGGCTTAGTGCTCGTTCGTTCGGCTTTTTAAGTGGGCGTTGTTCATTGGTTCAGGGTTCACTTGTGTGTTCGTCGTTTGTTCAGTGCACGAGCTGACGGAGCTCTATCTGTTCCACGTCGGGAACAGCATTCCCGAGCCCCCTACGATCGTTGTCCTCCGTAGGTAGGGCGTGTACTTCGCGCACTGCTCGCGCACTTCCAACATCTCTATTACAGCCTCTGCACGAACACTATGAACCAAGCAGGGCTGGAAAGTGGATGCGTGGCGAGCGGGAACAGCGGACAGCGCCGCTTGGGAGGCCAGGGCAGGAGAGAACTCCAAAACACAGAGACACATTACAGGACGCGCGCAAAAGAGAGACAGATCACGGGCGTGTTCGAAGACATATAGGCATATCTTGCACACAAAAGTCGACGAGAAGGGCCCGTGTGAGCGTTTGGAACGTGTTTCGAGCGGACATGAGCATAAAGTTGAGTCGAGTCGTTTGGTTATACTACTTAGGCACCCGAACCCCGTCTCCCCCTAAATCTCCTGTAACTTATAGTGTTTGAATCTTGAATCGGGATTCAGTCAATTCAAACCTGAATTGATTGAATTGAATTTGAATTCGGTCCTTTTGAATTGGTTGAATCGGAGTCAATTTAGCCGGTGCTTTTTTAGCGGAGGTACGTCCTCGAAAATTCGGCCTAAGTTATATAGCATTCCGAGGATTGACACAGCGCTGAGCTCAATTGAATGTGATTCGATAGATATACCGAATGTTGAAGTAGTGCTGTTTATAGCTGTGGATTTGTGCCCGACGCCGGAAAAGCTTCTACTGTTACTCAGGGAAAACCTAACTTAGTATATATCAAACCATAACATATTATCCTTACTCCGACGATGTCTGGTTAGAGATTTACTAGCTCCTTTCTATTATTGCTGTCAGTATGAGAATAATTATCGATAGTACAGGAGACTTGCCTTCATTCTCTTCGGATAGTATGCATCTCCTATAAGCTTCCAGCGCTGCTCTCCTATGTGCCTAAGTACAAAGACTGCGGCAGTTCCTGAAAGCATACAAACACGATCTCCGACCCGTATACCCCATGGACCCATCCCTATTCCACCGTCCGCTGTAACAAAGAAGCGTCGGTTATGTGAACGCCACATGTGACTAGCGTACTGTGGCCAGACTTTCTGAAGACCAGCAGTTCCGGCTGCGCAAGCTTTGCACCACTCTACGAAGGCTGTGAATTGAGACTCGAGGCTTTCGTCAAGTTCCGCGTCGCAGTTGTGCTTGTTGATGCCGCAAATGAAAGATAGCTTCAGATCATCTGGATCTGTTGGACCTTGGGATACGATATGATCCATGCTTGCTTGTTCTATACATTCCAGAATTGCACAGCTTAGCTTATCGCTGTTCTGCAGCAGCTCTGTGGTGAAAGGTTGACTGGCGTATGTCACTGAGGCCAGACACAACCCCTTTACGCTGAGTACGAGATTGTCTCTCAGGTCCCTCGTCTGCAGTGGACAGTCCGACTCCCCAAAAACCTGGACGTTCAGACAGGAGCCGTGTGCGCTCTCGGTACCACTATGCAACTTCAGCACCCAGGACGGCCATCCTGGGTTTCCATGATTTGCACTAGGAGCCTCGACGAACCACGACGAGAATTGCAGTATGTCTAAGCTGTGGTCTTCCACTATTGCGGCACGGATTGCGCAGGCGTACACATCCACCAAGGGCGAAGAGTAATCAGGGTTTATAGCCGCGGCTGTCGAGGGATTTAACAGTCCGAGAAGACCGTACACGCGATCGCGAGGATCGTAGCAGCGTTGCCGGTGCATGCGGCGAAGTTGATTACTCAAAGGCCTCAACGATGGACGGTACATGCTAGATGCATTCTCGACACCCTCGACCTGCGAGCCGCCAGTATACTTCGGATAGTTCCGGTGCACCATCCAGCGTGCGGCCAACGTAACGATTTTCGCGTCAATTTCTTGCTCATCGATGTAGCAGATTCCATCGTGCGCAAGAGCGACTTCCTGCACGATCCAGAGCCGTGTGAACCAAGGGAAAGAGTAGAGTTTTCGTAGAGAATCCCAGTCGCAGCCAGCGGGCAAAGGTGCGTCTGAGTAAGTGAAGGCTTTCTTCTCAAGTGTGCCATAGAGGTGCCGGTCTAAGTCTACCAGATCGTTGGTCTCCTGCAGACACTGCTGATAGATCCGATGCGTCGCAATGATGGCGCTGATTGCAATCTCATTTTCGAGACTACCCAGTCTGATGCGTACTTGGTTGGCCTGTGTGTATATGTCCTTCATCATGGCCACTTGCCAACTCTTTTCCACGTCATCTTGCTGGTTGATGCATATAGCATCGATCCAGATGTGCTCACCGGGTTTCCGAGCGAGTACGCGTAAAGTTGAAGCAGCACTATTTGGCACCCAGACTTTCTGGTTGTCCAAGTAGATCAGTGCCTGACTCCGGTCGCTGCCCCAGCAGTATGATGCTGCGGCATACGGTAGATGTTCAACATCAAAGTTCAACATCGTATGGACTAGGGAACATTGTAGGTACTCTTCCTCTGCTCCTGATGTTTTGTCGACGCGTAACAGTCTTATTTCTCGGTGCGGCATGGATAAGGGCCGATAGTTGATGGATCCTTCTATTTTGCCCGAACTCATTGCGGGAATTGGTAATTGAGACTTTGCAGATAAACGTTGGGGGCGAATGAAGAAGACCCGAGCCACTTTGAAAGTCTTAATAGGTTGCCAAGGACAAGATCGGCCTATCCTCAGGCTTCTCATGGGCCCGAGTTGGTGTATCCTGCAGCTTATACAATGTGGTTCGGCTGACCACTCCGGCTGAGCTACCAAATGGTGCTGGTACAAGTGAGCTGAGCTTGCCGTTAAGCAACCATTCACAGAGCTGCATGGCACGCACGTTATACGCTTAAGCTGTTTTATTGGAACAGGTTAAGGCACGTCAGAGCTAAGCTATCCTCCATACGCATGTATCGTGCAGTATCAAAGCAATCCATTTCGATGACTGCCTCTCAATCGATCGGCGATACCGAGCTTTCTGACCACCAACTGCGCTCTAGTGGGGTTGCTTCTAAGTTACTGACACAGGTTCTGGTGTTGTCGCTGGAGAAGCAACAAACTTTTGTTATGTGAACGCGCGCCCGACCGGTCGCTATAAAAAGATGACCTCTTCATTTCCTGCACCAAAGCATTCAGACACAGAACGCTCGTGCTTTCCTAGTACTTGAACAATATCTCTCTCGGTCTTGCATCAGCCTAGAGCATGGACTCTAGAACCGCGGAAGAGCTCCTTCACTCCCCACCTAACTTACTACTTTTTTCACTAAGGAGGGCGCCTCGGCAAGTCAAATGAGTTCTTTGACTCTCGAGACGATAGTACGACGTTGCTACAAGCTTAGACATAGGTGGTGTGTTCGAAGATGCTTGTCTATCTGTGGAGGTACAACGGCATACTGACAAACTGTACAAATTAAGATTCGGTGCTGGGAGTTAGCATAGAAGAGGCGACGGAAGTCATTTGTCTTAGACGTGAATGTGCCTGTGTTTCCTTCAACATACGATGGTCGGTCGAGGTGATATATTGCTATGCAGAAAACATGATGCGCCCAAAGTAGCGAGGCGCATCTGCATTTAATCAAACTACGCTTGTTACTCTAGGTGATCGATGACGTGACCTGAGGATTTAGTGTCGTATCACACATGGAGATATCCACTGTGGCGCGGGTATGGTAGCTATCCTCTATAGCTGCGCGTCCCTTTCGGCTCGAATTTTGCAATGGGGCTGCAGCCGCATGCATACGCGCTTTGACACAGCCCGTCAGCTGAGCTTGGCAACTCTGTGCTCGCCTTTGCAAGCAGAAGCGCTAGCTTGACGAGCGAGGCTGAGATGCACTCAAATACAATCTGGCCCAGCCACGCGTCTGACTCTTTGTTGCGCACATGGAGGCTGTGCATGCGACCACAACGCCAACACCAAGCTTGATACTCAACAGCAGGCGCCATGCAGGATCACCTCACTTTTCCCCATATCACAGGTGAACTTAGTCGTAACTTGGCGTCAAACACATCTTCGCTATCTCTGTCAGCAAGCCAGGGTTCGGGCGACTCGTAAGACGACGCGGCACCGGAGCTACCTACGGCTACTAATCCATACTGCGTGCGCCCAAAAATGCATTCAACGCACTATCACTGCGCTTTGTGGATGGTGCAAAGCTCAGCTTCACTGTCCCTGCTCACGATCTAGAACCCCCGAGAGCCTTCATGCGAGCTCCAAATCATCGACTGCACGAGCACGCGATTGCAGTCGGCGCAAGGTCTCGCCCTGTTCACTTTACATGTTTCGGTTCTCGTTGAACCGCGCGAACGCGAGGCTGCCGAGATAGGTGGAGCTTCAAATTAAGCATAGCCAACAGCCAAGCGACGTGCATGCAGAAGTCTGCAGATACACGAGGCGGAGGCGCTTCTGGTGCAAAGCAACATGCAGGTGCTAATACGCATTGTTCAATTTTCACGCTTTTTAACTTGGCACGTTTCTCATATCAATCCTCAAGAACATTCTTTAGCTTGAAGCCTGGTCATAGCAGAGGCCCGGCCTGTCTTTCTCTCGTTTCTTGGTTGCGCGTCAGCATGTCAGCATTCTGCGAAGATATTCGTCAGCTTGAGAGGTACCCGGATGGGATTATTGGAAAACCCCGACCAGATGGAGCGCCGTTGATTGATTGTCTACAGTGGTCTCATGGACATCGTGGAAGGTCTCAGTTCAAATCTGTACAGGAGTTCATGAACGCAGATACAGCTTCCGATCATGCCCTTCGAGTGATATTTTTGCCGATTACGCCTATGGAAGGCGACAAAACCGAAGCCAAGGAATTCCGGACGCTCTTCAGTCACTACTCGATTCCCTCCGCCGTACCTGCTGAGCGTATGCGGAACGTCGGGTTCGCTTTCGGGACGCACAAGGACAGGAGTAACAAATCTGATGGAGTCTGGATCCACTTCCTCTGTCGCAAGATCGAAATCGAGAGGGGTGTTATACAGGATTTGGGTTATCTTCGCCATGGCATCGAACAAGGTCAGGAGCCCGACCCGAGCAAGATGTGGACCATGTGCGATTTCTACCTGCATGTCCGGCCTGGCTCGGTCGGCACTAGTGATCGCAAGACTGTAACACTACTGTGTTTTGGTGCGCCGGATGAGGTATTGGATCGCTTTGAGAATCTGCGTGACGTCGATGAGTGGCAGGACATTCTCAATGAGCCCTATCTACTCTTCGATATCATCTTCGACGAACTCCACGACATTTTCGACAAGATGGTATGGGAGTTGAGCAAAGCAGTCAACCCTGAGGAGAAGATGGCCCTTGAGCGAGCGGGAAGATTAGCGAAGCAAGAAAGTAACTTGAGTTTCCAGAACCTGCATAACATCCAGAAGTACGTCCTTTTTCATGTCATTGGATTGACACATGCACTGACCTTGCATAGAAACTGTACTTTCTTGATCGAAGCCGCAGAAGCCAGTATGATTACACTAGACGCCATGATCTCACAGCTGACGAAGAGTCTTGCGCTTCCCGATCTGACATTGGCAGCGATCAACGCGCTCGGGTATCGCAAACGGACTTTCCAGTCTACGCTCCTGCGCTTGCACAGTCTTGAGAAACGCATGTCGAACGTCATCCAACTCTCTTTCAACCTGGTCACGCAAGCCGATAGTACGATACTGAAGAGCGACTCTCGAGCCATGAAGTTTATCGCATTCCTCACTCTAGTGTTTCTACCAGCGACAGGTGTGGCTAGCGTCTTTAGCACGCCCTTCTTCAACATAGACTGGGATTCACGTGATGTGGAGGATAAGGTGTTGCACACGGCTAAGAGCTTCTGGATTTTCTGGGCTGTCGCACTACCGCTCACATTGGTCGGTCTTCTGCTGTGCTTTGCCTGGGTCAATCTGCCGGTCGGGTACAAGAACAGTATGAAGGCTCATGTGGGCAAGCTCACAAAGTCTAGAAGGATGCTACGCACGAAAGCCGCGGGAGAGAATTACAACGCTTTCAAAGGGAGGGATCTTGAACTAGGATGCAGATGACGGAGAGCCGATAAGCCTGATTCCTTTTCCGTCAAATGTGCTTTGTGTTTGTCGATCTTATTAACCTTACCCTCTTTGTACTAAGCTTCTGCACTCCTGAGGATCTCCTCTACTGACGGAAGCTTATCCGACACTTTCCTTAGCGCTTTTAGAATTCCTGACTTGCTCGTAACGGCACTACACTATAGATTTTGATAGAATTGTGAATGATGTCGATAGCGCCGGCGACCTCACCGAAGACTACGGCTGCGAACTAGAGGCCTGAAATTTCCAGGAAATTACCGAGGCTGAGGTGTCAATCGTCCGTTGATATGTTGTCGCAGAGCGCTACGGCGAGCCGCTTATTGCATTCTCACACACGAGTTAGATATCGAGCCTTCCTTGCTTAAACAGCCATACGACGAGGGTATAGCAGACAGATCGAGGAGGCAAGTAAGTACTTGACGTTATAGTTATAGGAGAGAAAGCAGGTACCTTGCTTTGCTTTGCTTTCCTCTACCCTCTGTAGCTATTACTAAGCCGCAGATGGTCACTAGTCGAAGAGCTTAAGCGCTCAGTTAAATGTAGCGGGACATGCCTGATGTTATCGTGGCGCTCAGGTAGCTGCGTGTTGACCACAATCTACGCTCTGGCAGCCTCAGGTAGCAAGTCGCTTATCAGGTACGAAACAGGTTCCGTCTATAGCGTAGTCTGCCGGTGACTAATATCAACATCACCTGCGATTTATCCGTATGACAGGCTGACACTCCGGGTTGTGCCACGCCCCTGTACTAGAGGCTGAGAGCTGGCTTCTTGACCGGTCGCTACACATAGCTTAACAGAGACACGAAAGGTAGGGCTCCCGACATCGAAAATTGGGGCATGTAATGTACCTCGACGAAACACGCAATCGCAGTGCGCTTCAAGCGGGACGGACAGCTATCACGCATGCCCGTTCATATTGGCCACGTAAGAGCTATGCAAGTCATGCATAAGTTAGTCGTCAGAACTGCTTAGGTTGATTCCATGCGCTTCTACGGGGGGGTCGTTACCTGGTACATGCCAAGATTCAGCGCGCAGCTAAACAGTCACTGAGAGGCTTGAGCGATTGATAAATGTCACGTTCGGACCTGTTCGTCACCGATATAGACATGAAAAGAACAGCGCTACAAGATCTTTGAAGCCTTTACTTGAAAAGAGCTAATCGATACGAAATTTCACATTGAGCACGCTGGGGTTCCTAGCCTGGACACAAAGCATCCAAATACAACTTCGATCGCGGCTCGCAACAGGAATCCCCTACGTCTTCACCAATGTAACATTAGAGACCCGGGCCCCGCCGACCGAAATTCACGTCATACGATATGTCGGAGTCTGTTGCGAGGTCAATATATCACAGACATGTGTTGACATCCCCAGAATGCATTCGAATTCTGGTCCCCACAGCACAACAAGAGCCTGGTATGACAAGATACCGCTTAGAGGTTGTCAGTCTCGACCGTGTCCCTGTTTATGCGGCTTTATCGTACGTGTGGGGTCCCAGTGAGACTGTACACCATGCCTATATCGACGAACAAGCACATCCGATTACACGCAATCTGCATTTCGCCTTATCAAAATTAGCAGCGATTGGAGGATTGGCATCTATTCAGAATGGGACCCCCTCCTCGCTCTGGATCGACCAGATCTCTATCAACCAGCGAGATCATTTAGAGAAGAATCACCAAGTTGCCATGATGACTTGGATCTACCGACAAGCCAGACGAGTGTATGTTTCCCTGGGCGACTCGGTTACTGCCAAAGATGCTTGCAATCTCGTAAGCAGACTTGGCTACAGCATCAGTCTTGACGCGACGAGATTTGAGTTCGTGAGTGACATGCCTAGAGCCGACTCGAACGACCTGAAAGCCGAACAAACTTCGGACTGGGAAGCTCTTCGAGATATGATGTCATCAGAATGGTTCAAGCGCACATGGGTTGTTCAAGAGATCGGTCTTGCGAGGAAAGCTACGGTTCTATACGGTGAATACCAGTTCGAATGGTCTTCGCTCATGATGCTCTTCGTCTGGCTTATAATGGGTGGTCGACCGTTCTACGACTATTTCGAACTGTCAGGATGGACTACGCATCAGATGTGGGTTACCTTCGACCTCATTAACAGAAAAGCAACCCGGATCTTCCGAGAACACGGATTTCTTGATCTTCTGAGTCACACATCGCACACATACAATGTTACGAACGTGCGAGATCGCATATACGCATTGATGGGCCACCCAAGCGCTCCATCAAGACGCTCACGTTGGACAAGCTCATCGCCTCTATTGATCGTCCCAGCTTACGAGAACTCAGTTCATGATGTCTATTTGGCGTTCGCTCGTGATTGGCTCCAGAACACGAGGGATTCCCGTCTCCTTGCTTGCGTATACCATGGGGATCTTCCCAAAGGGCAGTCAGAGCTAACGGGAGCAAAGAAGCTCCCATCTTGGTGCCCAGACTGGTCCTTCCTCCCATTAGGAGGCTCAGTTATTGATTCGGCGCGAGCGGCTAGCGGTAACAACGCCTCTGGATCTGACAGATTTCGGTTCAAGCTACGACTCGACATACTAGAAGTGCGAGGGTATTCTTTCGACACATTATCCGAAACACTCCCTTCTTTCCCAGAGCTACCGACAGTGACAGAATCACTAGTCCATGGCAATATCTTCCATTACAGAGCCGCTAGAACAATGTTCAAGCTTACTCGCCTCTGTCGCATGACGATGCTATCTCCTCGAATCTCTGTAGATCAACGTGACAAAATTTTCGGGATATTTGCCATGGTCACCCAGCGCCCGCGGTAAGTAACTCATGAGCAAGAAGAAAGCGTTGCGGCAGGACTAGTCGCCTGTCTACGAGAGGCCCTGAAGTGTCTTCCACCGAACGACATGTCAGAGGCTGTAGCGTCGTATCGAAGCGATCTGGAATATCTTCTGGCACGTCCGCATCTTCCGAGCGATCCGCAAGAAGTGGACAGTGCAGGAACGTATGTCGCTGCGGTCACACTCATGTCCGATTTCCGCAGACTATTCATCACCCACCAAGGGTACGTGGGGATTGGGCCTAATGTCGTGCGCAAAGGGGACATCTGTTGTATCATTAGTGGATGTAGGGTGCCCTACGTTCTCAGGAGCACTGGGAGGGGCTCGTATCTCTTGGTTGGTGAGACATACATTCAGGGTGCTATGAGTGGCGAGCTGCTTCGACCGTATAGATGGACCTTGTCACGCCCCTACAGGAAAATCGCTCTCGAGTAATTGATTATTGGAGTGAGTGCAAACCTCATCCTAATTGCAGTTGCAAGGGAATTGACTTTGATTTCCATAGTATTATGGTTCCCCTACTGTTCAGCTTCCCCTACAGTGACGTTAGTTGTAGACGAGGGTAGGGAATATCTTGTGGGCGGAAGGAAGGTTGAGTGAGGCAGAGAGGCTGGGTGTTGAGGTGTTAGAAGCGACGGAGCAGCTACTATGCCATCGATACCCTAACATGATCGAGGCCAGGCAAACCTTACGGATGCTAAGAAGTATTCTAGGCTGAGGAACCTCTCGCTTTGTCTAACGAGATGACAAGTTGCGTTACTCCCATATTCCACTCTGTCATGCAGTTATGATCTCGGCTGTTCACGCTTCCAGGCAAAGCAGGATGTTTGAGGCACCAAGCTGTGCACCGACGACCCTGTGCTGTACACTGACAACGTCTTTTTTCAAGACAACGACTCGTCCTTTCTCAGCGGGTGACCAGCTCGGACCTCCTTGAGTAAAGTCATGCCAATCTCCTTCACTCATATTTGGCGAAAATATCCAAGCCTTTGTTCCAAAGAGACATCGTATTCAAGTGCTCATGAGCGCGTCTACGTTAGGGTGAGTGAAGGCTCCCCTGAAGCCAAGAAGATCGAAGCCGAGGCAATCAGAGATGTCGTCCGCGTTACGGTACCGGTAAGAGCGGTTTCCAGGAGTGAGATTTGACGCTCGATTGAGGAGAGTTTCTAAAAGACGAAACCGCTTCAAGCGAGTCAGCAGTGGCGCGTCCGCGTTCGCAATCTTTCGCAGGTTGATGGCGTTAGACATTCCCGCTAGCTTTTTAGGGCTACTTTCGTTTCCAGATGTCGCCGCCCAAAAGTCTTGAATCTTCATATTTAGACATCTGCCGGTGCTACTGTCTTGTACATCGAGAGCTTGATGCGGATATCTCTCTTTCAGCAGCGCCAGGTAGTCTTGCAACTTATACATGCCGCTGTCTTGGAACTTTTGCTTGATGACTACTAGCCTGGAGAATATCTCACCAGCATCGGCGCGTTCGCGGAAGGTGTTCCATTGCATATACCAGACATCAGCATCGAGTGGAAGTGCAAGCGCAGGACTGGCGTCGATAGGAACATCACAAACGTTCGCCTATCGCGTGTTTTCCAGCCATTTCACTTTGAGTTCGTTATGCGTTCGTATGCTGCGATGTTTGCAGTGCTCTCGAGCGGCATCAAGCTCGTCTCGAAGTTGACCGGCGTAGCAAGAGGCCATGCGACCTATGATCGTGCCATCGTTCTCCACGGTCGTATCTGTATAGTGTCGGTTCAGTGGGTGATACGCAGAACCGGGAATAAATCGACCAATCGGGGTCGGCAGCGAACAGGTTTCGGAATCTAGCAGTGTATCCCCAGTGATTGCTTGGTCAGGGTCAGTGCCCTGCACAAATCGATCGTGGTCAGACTCTTGTTGGTTGTGGGGTTGTGTTACCGGACTCGAGGCTGTGACGTTGCTAGGTCGATGACTTTCATTTCCAGCCTCAACCTCTGTTCGCGTTTCGTCTTCTACAACTCCGTCTCGCAGAATTTGGATATCGATATTCAAGTCAGACGGTTGGAGAACCAGAGGCCCTGATTCGCCCACGATACTGAGATGAGAATCTTGGATTGCAGCGATCACCGCTGGTGAGCTCTCAGGAGACGCTGAACGAGAAGAATCTTCAACGTTTTGCGAGAGGGGGAAGTGCTTTGGTGATCCTTGAATTTCGCTAGACGATCTTTGGTGGCCAGAGTCGAATATTGAGTCCGGACTTCCGGGGCTGCTATCTCGACGTGACGATCGAGGGGATCCTTCGTGGCGCGTTAGCCAAGGGCTCGACGTCGAGGTCTCATCATCTCTTTCAAAGTCGCCTTTCTGTATTTCTGCCGATGTGTCAACCTCCGAGGAAGAATCGAGATCTCTGTCTCCATTCGGGTCCTCAGTCATGTGGTAGTTCCACTCGAGACATCCCGCACGTGAGCCTCGCGGGGTGTCTCCTCGTACACTATGATTGACGTACGGCCTTTTCATCCGCTGGAAAGCAGATACATTCACCTCAGTCGAGATGTCCGAGGTCAGAATCTCGATGTTGTTTCCGTCATCCTGCAGAAGATCGTTGCTCGGGAATTTTGGTACACTACGGTCGAACTCCACACTGGTCAAACCATAACTACTGTCTTCTTCGAAGTCGGTCATTTCTGAATCCGTCGTGTTTGCTGGTGTGGAACTGCACTGCTGCGATGAAAGAGCTACCGGTAGATCCTCTGACGCGCCTGAGCTGCCGCGGGGATCCTTCGTTACTTTATGGCGCTTGCTAGCTCGAATGGTCGGGCTTGGTGACTCCGATACGACGCCTGGTGCTCCGTGAGGTACGATCATACCAAAGTCGTCCCGCTCGAGGCCATAGTTCCGGATCGGTGTTCCGCCGATG
>Ga0265797_10009085_pt1 | contig 13046 bp, 14 predicted proteins | sample P2T30metagenome_FD_192433 | JGI IMG/M metagenome (GOLD analysis project Ga0265797, IMG submission 192433) | Plant litter microbial communities from East Loma Ridge, Irvine, California - P2 T30 | ecosystem: Environmental > Terrestrial > Plant litter > Unclassified | place: USA: California... | reverse complement strand
AATCCCACAAAGCACTCCAATTCGTACACGCACGTAGCAGGCTAAATCGACATAAGTGTGTAAGGTTACGAGGTCGTTGTGTCCAAATAGTATTTCTCATAGGAGGTACCTTGCACACGAGCATTCACGTGTGTAAGGCATGTGGTTGGAACCTACTTAGACGCGAACAGCAGTTCTACCGGTTCGTGGACCTGCCGGTGTCTACATGTACGCACTCAAATATGGCGTGTGCTACGCTGACTTCCTCCAAGGTACTATGGCCCATTTCGGGAGATGGTCGACTACGGTCCTGTTTTTTGCGATGTCCGAGATGCGCAAGCCAGAGAGCAGCACAAAGCCGTATCGTGTCCCGACAAGATTCTTACGGCCTTTTGCCAGCTGGGTGCATTACGCATGAGGGCCCGTCGAGCTATGATAATAATGCTGGATGTCAACCATTCCTATATAATGGCCGAAGCGACGCAAACTTTATCTCTTGAGAACGACAATACCCACGAGCCTGGCGACCAACTCTAGAGTAAGTACTCCAATTGCATCTCGTCGGTTGAACGCATTCAACTTGTACAGCGGAACACCGCCGCGTCTGAGTTAAGAGCAGCCATGAAGAGATGTTCATGTACATCACTCTCGCAATTGAGCTAACGCTCAAGGCAGTGGGACACGCTGCTATGCCTCGTGACTTGGCATGCTGTGAAATCACTGTGAATCTGCCCTCCTTCGCTGCTACTGTAAATGCACACGAAGACCAGTGTGAGAGCGCTTTCATTGTTAACGATTTGACGCAACACCCCGATCTGAAGAGCAGGCCGTACGTAACTGGCTTCCCGAATGGTCGCTATTACGCCGGTGTTCCGATCACGTGAGTTTGTCAAAGGTCAATGGGATGAGGCTCAGAGCACACCGACTCACTGACACTGTGCTAGGACTCCACAGGGTGTCAATATCGGAGCACTCGAGTATATCACACGAACTGAGGTCTCCTCTTCACGGTATTCTTGGAAGTGTAGAGATCTTGATGGGCGAGCAGCTTGACAACGCGACCTCAACCTTGGTCGAGCAGATTGGCTCTTGCGGGCAATCTTTACTGGAGATTATTGACCATCTCCTGGAATTTCTATCTAAGGAATCAGAAGCTCACCAAAGGCGCAGTGAAAAGCTCAAAGATTGGCCGCAAGTTCCTGGCATTAAATGACGACGTTTCCACGGATGACCTGTCGGCTTCGAAAACGGGCGTGGCTTTGGATGACCTGACCGAGGATGCCGTCGTGTCCACCGTCTACTCGTTCTTCTACGACCACGATGCCGAGGATAGAGTTCAGACATCTGTCATTCTCGACATCGAGCGTTCCGATAGTGCAGCGTGGCACTGCCAGCTCGCTACTGGCGGCTGGAAGAGGGTCGTGATTAATCTTATCACTAATGCACTCAAGTACACCCCAGCTGGCTATGTCCGTGTAACCCTGAGACGCAAGGTCAAACCTGGATCACGTCGGAGATTCGATGCGGTGCTTAGCGTTAGCGACAGTGGCAAGGGCATGTCGCAAGAGTTCCAAAAGAACCATCTTTTCCAGGATTTCTCTCAGGAAAACTCTCTGTCGAACGGCCTAGGCCTTGGCCTGCATATGGTATCTCGTATGGTGAGCGCCATGGGTGGAACCGTGGCTGTCATCAGCGACCAGAAAGGGTCAGGAACACGTGTGAGTGTCACAGTACCGCTCGAAAACCACTCAGATCCCATCACACCTGCCGAGGCACGCAGCGCACCACTATTCAGGTCACTCACTGGAGTTCTCAAGGTGGGCATTGTCGTGGTCGACCAAAACATACCGCTTACACGCAACGATCGTTTGACGGCGACATCGTGGTCCATGGCAATAGCATCCGTAGAGAAGAACTTTGAGTACCTAGGCCTACAGCCGGAGCGATGCAGTTTGATAGAAGGTAATTCTTTTGATCTCAAGGTTGTCTTGGACATCTATCTCTACGCTTGCCTTCAAGCGCTTTGGGACAATGCAAACCCGGTCGGGTACAGCGACTTTGCTCCGATGCTGGTCATCTGCCACAATAGCCCTTCTGCACATCAGCTCCGGCGTTCATGGGCAGAAGACTTTCTGAGCACGAAACTTGCTGTGGATTTCATTGCCTTACCCTGTGGAGTCAAGCAAATCGCTCGTGCTGTCACATACACCAAGAAGCTGTTTGACGACTTGAACGGTACAACGTCAGACCTGCAAAGCGACTATAAGCCAACCGCGAGCGAGGCTGAGGCGAGTAAAGCCGCTCTGCACGACATTAAACTTGGGGAACGGTCCTCGAAGCAACCGGCCAAGGAGCATCGGGGCGCCGATGAGATCCCAGACACGAATTCGAATGTGCTCGATGCACCGCTGCCAGACACGAATACCGCAGCTGCGTCTCCCAAAGAACTGCCACCACAAACACTCACTCATTTACCAAAAAGTCGTGCTGGCACATCGCTTGAGATTCGCGATGAACCCTCTTCCTTACAGCGACCCGCAGCAAATTCACCAATCCCACCGACATCTCCCACGGCTGATGGTCCAGTGCTGTTGCTCGTGGATGACAACCGGATAAATTTACAGCTGCTTGTGGCCTTCGCAAAGAAGAACCAATACCGCTACTTTTCTGCTCTCGATGGCAAACTCGCCTTCGATGCGTTCGAGACAGCCCACAGGCAATCTCTCGAACCGCCTGCTTCCGGTGAAGGCGAAGGCATGGTCGGCATCCCTACCATCATTCTCCTGGACATCAACATGCCTGTCATGGACGGTTACGAAGCAGCCCAGCGCATTAGGGCCTACGAAAGCAAGCACCAGATTACTCCTGCTAAGATTATCGCTGTCACTGCGCTGCAGTCGGAAGCTGCGCAGGCAGAGGCCTTCGGTAGCGGGTTTGACATGTTTTTGAGCAAGCCCATACAGCTCAAGAGTCTGGCGAAGATCATCCAGGATGGATGAAGAATAGATGGGAGTCGAATCCTTCCTATCCATGGCCAACGCTGGTCGTATCATAACCAATGTTGCAAGGCGTGACCATGTTCCGCAGCAGGACCATGAGTTGAAAAGTCAACAAGTCAACAGTTCTGGCGATTGGTGCTTTCGCGTCTAGCTACGAGGCAGCAAAATTCGAAGCATCTCATTGGAATTGCCCTGGTTGGTTGTCGGAGCAAGGTGCCTCATGAGCTGGTCGTGACCCTGTGTCGCTGTTGTATTTGCACCACAATTGATTGGACGAGCCATGTGGGGTCTCACAACGGTATCTCAACTTGCGTTTGGTGAGATTGAAGAGAGACAAGCCCTTCATGGTGTCTCAGGATGGAACGATCGGCCTTCGGCCAAAGATGCGGCCGAATGGAGGGCGGTGTCTTGCTGTCGAAGCTACTGTCGCGTACAGCGTGCATACCACGCCGGTAAGGCTGGCTTCATACCTGCTCTGAGGCATACATCGCCCGGATAATCTAGATAGCCTAGGAAAGTTGAGTGATAATACGCCAGCGAGGGAAGTCTCGGTGGCTGTTCTGTAGACTCGCGCTGGCAGTTGGGCATAGTATAGCTTGCTCCCAGCATAAAACGATAACAAACCGCTCGCCTGTTGCAGAGCAAGATGAGAAACCGGAACGTTGGGTTGAGCCACGTCGATACGCTCGGTGGAGCAGTATACGGTGAGTGACCAGAGCGGCTGGGAGTTGGAGGCGGTATGCAACGCTAGAGCCGCTCAAGGCCTGTCGGTGAGTGTCATGCCTGAGGCATACATACGATTTTCTTGACTAAGTCTACTCCACAACGCTCCGGCTTTCTCTCCTGCAGGAATAGGGAGGATTCCCATCTCCGAATGCAAGACATTGGATGCACTTGTGGCGTCTGATCCGCTCACCAGGCTGACCGTTTTACGCACCTTGTTGTCTACCCCACATGGGGTGAACGAAGATCATATCGCCAACGGCTGGCTAGTAGAGAGGCGAACGGAGAACGTGCACTGCTTTGTACGACCATCTATGGGTGACAAGAGACGATTGACGATATGGAGATGAGAACAATTTGATGGCAATGGAGTCACATTCGTGAAAACAGATACATGGTTACCATGCTAATGCTCTGCCCCAGAGTCCTCACAGCAAAGTTGCCTCCTGCGGATTAAGCTACACCGCCGGCGTTCTCATGTGAGACATGAGGGTCAGTTAAGGATTGGCATCGCCATAACAGACCAGACCATGCAATATCACAGAGACACAACGGCCTCACAACACAATCTCGCGCAGATGCCTCACCGACCAGTCCAACAAGAACAAGGAGGCCAGGAGCGTCGAAAACGGGTATAAGAACATCCATCTCCAACCCCGAAAATCAACTTCTCCTCATCATCCAACAATCAATCCAATCAACAATACCACACTCGCTTCCCAACCCTTTCCACCAAAACCACCAATCATCAACAATGGCTTTCATCAAGACCCTCATCGTTGCCTCCATGGCCGCTGTTGCCTTCGCCGTTCCCCAGTCCGGTGCCTCTGACGGCAACAAGAAGGTCGAGATCGACTCCAAGACCTCCGAGAACGCTTGCGGCAACGGCTCCAAGGTCGCCTGCTGCAACAGCGGCGAGGACCTCATCGGCCTCAACTGCTTGAGCGTCCCCGTCCGTAAGCCATCACTCCAAACTTCATCCACTCCCCCTTCCATCATCGCTAACCATCTCTCGAGTAGTCGCCATCCCCATCCAGCAGGCTTGCGGCTCCAACGTCGCTGCTTGCTGCCCTACCGGCGACGCCTCCGGCAACGCCATCAACCTCGAGGCCAACTGCATTGCCATCCCTCTTTAAGCGTCTCGTCCATCATCGCCACCTTCTCCGGATGACGGATTGATCTACTTTCGGATCGCGCTGGGGATTATAGGCCTCTGCTCTTTACACCACTTTCACTTCGAGCATGTCTGATGACTTTTTATGAGAGGGGTTGGGCCCTGGGATGATTTGCATGATCGCGGGATCGCAGTATAGCTTCTAGAATTGTGAATGAACGCATCGTCTACCTTTTACTACTCTGCTTTCTCATGCTTGACTTTCTTCTGCAGTTGAACTGCTCACAGTACCCATCATTCACATGCCTTGGCTATCTTTTCTGTTTTCTCTGTTCTCGGTCAATACCAAGAGCCAATGGGATCACAAGTCTGTAAACTTGCCCAAAGGCCTATATCAGAGGACCGCTAAGTCCACCAGCCGTGGCTAGTCGACTGGCAAGCCGTGGAGCACGAAGCGGTGAGCGCTTTGGCAGAATTGCTGGCAGTACATCGTAGCGCTCCTATCAATGCTGCGTGTTCACACCATACTACTGTAGCTGCGTGCCGTGCAAAGTGCCAATGCAAGTGGTATGTATGGGCAATTGTTATGTTGATATGGTCTAAGCGCTGTACATTGCTGTGGGTATTGTACCCCAGGCTATCGGATGCTCGGTCGCCCAAGGCGAGAACGATTTGAGGTGTGGAGCCGATGTCGGTGTCGGGTACGTGCGTATGTCATCAAGGTGGCGTCCAAATTGCGACGCACATAATGCCAGCGGCAAGACGCATACCTGCAGGCAGTAGATGTCGGCAACCTTCCGAGTCTGCACTGTCAGTTTAGCACTCGCTCACCAAGAATTGGAAGGTTAGTGCACAAGGACGTACCTGGCCGACAAAGTAATACAAATCGAGTACATGTGAAACAGGCAGTGAGGTAGAGCATGGCATTAATTCTCGCTCGCAAGATACGTCAGTATCGATCCATCGTATCTATCCTGCAACAATCATCCAAAAATAATTCCCCTCGGGTTCGCGCCCGCAACCGGGGCACTACTAATCGAAGAGTGATCAAGGACGGTGAATTGCAACACATTTTCCAACAGGACCGGCGCTGCTGGTATCCTTCATCCGTCATCATAAAGCCGCAAAAGAAGCATCCGCCACCACCCGTTATGTAGTATGTGGTGGGCCGGCTCCCAGTGCAGGCAACATCGACATCGTAAAAAAGTCCCAGTTTTTGTTCACACCCGTTTGCTTTGCCCTCATCGCGTCATGAATGGTGTCGAGGGCGGTTCATTTCATGCTTGTCGTGGTCATCATCGAGCAACGCTTAGGCGCTGCGGACGCTGGAGGCCTGCATGCCCTTCTGGCCCTGCTCGGCGACGAAGGTGACGGTCTCGCCCTCCTTAAGGGACTTGAAGCCGTCCTTCTGTTGAGGGAGTCAGTGATGAGTTCTGGTGAGATGAGAAGTATTCTGATATGCCGAGTCGTGCTCTGTGCGTATGTTGCAGCACGGCACGCCTCAGCATATGCAGACGAGGCAGATCTTACCTCAATGGCGCGGAAGTGGACGAAGAGGTCAGCGGAGCCGTTCTCGGGGGTGATGAAGCCGTAGCCCTTCTCGTCGTTGAACCACTTGACGGTGCCGTTCTGGCGTTCGGTGGAGGCGTCCATTTTGATGAGTTGGGGTGTGTGGGGTGTTGGTGTTGATGTGAGTTTTTTGGTGGTGAGTGGTGAGGAAGGGAAGTGAGGTGTTCTCAACGTGTGTTTTTCTCTGACTGTGCGGACGCCGAATTGTAGCGGGGTACGCTTGAGCTGCAGCGTTTGCGCTTGCAAGCAACTCGGTGACGTTCGTCGGAGTCAACCGCGAGAGGGTGTCTTTCATTGTCCCCGCTTTTCCAAGGGTCGAGGGCGGTGTTGGCTAAAGTGGCCTGAGTGAGGGGAAGGAACGCTGCGAAGTGAAGTGTAAGTCAGGTGACCCTGGACTTTGCTGGCAAATCACAACGCCAGGCCGAGAGATACACGCTGCCCCTTTATACGAGACCGCCACATTGTGGCGTGCTTGCTGTCAACAGCCGAATTGTTCTCATGGATTGTCCTTATTCAATATAAGCCGCTGTTACTCGAGAGATATACACGTGGCCGGCCTCATTTGCGATAGTGCAGCACGAACCGCACTGCCAGATGAAGTACGCCTATGCGTCTGGCTTCGTAGCACGATTTCTTTGTATCCATATATTGATGCCTACACTGCCTATTGATCGGGAGCTCGAAGCTCTCGCTGTCGGCCAGAAGTCCTCCAATTGAACATGTTGCATTCCGTGGCGCCAGGGCAAGATCCGTCGTAGCCCTTCGAGGAGAGAAATCACTTCCAGATCTTGTGTACATAGATATTCTTATTGTCCTGACATGGTGTCTCTACTAGCATCAAGACACAGCCGGATCGTATCATCGTGCCATCGTTTCAAAAGTCTAAAAATTTACGGACCTTCAATTTGTAAATAGCAACAACACAAGACGAGCACCTTTTGCTGTCGGATGTCTATGTAGTGATCCCTTACAGTCCTTCTACGTTAGAAAACAGATATGGTATCCAATAGAAGAGCGTGACTACTGGATATCTATGATCCGAGAGAAGGTCACATGTTTTGACATCCGTAGGGTTAGTGTTAGGTTGAGCTACCTTGTCCATGTTGTGTCTCCAGGCTCTATTGTCACGACAAGTACTGCACAAATGGATGATTTGTATAGAGTTTCGCCGTTTTGTATCAGTTGTCTATCCAGTGTTCGTGTGTCCGTGGAGCGGGGTGAGATAGAGTAGCAAATCCCAAAATCTGCAGAGGAGCGAACCGCTTGGGTGTGCATGTAAGTAGCATTGATACAAGTATTGAAGGCGCCACATCACGCTTACGTTGTGTATCTTTTTGAATCACTTATGGTCTGGCTAAGGCCACTCCTCATTTCGCCTATAGAGTTTCTCGATGTTGTATCATATATTCATACACATGGCAGTTCCAACTGCCGAGTGGCCTCTACCCATGTCACAACCTACCCCGCCGTGTACATGCCTCACTACACATCTAAGGTGGTGTAGTCACACAGCCATTGGTCTACAAGAAGCCACATTTTGATCACTGGACCTTGCCATTAGGGTGGTCTCTCGACCATGGCAGAAGGGATAAAGAAGCTCATCCTGCCCACCGGGCATCTCTGAGCAGCAGCAAGTCTTGACTTCCATCTGGTTCATATCAGACTTATCCTGACCTTACGCCTCAACGCATCACAGCACACCATGTCTCACCATTCCGACAGCATCGAGCCCTCTCTCCACGAAGTAGCCACAAATATCACCTTGTCTCCCGAGCTCTTTGAGAAGCTCTACCTTACTCCCAAGGTCCCTCATGTTGGGGACGCAAACAAGCGATATGCCAACCCAACGCCGATGGGCTTCGTTGGCTTCGTCATTTCGACATTCAGCTTCGCTATGGTCATGATGGGTTGGGGTGGCGCCGCGGGCCTGAGCGGCGTATTGGGCATATTTTTCTTTGTAGGGCCAGTCTTATTGCTGTTGGGTACCATCTTTGAGTGGATTATGGGCAATTTCTTCCCGGTGAGTACTCTTTGCTCCGAGAAGCAGGGCTTTGACACTGTCTTTGCCTTGCCACCGACGATCGGCCTTGAACGGGAAGGATATGCATGTACATGGAATATAGAAGTGCTGACATGCTGATATGCAGATGATGGTAATGTCTCTCTTCGCCGTCTTTTGGCTTTCGTTCGGTCTCTTGCAGATGCCTACCCTGGGTCTTGCAGCAGCCTACTCTACAACTGGAAACGCAGCAGAAGGCGCCGCGAGCAAAGAGTACAATGCCGTCGTGGGCTTATACCTCATCGTGTGGGGTTTCGCGCTGCTCACGTTCTGGATCTTCACCTTGAAGACGAATGCTGTGTTTGCTGGAATTTTTGGGTTCGTGACGCTTGCGGCTTGGGTGCTGGCTGGAGCTTACTTCAAGGTCGGGAGTGGAGATTATGAGACTGCTGGGAAGTTGCAAAAGGTATGTAACATCCTGTGCTTGCACCATGTGAGAGCTGAGTTTCGCTTCTGATGCTCTCAATGGACACTGGCGGGTTGATGCTGTTGCTTGGTGTGCAGTTGGCTGATTGTGAACCAGGCCGGAGGAGCTCTGCTATTCATCGTTGCTATATTGGGGTGAGTGTGACCATTGTCCCAGTGTTAATGTCGAAGACACCAAGCTGACGTATGACCGTTTGCTCTCAAAGGTGGTACATGACTTTCGTTATGATGGCGGCGGAGATGCGGTTGGGCATTGACTTCCCCGTTGGAGACCTGAGCCACTTGTGGCCGAAGACTGATGTGACCCTGGGCGAGGCCGAAAAGCAAGCTTGATCAGAAAGTCAGCGGTGTGATTGTTGCACCATGCCCTCTCGTCCTTGGTCTGTGTTTTGACACGCAGCCAGTCTCAAAGCCGAACGCCTTCCCGGCGGCATCCGAACGGAATGACAATTGAGGTCGTGTGCAACGGCGAATTCTCTTCTTCCATATCATGCACGAATACAGTCGAATGTATTGCACCATCTCTACTACAATAAATCCGAGAAATTGTACTGTAACGGTGCCTTTTGTCCTTGCAGGAGTGCCTTTGGTACACGGAGGTATAAGATCCTGATAAAGATCGATCGATCGGCTCAATTTTAACAATGGCCAGAACACCATAGACCTTCTCGGCTCTTCCGGGAAAGTGGGGCGACGTGCAGCCCGCATGTGGCTCGCGTGTGGCTGGTGGCTGGCTGACATGTGGCAGCATGCTGTTGATAGTGTTGCGTATGGGTCATTGACCAAGATGGCCTGCCACATTGCATTGAGTGGGTAGCAACGTGAGTGATGTATTCCCTATCGATGTCCAAAGCTATAATAAACTCTTGGAGTAATTGGAAGCCTATGCCAGGGGCAGAGCTTGTCATCATGAACGGGTGTCGGGCCGCACCATACCCATGCTTCCTCGCACCAGTGACGTAGCGTCAAATCATCATCGATGAAAAGCGTATCGATTAGAGGCCGCATCTTCGATCTTTGCCGTATCCGCACTGCGGGCGTGAGGCTTTCGCACGTCACTTCCAATCACCATCAGGTATCAGAGGCAAAGTAGCTCCCCGACACGCCGCGCGTGCAGCCGTTTGGGACGCACCCGCGTAGGCGATCTCAACATCTCCAGAGCTTCAGACAAACATCAACAATGTTGATGAGTCCTGGGGACAAGTCGTCAGATACACCTGACCCTGGTAAAGAGATGGGTCCGTCCAAAGCTAAAGAAGACCAGGAGGGTGACGCCAAGGGCAACCAACACGACCAGGACAAGGACCAGTGGTCTCCCTCAGACTCTTTCCAAAATCCTCTTCCTGGCGACGACAAAGTGTGGCAAGACTGCCCACTGGATCTACGGAAAAACGTGTTCCTGCAAGGTCTGGCCGTGACACTGTCAAAATTCGATTATCCAGCCGCGGTATTCTGGGGTTTCGAACTAATTCTCATATACAACCAAGCCTGGGAAGACGCTGGTGGCATTCCTCAGCAAGGTCGTGCGCAACGCGGCCAACTATCACCAGACGCATGGCACGCGTTACAAAAATGCATCAACGGCGGAAAGCCTGCCAAGCTCTCCAGTCATGCTCTGCTTCGCGAAAAGAAGCAACCTGACACCGAAAATTACATGGTCCTCGCCAGTCCTTTGTTTGGCCCTGGTGTACAAGATGCCAAAGGCGTCTTCTGTCAGATGATTGGCTCTAAGGCGGAGTCGAGCGGCGACAAGGGGAAAGACACCGATGCTTCAAGCGATGAACCTAGAAAGGGCAAAGTTGCCAACCTAAAAGAACTCGGACTGGAAGACGACTCGACACCACTGGACGAACACCCATTCTTCCATCGCTTTGCTGAGATGATACCCACTGGACTGGCCATCTTGGATCACAACGCCCGCGCTGTCTTCGTGAACCAGCATTTCTATCAATTGACCACACATTGGGGTGAAGATCAGTCCTTCAAATCCTGGCCACAAAGCATTCACCCCGACGACTACGAGCGCGTGATGGGAGCATACCAGCGAGCATTCAAAGGCCAGGCCGAGCTACGGGCTGAGTTCCGCGCTTTGGGCAGCGAACACCCTTGGAGACTTTTACTCTTGACGCCACTCGGAGATGAGAACCTACGACATGTCAGTCTCGGCGAGTATGGCGGATTTATCTGCTCGGTTGTCGACATCACCTCGGAGAAGAGTGCGGAGAACGACCAGCGAATTGCCGCCGAGGAGGCTACAGAGCGAAAGAAGCAACAAGAAAGATTCATCGACATGATTAGTCACGAGATCAGGAACCCGCTTTCAGCTATGGTGCACTGCGTTGAGGATATTAACGAAGCCCTCAAGGAGAAAGAACAGACTGGTGTTGTAGATCCCGAACCTATAGCGGAAGCGCTCGACACCATCAACCTCTGTATCTCGCACCAAAAGAACATCGTAGATGATGTTCTTTCATACTCCAAGCTCGACTCTTCAATGCTTGCTCTCACGCCCAAACCATCTCAGCCCGAACGGGAACTCCGTGGCAATGCGAAGATATTCCAACCGGAGTTCCGCAAACACGGTATTGAATTCGAATGCAGGATAGACGATGATTACAACAACCTCAAAGTAGAGTGGACGATGGCGGACCTTTCTCGCATCGGCCAAGTACTCATCAACTTAGTTTCTAATGCCATCAAATTCACGTCTCGCAAAGACGGCAGTCGGAAAATCACAATCAAAATCTCCGCCGCAGCCGCTCGACCTCCATCTTATCCACCAGATGTCGTCTTCTTCACCTCAGAAAATGATTCACCCCGTCTCGACGCTACGCAACGATCGGAGTGGGGCAAGGGTGAACCTTTGTTCATCATGGTCGCTGTCACAGATACTGGCATTGGCATTGGCGACGAAGACCAGAAGAAGCTGTTCGAGCGCTTCAAGCAGGCGACTCCGAAGACGAACGAGATTTATGGAGGCTCCGGCCTGGGTTTGAACATCAGTCGGAAGCTGGTACAACTTCACGGCGGCGAGATCGGTGTCAAGTCAACAGAGGGTAAAGGTGCCACGTTTGGCTTTTTCTTCCGCGTCAAGCGATCCGATCCACCTGAGGAAGACGAAAAGGCCGGAGAAAAGAAGCAGGATCACAACTCTGCTCGCGGCCAGATTCGGGTGGGAGGTCTTGATTCGAAGGAGGAATCCGATGCCGAACGGCCCAATGAGTCGCGGAAGCCCAAATCAACTGGCCAGCTTGGGCGGACACAATCTTCGGCGGAACGAGCAGACCAGACTGAGAATCTCGGCAAGGAGATCGATGCAGATCGCCACAACGAGAAGAGACAGCCCCAAAAGAAAGAAGACGCGGACGAGCACGTTCAGGGCGAGGATAATGAGCAGCGACCGCCAGAGACAGAGAAACATAAGCAAAAAAGAGCCGACAAACAAGGGTCTGCAGGTGAGCTTGCCGCTACTGGCGAAAGTATTGACCCCACGTCGAAATCGGAGTCTCATCCAGCGTCAACCAGCGTCACCAACAAAGCGCCACCGGACAGCAAGGGCAAAGGCAAGAGTAAGCAAAAAGAAAGCAGCCAGCAGTCGCATTCAATCCCGGAACCCAATAGTCAGCCAGAAGAAGCCCACCAACAGCGGAATCAACTACCCCTACGCACACGGAAAGATATGAGTATACCGCCGCATGTTCTCTTCGTCGAAGACAACTTCATCAATCAAAAGCTTGTCGCGCGCCAACTCGCCAAGAAGAAGTTCACGGTCAGCACGGCCAAGAACGGACGCGAAGCTGTCGATTTCGTAGTCGCCTCTTTCTCTGACCCCGAAAATGCCGGCAAAGACGATGAGACGAAGAAGCAGGGCGAGATCGACGTCATCCTCATGGACCAAGAAATGCCGGTCATGGATGGCAGTGCCGCAGCGAAGGAGATCCGGCGCAGGGAAAAAGAGATGGGAAGAGAGAAGCGTGTGCCCATACTGGGCGTGAGCGCGAATGTGAGGGAGGAGCAGCTGCAAGAGATGGTCGAGAACGGCATGGACGACTTCGTGACCAAACCCTATATGGTCGACGACATGATCAAGAAGATCGGGTCGATGATCGATGGATGAGCAAATGTAGCGCTTAGCCAAGGTTACAAGCACTTCTCACAGTCACCGCTCAGCCAGCTT
>Ga0265797_10009084_pt1 | contig 13048 bp, 14 predicted proteins | sample P2T30metagenome_FD_192433 | JGI IMG/M metagenome (GOLD analysis project Ga0265797, IMG submission 192433) | Plant litter microbial communities from East Loma Ridge, Irvine, California - P2 T30 | ecosystem: Environmental > Terrestrial > Plant litter > Unclassified | place: USA: California... | reverse complement strand
ATGTAACGTTACATGTATGTAATTTGACCTCAAACGTAACCCCATACCCTAACGTCACACAATATCGTGCCTCCCAAAATGTGGAACGACAACACATTGAAGGATACTCGAGGAACATCTTTCCTTCAACTTTACTACATATACATTTATACGGTCAAAGTGTCCGCCCAGAAACGCGACCTAATGAAGATTGTGAAAGCGTCAGATATCGTACGCTCCTGCCTCGAATCTAACCACAGTCACGATGGCTTGATAGTGGATTCCCGATGTACGTCATACGGCAAGAACTACGTCCTTTGATTGAACCTTCTTTGCGAAAAGGTGCGTGATAATTCATGGTTCTCTGTGCGACATATTGCAAGGACAATGTACTTTCTCACATCCTAATGCCGACCCCATCTTCGTCCCTTGGAGGTGAGCTCACCTGGCTCTTCTTAAGCGCTTTGGCAGTTTGCGCACTGGCTTTCATTTCTGGTTGGGTCCGCAGTTGGCTTTTCTCCGGATCTGCAGTCGAAACCCTGCTCGTCCTCTTTGGTCCTTTGCTCCAGTCGGCCGTGCCGCCTTGGGTGCTTGTCCTCTGCCTAAACGCCATCTACGCTGTAGCGTCAACATCATGGCTGCTTCACATCGTCTTTTCGGTTCTCTGCTGGCCTCTTGTCGTGGCTACGTCGATCGCCCAATATGTCTTGATCTCAAGCTTCACAAGGGCGAAACTCCGATGGCTGCTTCATCAGATGCACTTCTACCGCGATAAGGTGGCTTTCTTCGCATTTCCGGTGCTGATCATCGACGCCGATATCAGTGGCTTTGTAGCTGTCCAGGGAGTTACAGCATCGCTGCTGAGTTTGAGTGTTGAGTTCCACTCGATCGACATTGGTATGCACGCAATCAAGCTCATGATCATTGACCATACGCTCGCTTTCTTTCAAAATATGTACGAAGCCCAGGCTAACTAGTGTTCAGGACTGAACATCGGACAAGGCCACGAGATTCACGCCCATATAGACTCTCTGGAAATCAAGTTGTTCCGCCGTATCGCCATCAGCGAGATTTTTGCGGCGCACAAATGTCCCGAAGACGAGAAAGAACCTACATGTGAAGTGGACGGCGATGAACCTCATCTGTCCAACGAGAATCGTATTGTGAAGGACAACATTCGCCACGAAGCCAGCATTAAGCACCAAGATGGAGCTACGACTGATATTAAAGTTCCCGTTCCTAATTCGACAAAAGACTGGACCCAGAACGGAGCTTTGGGCGACGAGGATGCAGAGCTCCGATACGCTGATATTTTAAAAGATATTCGCACTGGTGGAGGCCTATATCGAATGCGCGAGCGTTTGCGAAACGTCGATCGCGAGGATGAGTATACAGATATCGAACTCCGTGCTATGCTATGCACCGAATTACGAAGAACTGGACTGTCTCCACCGCAGCATTCTAGACGGATCACGACTTCCAAACTGGCAACCCTCTTTCCTGAGCCTAATGTGTTTGAGTATGTGCCGTCCGCGATGAGAGCACTCTTGTGGCTAGCGAGCCACACTCACCCAATCGATTGCCCTTCGATCTCTGTCGCCGGATCTGGCCACTGGCTGAACAGCATGCTTTCGCATTTCATATTCCGCCGTCATCCCACAGACGACCAACGCATCCGCGAGCTCGAACGTGAAATATCAGAGTGGTTATCTGTGGGAGAGTACTGCGTAGACCTTGCGAATATCACTGCCCTGGGTCAAGTGCCTTTGCGCTCAGTATACAACATCAAAGCCGAGATTCGATCCACAAATATTGCGATATCGCGGATCGACGTGGAAGATAACAGCAGCGCACAAATGGCTTCACTAGCTGGCGTCGACGGCACCTTTATCATCCCGACCTGCTTACTGCCTAATCATTCTCACCTGGTTCCACCAGAGCCCTCAGCACTGGAAGTTTTCGAAGCGACAGAGAAGAAGAAGCAAAGGGAAATCGAGAAGCGTGATCAGGCCCAAACCAAAATAGCTGCAGAGACCACTAGCACAGACGCAGAAGGTGTGAAGCAGATGTCAAGCGAAGATGAGAGTGCAACCGAGACAGAGACAGTGGACATCGATGCATTGGGCATTCTCATGAGTATCCGCGCCACTCTTCCAGCGCATTTCGACGAGTCGTGCCTCAGCTTCGCCGCCACTCTCTCGAAAGCTGCGCAAATGATGGACATCGAAGAGTCAATCGTTGACCCTCCCACGCCAATGTTCGAGGAGGACTTCGACCCCACCGAAAACTTCCGCGACAAGTTCTCGAGGAGGAGCAAGCGGTTTGGATCCGCTATCAAACATCCGTTGCAGACCGCTCATGGTGCTTTCCATCGAGAGATGAGGAAGGCGACTGTAATGACGGTTAACGGTGCATGGTTCGCAAAGTGGACGAACAAGATTCTCGAGCAGATGGCCTGGCTGAACGGCGACATTGGCTACACGTTCGAAATTCCTATCCCGCTAAAACCGTATCGGTGATTCGGTCATCAAACTGCCATACATCTGAGCTACCTCAAGTTCCAGCTGCCTCAAATCCACGTATCGTCATCATTTCTCCTCCTTCGCTAGGCGCTTTGGCGGGCCTTTCCTTGCTTGAACAAATGTTCAAAGCTTCTGCATAGCGACAACATCGCTACTCTGAACAAAGTCTTCCAACTCTTCGATCCGTTCCTGCAACTCGGTGACTGAGACCTTCTCATCCTCAACAACCAAATTAATCCTTAGCTTTTCAACGCCGTAGCCAATGGCTATGAGGCTCGAAGTGCCCCAGACAAGCCCATCAGCTTGGATGCCGCGCACGGCGCCCTCGAGGTCAGGCATGACCGTCGTGTCATCTGCACGCTCTGGTCAGCAATGAAAGGGTCGGAAGATCTCGGCGTGTTTGTGAAAAAAGACCTACCCCAAGGTTTGATATCAAGAGTTACCATGGATTTAGCAGCAGGCTTGGCCTTTTTGGGTTGCATTTCTTCAGTGGTCGTGGACATGATGGAAGAATGCTTAGAAGTTCGATCAGAAGCGCTCATATCTTGAGTAGCTGGACCTTGTTCGGCTTCGGTCTTACCACGTAGTTGTGATGAGTTGGCACTTAAAGAGGCTTTCGGTGTTGGTAATGGAGGATGCAATTGCCTCAAACTTGGAGGTCTTCCTAATAAGAAGGTATTCATTTCATTCCCTGCCGCTTCAAATACCTATGCCATGTTACTGTCTTGCTACATCGTTCGAGTCATATTCGATGCCACGCAGGCATGACTCAACAATGTGTTACACTGCTTCCTCATCGGTCTTTGTTCCGTCGCATGTTGATGTCTGGAGTCATGGGCGTAAGCTGAAGGATCAATACCATGCACAATCGTTGGAGATTTGGCCAATCAAAGTCTTGAGATTGTACGGATGGCGGAAGCTGAACGTGATTATGCACAAATATGCACACGGCACCTTGCATCTAATTTTGAAATCACCATGTAGTGTAGTCATAGACAGAGGTCCCTATCTAATCCTTGATTGAGACTGTCTTGGAGTTGTCAGCTTATACATTTACTGGTCGCACGCTTTCATGGGACAATCAGAAAGTATGTACAATACCGGTGTCTGTACTTGCACCATACAATGAGCTTGCATCGCTTTAATCAAATGCTTCGCTTCCACTGCGCCGCCCTGTTCTGGAAAACCCCATCCCACTCGAGATACACGAAACGCCAAAAATCCGCAATAACACCATGAAACCCGACCCCAAAGGATAGCGCCAACCACTGAACCCTCTCCTGCAGTCCCAAACGCCTCGCTGATCAACTGAAATGATAACATTCACAGATTCCAACGTAAGAGCAAGCTCAGTTCCATCCAATGATACCTTCGCCGAGAACAGTCTGCTCTCTCACAAGAGAGACCCGTCGACCGATAATGCCATCGCCTCCAACACCCAAGTCCAGACTGTGTTCCAGACTGAAAGCGTGGCCGTTGCATGCCATCTGAGGGACCGCGAAGCGATGAAGTACAGATGCCTCTGCGAGGCTGCCACTTGCAAGATCGCCGTCACGACTGCGAGACATGTCAGCCACATCGCAAAAATTCGTCAGGAATTAACGTATGGAGCTTACTGTATCACAAAGTAGCTGCCTGGAAGGCCGGCGTCGAGTCCTTCGAAAGTTGCTGTCGTGTGCGTGTCCTCTGTGCCGGCGGCGAGTCGAAGAGAAAGCTCTCGCTTGAGTTGAGGTCGGTGTGAGGAGCATCTTGGCTGGAGGACGACGATAGTACCGCCCTGGGTAGTTCTGCTGGATGCGCCGTTGCACATTGTCGAATGTTTTGTTCTGTGGTACGGTACGTAGGGCGATGTTTGTGTGTTTGTTGGGGCTGTAATTGAATGCTGATAATTTGTACGGCGTAGAGTCAGTAGTATGATGGAGTAATATTCTTGGGCCAGTCCGTGTTGTGTCCATTTGGGTGCTTGACACCGATCATATACCTTCCACCTCGATGGCCATCACGTGACAGGGCTGTGAGCAAGTTCCGTTTCGCGTCGAGCGTGAATGAGCAAGTTTAAGAATCAGCTGTTGTCTCACACATAGCAAGACAGTTTTTGACAGCACACAAGGCTGAACTCGTGATGTGTAGTTTGCGGCTCGACGGTCGACAGGGCAATCTAGATTTGCGCCACCTGATCTGGCTCTTCAGCATGCGGCTGGCTGTCTTCACCGTCAAGGGTCGCACATCGGATCTGGACGCTCCTGTCTTGGTTCATATCAGCTTTCACCTTCAAGTGCTATCGGCGTCGGACACAAAATGGCAGTAGCTGCTTGCACTGACCATATGTGACTGCAGGTGTTGGTAGCAAGAAGGTGCCATACTGCAGTCGCTGCAAGCGTAGGTATCGATTGATGGACGCGAGCCGGCCGGAGGGCCGACGATGCCAAGCCCTTATACGGCACATTGAGACATCCCAGTATGTTCTGATGAGACTCATCCACCAGACATCTTACACCTAGTCAAGTAGCAAGACTATAGCATATGGTATGACCTTTGGCATTATCATCAAGACAAACGACAGACACAGCAAGAGATGAAAGTATAACAGATTTATATGGAAGCCACCCCAATAGGCAGAGGTAAAATACAGTAGATACGTACGAACATTGCAAACCTTGAAGAACAGTCAGTGATTGTTCAGTTGCTGCTTGCAATATGTGAAAAGAACGCGACAGAGCTTGCGTAGTCAGAAAAGCCGTTTTAACGCACGCCCATCCGCCGGCGCTGTGCCACGCCATCCAAAACGAATAGCATGGTCCAGCGCTCGGAAGCTCCATTATACGACATGCAAGCACATCGTTTTAATTGTAACTCCACAAGCGATCCTCCCACCAAGGCGCAAGCGCCAAGATGGTACGCTATCCGAAGGGGAACTCGGCAGATTAGGCTACCGAAGGGTTCGTGGAATGGATAGACTGGGTGTCATCCTCAAGCATAGGGGAGTGTATAGAAGAAGCTTACCCATTAAGTTGTCGTGACAGTTGCATTCAATGTGTTCAAATATCTGTTTATTCTTCAATGCAAGTCAGTTATTGATCATAACAAGAGATGGTTGAGTAGTGGGAATAGCTTTGTCCGGATCAGACAGGTAAGCTTTGGTAGGGGTTATCCACATGTTTGCTTTCGGTAGCAGAACTGAATATTTATACACTCATCACAAAAGGAGTTGGAGTTGCAAAGAAAGTTTGTGAACGTACCATTAGTGGTGTAGCTGACAAAAGGTCGCTGTGGTAGTTCCACAGCAGTCGAATGCCATATCAGCCGCACTGTTGAAGGGGGGCCTCTGGTCGGTTCGCTGAAGAACGTATGTCACATGTTTCTAATCATCTGCATGCTTGTTAGCACACTGTGCAAATGCGTAGAGCAAAGTGATATAATGCTGTGCATTGGCGAAGGAGATCAGATGGTGATGCATGTTTTGTTCGTGGCTCATAAAAGGTCGCCGGAACAGAAGTGATAGACTTCATCGTGTGAAGCCCGAGGGTGTGAATGGTTGTGAGTAGTGTAACGTACCTGATAGAATGGAAGACCGCTGCAATGCCCATCATCTGGCTGCAGCGGTCTGGTGTTGCGTGGCCGAAAAAACACGTTGCCATGCTTCGTGGCCCGCCACATGCGAATTCTCCCAGTCGAAAGAAGTCATCGACTGGCCACTCGCTGCTACCACGCGTATGTGTATAGCAGGATGGCCAGAATGCCACTTTGTCTGGAGATGGATAGACAGTGAGAAGTCTCAAGTCGCAAAGCTGGAATAAGTCTTCTGCGAAAGGGCGCTAAGACCACTCTTGGCACCTCCGCCTCGCCGCGGACTTCTGCGGCCGGCGAGCATCGAAGAACGTCTGGAGAGCAGCCAGAGGGCTAGCAGACGAGAACGACGAGGGTGCGCTTTCGCCTTAGGATCCGCAACACCACCACCAAACCCGATTATTATCACATCATGGCAGCGACAATCGCTGCTGAAACCGCATTGGCGGCGCCCTTCAAGGTGGGCATGAAAGAGGTCTACCTGTACGTCCATCTCCTGCAATTGAGAATATCCTCATGCATATCAAGTACTAATTGTTACAAAAGGCCCAACTTCCACATCACGCTCCACCGCACACCCAGACAACCGCCAAACTTCGCCAGCTTCACCGTGCCCCTCTGGTTCAGCAAGATGGATATTCGCGACTACCTCTTCCACGCCTACAACGTGCGCATCCAAGGAGTCCGCTCGTACGTCAAGCTGCAGCGCGTCACCCAGGGCAAGCCCTTCAAAGTCGGAACCGAAGACTACTCGAGACCGCAGTACAAGAGATGGCACAGGCCTCCGAGCATCAAGAGGATGACCGTGGAACTGGAGCGCCCGTTCGTCTGGCCTGAGCCTCTGGAGGACATGTCAAAGTTCAACCAGGACCAAGTGCAAAAGTACAACGACGAGACGAAGGAAATGCAAGAGAAGATGGCTCCCACGGGTGACACTGTGGTCAACGAGCAGAGGAGAGTCAAGATGAGGGAGCAAGCCAAGGCGCTGCTTGAGGGCAAGGCGAAGTGGAAGCCGGTGGATCAAAAGTTCTCGAGGCAGAGCAGTTGAAAGGGACTTGCAGGGCACAGCGCGGCGTTAAGGCATTGAGGGAAGTATATCCCGTATCAGGGTTTTTGTATATTACATGTAAGCTATGCAGCTATGGCATTGAACGTTATCAGCAGCGATGTGTGACATCAAGCAAAAAGACCTAAGCTTCCACTGTCGACCCTCCAACACTGGAAATCCTCGAGTCGCGTCTCACGCGTTGGAAGGATTCGGAACAACGTCAGGCAAGACGTGGCTCCAGAACTCATCGTACCGGCGCTCGGTGTACACATAGTCACAGCGGTCGCAATCTTCGCGGTTGCGTCCAGGGATGTCGCCGCACTCTTCACACAATCCTACGTTGTGGTAGCAGTAGTGCTTGTTACATCCAAACCTGTTCCTAACGCCGTTTTCCGGCTCGTCAGGGGCCAGACCGCGCAACTTGTTGAGTCCTGGTACATTGTCAGCTGAGTTGCAGAAAATTGTCAATGTGACAACGTACGCTTTTGGTGTCGTTTGGCTACTTTGCCTTTGGATATCTCCAGCTCTCGCTCGTGGTACTCAATGATGAACTGCCTCACTCGCTTGGTCCTGGCCCTTTCTTGACGCGCAGCCCTTTCGACTCTTTTCAGGTTCATATGCTTGATCCAGTCGCCATGGACTAGATCTGCGACGCGTCTGAGATCTTTGAAGCGGAAGTAGAAGACGGTGATGGTCTTGAAGACGGGAAAGCCAAGTGCTTTGTATTCGGAACCGTAAGGGATGGCGGGCAGGTCAGTGAACTTCGCACGCGGCCCGGGCTTGCGTGTCTTCATCAGCATGTAATCTCGAAGGTCATAGGTCTTCAGGGAGTCAGTGAGTGTCTGTACGATTCTATTCAGCGATCAGGTTCAGCGGCTAATGAGCAAGGTTGGCAAACCATAAACGGCCCATTGACGTTTGACTCGCAGAGGCTGCAAATCGAAACAGCGTTGGCGAACTTCCCTGGCGTATAGGCGTGCTTCAGACAGACAGCGCACTTCGATTGCAATGTCCGGCAAAGTTTCATGCGGTGAGCTTCGCGAGGTTCTTCCTTCGGTTGGTTGGCAATTCTCGACGATCGACGCAGACGACTCTCTCGCTCCTCTCTTGCCTTCTCATGTTGCTCCATGTTCGCCATCGCCTTCTGGAGTTGTTCAGGGTTGTCGCGCCAGTAGTGAACATAATACGGAGCAGAGAGTATCTCATGGTTCATTGTGAGGAATTTGTGAGCGAACCCCTCGGTAGCATGGTAGAACAGCTGCGACATGGCCGACATCGAGATGAGAACATGGCAATGGCTCTTGGAGTTGCCCTCCCTCATCTTCACGCCACGCTCAGGATCATGGTCCAAGACCAGAAAGGAGAGAATGTTATCGATGATCTCAACCGGAGCTTTGCTGATGAAATCCAGCGATGGATCGACATCGCCATTGAATGCGTTGGGAAGGTCGTCTTTGTAGCGAGGCCAGGATGGAAGCTCCTCTACGCCCTCTTCGTCATTGGATGTGACCTCGTCACTGGACTCGGAAGACTGGACTTGCTTGGATCTGGTATTGTAGCGAGGTGTTGGTGGCGACTGGTCTGAGACGATCTCCTCGGGTTTCGTTGGCGTCTTCTTCTTCTTGTTGGTCTGCTTTTTCAGAATGGCGACGGGTTCGATTTCATTTAGTGCATCATTGTAGATTGGCTGAGTTGTACGCGTGGATCTCATGCTGCGACGAGGTGGCGGTGTTGTCTGTTCAGTGGACGGGGATGGCCCTTTCGCCGTGGCGAGTGCTCGGGTGCGTGCCATGCTGATGATGGCGGGCGATTATGTTGGGTTTCATGGGCTTGTAGAGTATAACAAGATTACAAGTCTGAAGTCGCGAGCCAATCCAGTCTCTAGGCAGCCAGTCGCGTGGTGGTCGAGGGAAGGCGCGCGAAGCTCGACACCAACCGACCTCACCTCCAGTCACTGAAGCTTGAGATTGTGGGAAACAAGAACATGTGGCCGTAACTCGGGCTGGCGCGATCGGTCAAGAGTCAAATCAAGTCTGTTTATTGAACTGGGTTCGTTCAACAGTTGAGCTCCCTTCAGTGGAATACTAGCACAACCGATCGAGATGCATGTAGATGCCAGTAATCCCAATGTGTATAGGAGGAGGTAGACGATGGGAGTAATACTGTACCAGGGTTTGGTACCCTAGCAACTTGATCTCGACATGTGTGAGGTACATGTACATGTCTACATGTACGCGAATGGAAGATACCCCGTGAATCGTCTGAATGTTCCTAAGAAGTCTCAACAGACGATATCCTGTTTTGTCCAGTCCACCAAGACAGTCATCAGGGTGCAACAATTGAGCATTTCTCCACCGCATGTATGTGAGCGTGAGATGTGAAGATACTGTCAATGTTTGCCCACAATATTCTGGGTATCTAAGCTACTACTTTATCGCTGATCCCACCCCATTTTATTCTTCTAACCGTAAATGCATGAAAATAGAAAGCTCTACTCGAACTCAATGGTCGCAGGCGGCTTGCTGCTGACCTCGTAAACAACGCGCGCAACACCTTGAACCTCGTTGCCGATCCTGTTGACAACCCTCTTGAGCCACTCGCCGTCGAAGACGAAAGAGTCGGCAGTCATGAAGTCGGATGTGGAGACCGCGCGGAGCGCGACGATGTAACCGTGAAGTCTCTGGTCACCGACGACGCCGACGGCCTTGCCCTCCATGAGCGCGGCGAAGGCCTGTGCGATCTTGTTGTAGAGACCGGCGGCGCGGATCTCAGAGATGAAGATGGCATCTGCCTCCTGCACGATGCGGACCTTCTCTGGGGTGACGGCGCCAATAATGCGGATGGCAATACCGGGGCCGGGGAAGGGGTGGCGCCAGACGAGGTCGTGTGGGATGCCAAGGTTGGTACCCATGGCGCGGACCTCGTCCTTGAAGAGCTCACGGAGAGGCTCAATGAGCTTGAGAGACATCTTCTCAGGGAGACCTCCAACATTGTGGTGGGTCTTGATGGTAGCACTGGGGCCTTTGAAGGAGATAGACTCGATCACATCAGGGTAGAGAGTTCCCTGGAGGAACCACTCAATCTCACCAGCCTGAGGTGTGTTGTGTGCCGCTGCGGTGAGCTCGTTGGCCTTCTCTTGGAAGCAGTCGATGAAAGTGTTGCCAATGATCTTGCGCTTCTTCTCGGGGTCGGAGACACCGTCGAGGAGCTTGAGGAAACGGTCAGCAGCGTCAACCACGTGCAGCTGGATACCGAGACCCTCAGTAAGTGTCTTGTGGACCTGCTTAGCCTCGCCGCCACGGAGAACACCGTTGTCGACCAGCACAGCGTGGAAGCGGTCGCCAATGGCCTCCTTCATGAGCTTGGCCGCAACAGTGGAGTCAACACCACCGCTGACCGCACCAATGACCTGACCCTTGTCACCGACAAGAGCCCTGATTCTCGCGATCTCCTTGTCCACGAACGCGTCCATTGACCAGTTGGCCTGAGCCTTGCAAATGTGAATGGCGAAGTTCTTGATCAAGAGCGTGCCCTTCGGTGTGTGAGTCACCTCGGGGTGGAACTGAATGCCGTAGTAGGGCTTCTCGGAGTGCGCAACACCGGCGAAAGGAGCGTTGGAGGTCTTTGCGATCGTGGTGAACTGATCAGGCAGCTTCGAGAGCTTGTCGCCGTGGGACATCCAGACCTCGAAGTCCTGTCCAAGGCCCTTGAACAGCTCGTCGACGTGGTCGGACATGTTGGTGTGCGGCACAAGCTCGAGCTCGGCGCGTCCGTATTCCCTCTTGTCACCGGCAGCGACATTCTTGCCGTGAATCCATGCAAGCTCTTGCATACCATAGCAGATACCAAGAATGGGCACGTTCAGGTCGAAGACCGCGGGGTCAACGTGGGGGGCATCGTCGGCGTAGACGCTGTAGGGACCACCAGAGAGGATGACACCCTTGGGAGTCCAACCGAGCTCAGAGATCTTCTGAGTGCACGGGAGCATCTCAGAGTAGACATTGATCTCGCGCAGGCGGCGGGTGATCAGGTGGGTGTACTGGGAGCCGAAGTCGAGCACCAGGATGGTGTCGAAGAGGGAGTGAGGCGGAGGCGGCGCCTCGTTGCTCTTTGCGTCGGTGGAAGACATTGTGAAGATGTGTGTATGTGTATTGGTAGGCTCCAATGAGCAGATTAATTTGGTTCTACATCATCGAGAGCAACGAAGGAAGAGTCGGAAGCGGGCAGCAACGACTAACTTTGTAGACGACTCAGTCGAGAAAATTCTTATCTTATCGCGATTTTAGCGCGAAAGTTGCATCGTACCGAAGTACAAGCTTGAGTTTGGGCGTGAAGACGTCAAAACATTACCTTACTGAATTGAATAATAAAATATTGCATTGGGAGTCTCTACACGTCCAGCCACTCAGCAAATCGACACTCCAATTTAACAAACTACACAAAGCACGCAAAAATGGGCAAGCGCAAGTCTACCGCGGAGGACAAGGCCGGCGAGATGGATGTCGACGGCGACTCCAGCGACGATGTAAGTGACATAAAAAACAACTAAATCGATAAGTGATCCCATAACAAGAAACCATGAAGCTAACGCGCCTCCAAAGAACGCATCCATGATCGACGTCGACTTCGAATGGTTCTCCCCCTCGGAAGCAGTCGACTTCCACGGCCTCAAAAACCTCCTCAAGCAACTCTTCGACGTCGACAACCAGCTCTTCGACCTCTCCGAGCTGACCAACATGATCCTCGAGCAACCCGCGCTAGGCTCCTGCGTGAAAACCGAAGGCGAGGAATCAGACCCTTTCGCCTTCCTCTCCGTCCTGAACATGCACGAGCACCGCGAGAAGAACGTCATCAAGCAGCTCACTTCTTACTTCCTCGCCAAAGCCGCCGCAGACCCAGCCCTCAGCCCGCTGAAGAACTTGCTATCGCCCGAGTCGAAAGCGCAGGTCGGCCTCGTGCTGTGCGAGCGCTTCATCAATATGCCCCACCAGATCGTGCCGCCACTCTACACCATGCTGCAGGACGAGCTGGCCGAGGCGATCAAGGAGAAGGAACCTTACGAGTTCACCCACTACCTCATCATCTCCAAGTGCTACACCGAAGTCGCCTCGAAGCTGGACGTCGAGGACAACCCTCCTTCGAAGAAGTCCAAAGCTGCTAACGCCAAGTCGGAAGTCTTCTACTTCCACCCTGAGGATGAGATGTGGCAAAAGCACGCCGCGGCGCATGCTGGGTTCGACTACAACCTGGTTGGTGCTGACGGCGCGAGTGATTCAAAGCGTGCTTTCCAGGAGTTGGGTATTAGGCCGCAGGGCAATGCTATTCTGATCGAGGCGAGCAAGTTCGGACAGGCAGTCAAGGCTGTTGGAGACTACCTCAGTGGTTGATCGGCTGCTTAGCCTAGATATAGCTAATTATGAATATCCCATGATTGAGACTTAACATGAGAAATGTGGTGTGCCTGATATACATAAGCAGAACATTTTAATTCACCTCTAGTCCAATTGCCATAATGTAGAACTTGACGATACAGGTACAGCTCAAGTTTATCAGAAACGCTAGTAAAATGGTTTGTAACTGTACAATGCACCGTGCAGTCTGCCGTGGCAGAGACACAGCATCCCTCATCTCTCGACCTCTAAATCTTTTTCTCTCCCTCTTCCTCGACCCTCATATTATACTGCAAGTCCGCTTAACCGATGACAAGGTTGGACTCCTCAGCGAAGTCGTACTCGGGCACCTCCAGGTTGAGAGGCGCAGGGCCCTTCCTGATACGGCCGGAAATGTCGTAGTGAGAACCGTGGCAAGGGCAGAACCAGCCACCGAAGTCACCGGCCTCACCGATGGGCACACAACCCAGGTGAGTGCACACACCGATCATGACGAGCCATTCGGGCTTCTTGACGCGCTCGCTGTCCTGTTGCGGGTCGCG
>Ga0265797_10009083_pt1 | contig 13048 bp, 15 predicted proteins | sample P2T30metagenome_FD_192433 | JGI IMG/M metagenome (GOLD analysis project Ga0265797, IMG submission 192433) | Plant litter microbial communities from East Loma Ridge, Irvine, California - P2 T30 | ecosystem: Environmental > Terrestrial > Plant litter > Unclassified | place: USA: California... | reverse complement strand
AGAAACAATTTCGAGATTTGCAGGCTGAAGAAATATGTATGAGGCATCGTCCAGTACTCACTCTTCTGCGTACCAGTGAGTGCAACTCCACCCCACGTGACTGATCTAGTGGGGCTCGACGTTAGGTGAGCCAACAATGTATAAATTATAGTTACCTACAATCAATCATATAATCTTCAATCATTTGCATGTTGTTTGCCAAGAAGTGTACAGTTATTACAAAAGTGCTCAGGGGGATAATTTCCTGTGCGTCACGACATGGTCGGACGAATTGTTTTTGATATCTTTAGTATATGGCCCTGCAACATGAACGAGTTAGTTAGATGGAGGCTCCGACGAGCCGCTCACAGCGAGAACGCCAACAACCGTGATTGATGATTAGATATCATGCTGCTTTCACAATGCATGAATATATCAATTCCTTTTACACATTTAGTACAACAATGCAGGGCTCCATTTAAGAGTGCGGGACTCAACTGGCCGGTCCATCTAGGGTTGGAGTTGGGGTTATGGCGTCTGATTCTCAATCATTCGACCCCGCCGTTGTTACACGTACGCGTCGTTTCGCGTCTGCTTTTGGTTTGACGATTGGCTTGACCCTACAAGTACGGTGAAGCCAACTTCAATCTCATCACTCGATTACAGCCCGCTGAGAACAGACTCTTCCTGTCAAATGCGACGATAATGGCACATCTCGACCTCTTCCTCCAGCGAGGCCCACAAAACGGCGACGTCGAAGCCAGTCTGGAGGAACTACGCCGTATCGTACTCACCGACGGCATACCAGCCAACACCGATGGCACCGTTAGTTTCTCGACCATCTCGGTCTGCTTCTGTTCATGCCACTGATTCTTCCTCCTCTCCAGTCCGACCTCCGTCCATACACATGGCTCATCCTCCTCAATGCTCCCCCTCTCAACACCGACACATACCTTGACCTCGTCCGCCAAGGCGCATCACCCGCCTACGACAAGATCCGCAACGATACCTTCCGTACCTTGACCACAGACCCTCTATTCCGTCGCCGCGTAACAGACAACACTCTTTCACGCGTACTCAACGCAATAGCCTGGAAGCTGCAAGATGCTCACGAGTCGCAAGTCAACGGCTGGATGTCACCGCCTACCCTGGGCGTCCCAGCAAGCGTAGACGGCAGCGACGGCGTTTTCCACTCACCAGCGTCAGTCAGCACACGGCATGGAAGAGGCTCCATCGCAGGAACCGAAGGCTCGGAAGCCGGGGACATCAATTCTACCACCGGGAACTCCGTCGCCAGCGTCGGCTACGTCCAAGGCATGAACGTCATGGCTGCACCCTTCCTCTACGCCGCCCGCAGCGAAGCCGAAGCTTTCGCCGGCTTCGACCGCTTCATCACTGTTGAAGTCCCCGGCTACGTCCGAGGCAGCATGGACGGCGTCCACAAGGGCCTTGCACTCGTCGACAGACTGCTGGAACTCCTCGACCCGGAATTGGCACACCATTTGCTGTCAAAGGGAATGAAAGCGGAAATCTACGCCTTCCCCAGCGTGCTGACCATGTGCGCTTGCACGCCGCCGCTCCCGGAGGTCTTGATCCTTTGGGACTTTCTTTTTGCTTACGGGCCGCATCTCAACCTTCTGTGTATTGTTGCGCAGCTCATGATTGCGAGAGACCAGCTGCTGGCCAATCCTAGCCCGAAGCCGGACTTTAAGCCGCTGAGAGCTAAGCAGACGGTGGAGATCACGCTGGAGCTTGCGAGGAAGGTGCCGGATGATTTGTATCAGGAGATGCTGTTGCATGCGAAGTGAGGGGATGTCCACTTACGTTTCGATCAAACTTGCGGACGGCGGAAGGGGAAGGAGAGGGGAGGCGGTGGAAACTGACCCCTCCATCATCTCCCACCCCCTCGGAAGCAACCACGTTAAGCTACAAGTCTCGCAGAGCGGAGAGGAGGCGGTGACAAGGGAAATGCGGTGGGCACTTCCGCTGTTCGTTACCCCTCCGCCCCCTGAACACACGCTTACAGCCCGGGTTTTCCAGGAAGGTCAAACAGTACTTCCTAGTTTCCTACACAATGTGGGCGTATGTTGCCCACTGGAAGCCCGACTAGCCGGCGAACCCGAACGAATCATGATAACGCCTTGATGACGAGTCCGTTGCTGCGCGGATGAGACGTGCAGCAAAGGTGGCATTGGATGTGTGCCGCTGTCCAACAGTAGCCCGCAATTTGCAAGGCGCGTTCCATTTGATACAGCCACGGCCAAGGGGATAGAAGACGTGAAAATCGCTGGACCAAAGCCTGTCAGAATTCGAGCCGGCTTGGATAGACACGCCGGCTCACCTTTACCATCGAGTGATCAGTGAGAACCTAGGATATAATGCCAAATCGAGTCCAGAGCCCAAGGCCTGATCGATAGTTCCAAGTATCATTCGGCACTACTGCCTGCTAATGGTGAGCTCTGGTTGAGTGTTCGTACCTTGCTACTCGAATTTTGCTAGAGTTGATGCCCCTTCTTCAATGACCTCTCACTTTTTTATTTCTTGTTCGAATAGACCCGTCATGCTCTCTTTTCGGCTAACAGTGGTGATCCGCCCACTCTGATCACCGGCGAGAAGACAACATCATTAGAAACCACCCACCATAGAAGCGACTTTGGTAAGCGTACAATATATCATACAAAGCGGAAGCAAATAAAATAAAATACACGCAAACGCCCCAATCCACCTCCACTGAGCGAACCACGCACTCCAACCTTCCAACCCGTTCGCTCCCTCTCTTCTGCTCTCCCCACAACGCCCTCAAGACAACGACACCCCTTTATGCTTTAACGCCCCGCCGCAGCAGCAGCAGCCACACCCCTCCCCCTCGACGCAACAGCCAACGCCACCCACCCCCCGATCAACGCCACCCCGCCCAGCGGGGTGATGGGGCCCATGGCTCTGAAGCGCTGCGGGTCCAGCACCAGCATGTAGATCGAGCCGCTGAACATGGTCATTCCGGCGACTAGCAGGGACTTGGGCCAGAGTTTCTGGGGGCCTGGGAAGGCGGTTTCGACGGCGAGCAGGGCGACGGAGTGCATTATCTGTTTTGTTGAGAAGGGAGGGGAGGTTAGTTGAGGGGAATTCTTTTTTTTTTTCTTTTTTGATATTTCGGGGGTTGGCGGGGGGTTGATTTCGATGGGGTGGAGTCGATGGTTGATGTGCCTTCTTTCCTTCCCCTCTCTCGTGATGGATGGATGAGGGTGGTTTTCTCGGTTCCCTTCGTGGCGGAACTAACCGGATAGACAGGAATCATGCAATAATGCTCGCCTCTCCAATCGACTCTCAAATTCGTTACTGATTATTTTCAAACTCACCTGATAATGAGCCGCTGTCGACCAGGACGCGATTTTGGCATCTGAGATCCCGCGCGACTTGAGGCCGTGGGCGCCAAAGGCACCGAATGCCACGCCGGCGGCGCCGTAGAGGCTGCCTACTGTTAACCAGTTGATTGGCATTTTTTGGTTTGGAAAGATAACGTGGGGGGTTTTGGTGAGGTTGGTTTTTAGATGGAACGATGTGTGAGGCGTTTGCGTTATCAGAATGCTTTTGCTTAGGGGGAGGTTGTGTGCACATCATCGAAGTTCGCGGCGTCCCCGAGTTCGGAGTCCGCGCGAGCCGACTGGCGTGGGAGTAGTTCTTCTTCCCAACCACATGCCAACTCCTCAAGTCGTCACGACAGGAAGAACATCATCAAAGCAGCTCGCCAGAATCGCACTGCGCAGTGCCAGTCTTCCTCGCGTACAAGCCATTGCGAGGTCACCGCCTATCCGACACGATAAGTCGCTGCGCCCCAAAGGGACGGGACACTCGGCTGTGCATTCAGCTGACATTGGCTCGCCGCTCAGCATTCTGATTCTGGCAGGACGTCAATGTCTCCCAAGGCTCGCTTATAATGGCCTCAGCCACTTTGAGATACCCGTAGCACAGCCTGGAGGCGAATACCTCAAAACCGTGCCCCTTGCACTATGATGAACCGTATAGTCCACTCTAGAGTAAGCGATACCTCTTTCTCCCCCCAGAAGGCATCATGTTTCTTGATGCTGCCAACACAACAATTGATCGAGTATGGCACCCGAGCCCGACCACTCGCGGCACCTGGGACATCTACCTGAGCTGCGGCCTACTGATAATCCTATGTATTTGGACGGCGATACACATGAACCCGCCGGCTCCGGGCGAGCACTGGACCTGGCAAACATGCAGAAAAATTGGCTATGCGTATCTGGCGTTTGTGATACCAGAGCTTGTCGCTGTGAACTCATGGTAGGGGCATCCTTGAACCCGCGACGAAGAACAAACAAGCATAACGTATGTCAGGTTGCAGTATCAGCAAGCAAAGAACCTGCTCAAAAAGGCCAATCGGAGGTTCATAACGATGTCGAAGCCCAGTTTCCGTGACAGACTATTTCGACGCAAGAGGCTGACAACAATCGAGGTCGGCCTGAGGGAAGTGCACCGCGCTCTTAGGTCGAATAAGCGAAAGCCATGGACTCTTGAGATGGCATACTATGCCTGCGGGGGAGGAATAATCCTTCAGAGGCAAGGATCCGAAACTCAACGTCGGCTGAGTGGAAGTGCTGTCCTCATGTATGCCGACCTTGACCCCGCCTCCCTTGAAGGCTTCGACCACAACAAGGTCGTTGATCGAAGCAAACTCAATGCCTTGGGCAAATTCTTGTCTGCTTTGCAAGCAGTCTGGTTCTTCGCGCAATGTGGATCGCGGCTCTACCAAGGACTGGCAATATCTTTGCTTGAACTAGTCACCATCGGACACTGTATTGCGGCGTGCTGCATATATGTGCTCTGGTTGAACAAGCCTTATGACGTCTCCACTCACGTGACCATCGACAGTGAAGTCGTGCCGATGGAATACCTGCTGCTCCTGGATGCACTCAAGGTGTCGAAAAAGGATGTGTTCGAAAGAAGCCTTAGACTTGTAGAGGCGAGGTCTGGCGAAGATCCCTACCTCAACTCAACCTTGGGCTACTTGAACTATGACAAGCGTTGGCTTCTGCCGGCAAGCTTCAACATTCCTGGCACGGAGTTGAAGTTGCTGCATGAAAATCCTCCAAGCCGCTACGAAATTCTCACAATGCCGCCTGGACTAGATCCCTGGACATCAGCCTCTCTTCGGGCTTTCCAACGACTGTGGAAATTGAGGCAAACCAATCCTCAGGTCTGCGATCTTGCTGCCACATACGACGGCACGGCCAAACTACAAGGAGAATGGCGGTTCAGCTCCGATGCCATCGAAGAGAGCTTTGGTCCGCTTTCGACTGTCTGCGTGGTCGTCGCTTGCGCCCTCTATCGCGCCCTCTACTTGCTGGCATGGGACTACAAATTTACCACAGAAACCCAACGAGACCTCTGGAGGAAAGCTTCAGTATTTTCTGCAGTGGCTGGTATTGCAGTTCCAGTGTTGTTTTTGGTGCTTAGCGATAAGACGCGCCGCAAGCTTTCCTGCCTCTGGTTCGTGCTCTGCCTTACCGTGGTGACTGGGATAACGGAGGTGACGTTCTTCTTGATCCCAGTGGACATACTCGTACGAACGTTCCTTGAAGTCGAAAGCTTTGTCGCCCTGCCAAACTCGGACCCCTCGGTCTACCAAATACCCCTCTGGTCGGCGTACTTTCCACACTTCTAGGTGTGCGCCAATTGGCCGCACCCTCATCGACGAAGGACGCCAGCCGCATGGACTACGGATTTCAATCCCGACCATCAAGTCGTGTGTTTCTCAGACTGCAGGATTGTTTTGGGGCTAGATCGGTGCAATGTTCCACGCTTGGATGAGGTTGACGCCGTCAAGGAGCGGTGCTTTGCTGCAGTATCGTCGAGAACCCGATGCGACAGAGGTGCTTTGAGTCAGCATCTGGGTCTTGTGCGCGAGGAGTTCCATCGTTCTTTTCTCTGTTGCTCTGGTACGGGGCTTTCTCCTCACGCTTGTTAGCCATCTCAACAATTGCAAATATCAACTCTCTGCCTCGCATCTCTGTGTTCTACTTGGTTTGATCCCCACCGTACTACCTTTGGAGCTAACAGAGACGCTTTGTATGTTGTCTCTGGTGCGAGAGAAGAACCCCGGACTTGCACCCCGAGTCGAGAGAATCTAGCACGTGTGCGTGAGTTGTGTCACGCTCATCATACTGTGCGGCTTCCAGGTCGTACTCACAGATACGCATGGAAAAGTCGAGATCCGCCCGGCTATTCTTATTTCGACGTACCGGTGGAGGGGGGTTGGGGAGAGTCGGACCGACAATCCGAACTCCCCAGGTCTTCTCCACCATTCTGACTTGGCCTTGTCGAAGGTGGATGCTCTCACTACTTCCTCAGGCTAAACCAAGCATCACGCTCACGCGGCATCCATGACTCCGGGACGGCGACGGAGAATTGACGAGCTAAAACATGGCCATGAAAGGCCTTTAGCGGAGTAATGCCATCGGCTTGTCCCCGTCGCAAACACCGTCTCCCTGTCACTGGCGCGACTGCTCGCATGCACGTGTCCACAGCGCTCTTCGACTTCACCTGCAGTCACGACAGGAACACCCGGGCTGCTATGCCGAGGCCAAGTACTTAAATCTTCGTGCGCCGTTGCATTTTATTCGCTCGAAATACCTACCCTGCCGCATCGCTGTCCTTATGTGACAGACTGACAACCCATGGTGCTTGTCCATACAGTTGCGAGGATGACACAATCCAAAGCCGAGAGCGTTCTTGCAACGCTGACACTGGAGGAGAAGGTAGCTCAATACCAGCGAGCAAACATACCACAGCCATCGCTCATTCCCGCTACAGATCACACTACTCGCCGGCTCCAACTTCTGGGAAACCGTCGCAATCCCTGACAAAGGTGTCCCTGCGCTCAAGGTAAATGCGAACTTGAAGGTGAACCGCCGCAGCAAATGGATCAACACTGAACGAAATAGACATCTGATGGCCCCAACGGAGCTCGAGGCGCAACCTTCCAAGGCGGTGTCACCGCCGCCTGCTTCCCAGCCGCCTGCAGTGTTGCGTCCACATTCGACATCGACCTCGCATACAGGATCGGTGTAGCTCTTGGAGAAGAAACTCTCACCAAGGGCGCCAGATGTCTCCTTGGCCCGACAATGTGCACTCACCGGCACCCTCTTGGTGGTCGCAATTTCGAATCATTCTCCGAAGATCCCTATCTTGCCGGCAAGCTTGCTGCACAGAACGTGCGCGGCGTCCAAGATACCGGTGTCTGTGCGACAATAAAACATTTCGTAGCGAACGAGCAAGAAACTCAGCGTCTCAGCGTCGACGAGATCATTAGCGAACGGGCGTTGCGGGAAATTTACCTGAAGCCTTTCGAGATCGCCGTAAAGGAAGCCAAGCCGGGCGCAGTCATGACCGCGTACAACAAAGTGAACGGCCACCACGCAGACTCGCAGACTTTCCTACTCCAGCAAGTCTTGCGAGGCGAATGGGGATGGGACGGTCTGGTCATGAGCGACTGGGGTGGAACCAACTCCGTAGCTGCGGCTCTCAATGCAGGTCTCGATCTTGAGATGCCTGGCCCGACGCGATGGAGGAAGGTGGAGGATGTGCTGCAAGCCATCAAGGCTGGCGAGGTCACCGAGCAGACCATTGACGACAGAACGCTGCATGTTCTGCAGTTCCTGGACCGCCAGAAGTGTTTCGATGATCCCAAGATTCCTGATGAACAGGCGATCAACAAGCCAGAGCATCAGTCTCTGATCCGCGAAGCCGGAGCGAAGGGCATTGTGTTGTTGAAAAACGACGCCGGAGTTCTGCCTCTGACCAAAGATAAAGTGCAAGGGAAGAAGGTCGCTGTCTTTGGTCTGGCCAAAGAGTGTCTGTCTAACGGTGGTGGTAGTGCTTCTGTCAATGCTCACTACAAGATCTCGCCTTGGGACGCGCTAGGCGAAGCTTGGAAGGACGACAACGTGGAGCTTGTCTTTGCTGAAGGTTTGCACAAGAATTACCAGTGGCTAGGTTCACATGCTCACTGATCCACAGGTGCCCGTACTTTGCGCCAGCTCCCACTCATCAGCGAAAACGTTGTTGACAACGAAGGAAAGTCCGGCTTCACTTTGCGCAAGTACAACATTGGCGAGACGAAGCCTTATCAAACTCTCAACGGCCAGCCCGACTCCCAATTCTTCATCCACACCAACTTCGACGTCGTCAACACCAATGTCGAAGTGGAGGGTGTCTTGACGGCTACTCGCTCTGCGAGCTATTACATGACTCTGAGTGGTCTCGGCCCTTCGAGAGTGCTGATCAACGACAAGCTCATCTACGAACAGGAAGGAAGCAGTCCGGACCCAATGGGCTTCTTACTCGGTGGTGTTTCGGAAGAGCTGATCGAGTTTGCCATGGAGGCTGGCCAGAAATACAAGATCTTGATCACGAGCTCCCCGCCTACTGCACAGGAAGGCGAAGACCTGGGCATCCTCGAAGGGAAGACCGGAGTCCGCTTGGGCTGCATGTCAAAAGAGGAGCACGACAAGGATCTTCTGGGAGAAGCCGTGGACCTCGCCAAGGAAGCTGACTATGCGCTCGTCTTCACCGGCCACACCACAGCTTGGGAGACAGAAGGACAAGATCAGACCGGCTTCAATCTGCCCAAGGATGGCAGCCAGGACCGACTTGTCGCAGGCGTTGCAGCTGCAAACCCCAACACCATCGTCATCAACTCCACCGGCGTGGCCGTTGCAATGCCCTGGCTGGACAACATCGCTGGACTCTTGCAGACTTGGTTCCCCGGCCAAGAAGCCGGAAACTCCATCGCGGACGTCCTCACCGGAAGAGTTAACGCGGAAGGCGCCCTCACCTGCAGTTTCCCCAAGGAGCTGTCTTCGGCCCCGGCGTATGGGAACTTTCCCGGCGAGTACAAAGGCCGTCAACTCACTGTCGAGTACGCAGAGGGAGTCTTCGTGGGCTACAGACACTTTGATACGCTGCCCGCTGACAAGCTCAACTTTCCCTTTGGGTTCGGCCTGTCGTACACGACTTTCGACTGCGAGGACCTGAAAGTCGTCGCGACGTCTCGGAGCGAGTGGACCGTCGCTCTCAACGTCAAGAACTCCGGCAAACTCCGGGGCGCGGCTGTCGTACAGGTTTACGTGGGTGCCAGCTCGCGCAGGCCGGAGAACCCGGTCAAGGCTCTTGTTGCCTTCGGCAAGACTACGCTTGGGGCTGGTGAGTCGAGGGTCGTTGAGTTGAACGTCAAGGCGAGAGACTTTGCTTCTTGGAGTGAGGCGGAGCACAGGTGGGTTGTTGAGGCTGGAGAGTACGATTTTAGTATTGGGAGGAATGCTGCTGAGTTGGTCGCTACGGAGAGGGTTGGTGTTGAGGGGTTGGCTGAGGGGCCTTAGATCACGAATGATGCTTTCTTTTCACACGTGCGCTGGTGTTCCAGTCAGTATCTCAGTCAGGTGGCAAGTGCAAGGACTTGGCTATGGGATGAATGATCACAGTCACGCCTGGGCAATCTTAGTACGATTGTAGCTTGGCGTGGAGAGTGCATTAATGTTCCTTCTAAAAGCGGGTATTGCGGCGAAAGGCTTCGGCCCGGCTTGCGGGCGGAAGTGGCGTGGCAAGGATATAGTAAGTTAACATCTGAATGTTACCGCAAACAGTGGATGTCGGGTCTTGGTATATCGTACACGTACACTTACACAGAGGCAGTTTCCTACAACAGTGCGTCTTGGGGGACTTCACAAGCCCATGGAACGATTCTCGTCGACCAGCCAAGCCACATGCCGAGCGGTGATGCTTGGACGTGCCTTGGCCACAGCCCCGAAATGACATGGCATGCTTATCAGTAGCTATGTAGTACTTGTGGAATCGATGACATGCACACCTTACACACTGGTCGCAGTCGTCAAACCGCTTTCTTGACACTGCACATCACTTGCAACCTGCACGGCGCATCCAACAGATCGATGAGTGAGATGGCAGTATTTCGACTGCCAAAGGCAATCCTTACGAAATGTTGCTCCCGCCTCAAGCTCAAAGGGCACTTCGGCTTCATCACCTACCATTGTTAAGTGACCATCTGGCGCGACAGGAAGACAAGAACTAACACTTGGATAGACATGTACATCACGGGCTGTTCACTGCTGGCGTTCATCCTCCTGTACGCCTTCGGCAATCTCACCGCCATCGATGCCTTCTTCCTCGCCGTCAGCGGCAACACCGAGTCTGGTCTCAACACGCACGTCGGCCCTCCCATTCACAATGCACTGACTTTTGCTTACGTACGGCAACAGCTTCGACCTAAAAGGCCTTAACGTAGCCCAACAGCTGGTCCTCTACTTCTTCCCCATCATCACCAACCTCTGCTTCGTGAACATCGGACTCGTGTTCATCCGTCTGCATTGTTTTGAGAAACGGCTCAATTGTTTGGGTATGAACCCTTGGCTCACACCACGCTTCTTTCATTGTGGACCCCAGATGCTTACTATTCTGCCCCTTCAGAGGCAAAGCCTACAAAAAGGAGGTGGCTGCGATGGCCCGCCTCAACAGGGATTCGCCGCAATTCCTCGGCGACAAGTCAAGTCGTTAGCAAAGAAATCGAGCTCGGTCCTATGGTGTTACAAGATACAATCCCAGTACCCTCTCCGGATGAGCCCACGCCGGAAAACACTGGTCACATTCATTGGGCGTTGAACCGCCCCGCCCGCGAGGACGCCGAGCCGATTCAGTGTCAACCACATCTTGCCGGGTGCTCCGCATCGCAGCATGGCGTCGATCCGTCTCCCGCAAGCCGCGGTCATGGAGGGCTCCCTACTGCCGGCAACGCGTGTACGAAACGGCAGAGTGCGAATGCTTCACACAGGGCTACCTGCTCATCTGATAAATCGGACGAAGCATCCCTGAGAGGTCCCGATAGCTACGTCGCAACAACAGCCACTGGCAAAAGCTCAAACGTCCTCACCAGCGAAGTGGACGAAAGTCTTGAGCGACGCCCAAGTGTATCCTCTTTCCGAAGCGATCAACACGTAGAGATGGTTCCTTGGCTTTCCAGACAAGTCACAATTGGGAGAAACTCCAACTTTCATGGCCTCAGTGCACAGGATCGTGAAGAACTTGGAGGCATCGAATATCGAAGTCTCAAGATACTTCTCAAGATCTTGATCGGTAAGTGGTCCCGTTGGGCTGCTGCGATTTGCATGTGTCTTCTCCTAACCTGCATCACAGGACTCTTTCTCGGCCTGCATACGATAGGCGTCATAGGTCTTTTGCCGTGGATCATGCATGGGCCCTCGCACTACCGCGAGTACCTGGCATCTCAGGGGCAAGACAAAGTGTGGTGGTGAGTGTGCAATTCCACCATCCAGGCGATAACTTGTTGACAGTATGGCAGGGCTTTCTACTCCGCTCAGACCATGGTGACAAACCTTGGTTTCACCCTCACTCCGGATTCAATGGTGAGCATCCAAGTCTTTGCACGATCACTACTGCAATTACTGATGTAGCTCTTCTTCGCAGGTTTCCTTCCGAGAAGCAACCTGGCCGATGCTTCTCATGACCTTCCTCGCATTCGCCGGATACAACTTCCATCCAATTCTGCTGAGAGCTGCCATCTGGACGGCGCACAAAGTGGGACCCGCCCATATGCGTGACTCTCTCAAGTTTCTGCTTGACCACCCCCGTAGATGCTACACGCTACTCTTTCCCACCAACGCGACCTGGGTCCTCTGTGGCATTCTGGTCATCCTCAACCTCGCCGACGTGCTCCTCATCATTCTCCTCGACCTCGATAACGAAGAAGTCCGCTCGCTGCCACCGGGTCCACGTATTCTCGCCGCCCTCTTTCAAGCAGCCAGCACCCGCCACACCGGAACAAGCACCTTTGACCTGGCTGACGTCAATCCCGCGGTCCAGTTCAGCCTCGTCACAATGATGTACATCGCCGTCTTCCCCATCGCAATGGCGGTGCGTAGCAGCAACACTTACGAAGAGAGCACCCTCGGTATCTACCAGCCGACCCTGGAACCAGATGACACCCAAGGCCCCCTCGCGTACCTCACCCGCCACGCCCGCAACCAGCTCGGCTTCGACCTCTGGTACATCTTCTTCGGCGCTTTCTGCATCTGCATCGCCGAGAGCGGCAAGATCGTCGACCGCACCAACGTCGCTTTCAGCGAGTTCTCCATCCTCTTCGAGTGCACCAGCGCTTACGGGAATGTGGGACTGAGCCTGGGCACCGAGGACACGAACACGAGCCTTTCGGGGGGTTTCTCTGTTTTCAGCAAGCTGGTCGTTTGTGCGATGATGTGGAGGGGCAGGCATAGGGGTTTGCCGTATGATTTGGACTATGCTGTTATGCTTCCTGGCGACTTTCTCTCCGTCGATGTTGAGTCCGATGGAGAGGGAGGAGGTGCTGGACTGGAGAGTTCGGCCCGCTCGCGGTCTGTGAGCGGGAGTATGCTTAAGCGCTCGAAGACTGCGTGATTGTGCGGTGAGAGCGGTGGCTGTAGATGATAACCTTCTTCTTGATTGGTGTGTCCATTCCTGAAGCCGTACGCATTGAGCCTCTGAAAAGCTATTCTCAAAGGTCGTCGAGGCAAACCGCTTGTTCCAATATTAAGCCCTTGCACAACAGATAGCCAGCATGAAATTTAGCCATGGACCAGATGCTAGCACGCTCGAACAGCTCTTCGTTCTTACATCACGAGCCGACTGCCAGAGCCAGTCATTCATGCTCGTGAGTCGTCAGTCAGCGAACTAGCGAGATATGACAAGGTGCGTTCCATCGAATGAGGAGGCTTCGAGGAACCCGGTAATAGCTCCTATGTCGTACAATTGCCAGCTGCATTTGGTCTCCGACTGAGAGGCGAGCGATGATCACCTAAGCGATTTGGAGTGAGAGCAGGAGGCAAGGCGCAGGGGGAGAACTCCGTTCCCGTCGATCGGTTCTCTGTGAACCGCGTTCTGTGCTTGACATCTTTGCTTTCGTTTGAAAGGCAAGGTGATCAAAGGAACGTGTCTCAAGACGTGGGCGGCGTTGTTGTTCTGGATTTGTCTCGGACCATCG
>Ga0265797_10009082_pt1 | contig 13049 bp, 11 predicted proteins | sample P2T30metagenome_FD_192433 | JGI IMG/M metagenome (GOLD analysis project Ga0265797, IMG submission 192433) | Plant litter microbial communities from East Loma Ridge, Irvine, California - P2 T30 | ecosystem: Environmental > Terrestrial > Plant litter > Unclassified | place: USA: California... | reverse complement strand
CACAATAAGCTGCCGAACGCTGACCGGCTCGACTTGCTGCCGTATGGGGCTGAGTTGAGCTGGCAGATGAGCATTGAATAACTGCTCGACCTGCGCCAGCTCGGGCCGGTGCGCCCAGTCGGCGGCCAGCAGGGCGTGGATGACCTGCCGGATGGGAGCCGGAATGCCTTTGCGCAGCTGCCCGATGGGCTTGCGCACAGTATCGGCCAGTGGGGTAAGGCTGGTAAAAAGCTGGTAGAGCGCCGCCCCGAGCGCATATAGGTCTTCGGGCTGGTTGGAGGTGGGGGCGGCGGCAGTGGCTGGCCGCTTGCTCATGTAGCCAGGCGTGCCCCAAGGATAATCGACATACTCCTCTAGGCGGCTTGCACCTTCGAAGTCGATGGCGACCAGCTGCTGCTGGCTGGTAGCAATCACGTTAAATGGCTTGCAGTCGCGCCAGACCCAGCCCGCCTGGTGAATAGCACGCACGAGCCGCACGAGCTGCCAGCCAAAATGCAGGCACTGAGCCAGTGGCAGCTTCCGGCGCGTATTCATGAGCTGGTAATGCAGGGCTTGGCCCTCAATTTCTTCGGTAACCAGATAGCGATGGCCGTCGATGTCGAAGGCGGTGTGCACAGCGGGTACGGGTACCCCCGCCTGGTGCAGGCTGCGTAATACCCATTCTTCGTGACGCAGCAGCTCGCCGCCGTCGCGGTTGTCCCAGGTTACTTCGCCCACCCGGCGGCCTTCTTTCAGAATGCATTTGCGTATCGGCAGGCTGCTCAGGTCCAGGGACCGGTACACGCCGCCCTTGCCGCGCTGCGACAGCACGTCGTAGGCCGGAAAGCTAAGCAGCGATGGATGCGGCTGGGTAGTGGCGGGCACCGCAAAGGGGTTTTCGACCCAATCGGGCACCGCGTGGCCGGGGGCGCGCCGGTCAGGCACCAGCTTGCCCGATGGCATACGGATGGCCGTCATTTTCTGGCCGTCGTGCTCAAACTCAATGTTGTGAAACCCCCCGTAGCGGTAATATACGCAGCCGTCAGCTGCCAGCGGCAGGTCGTAGGGCACAGCAGGCGCGCTGAAATCACGGGTCAGCTCTACTAGGTGCTGGCCTACTTCAAGTGCCTGCTCGGCCGAGCGGGCATACACCGTCATGCACTTTCCTACCTGGCTGAAGCCATATTTCAGCCCCGAGTTTAGTTCCGATAGTACGTGCAGCGAGGCGGCGGCTTTAAACATGACATCCTGCACGGCCAGGTAAGAAAAACAGCGGCTCGCTATCTGCGGGGCGTTAAGTACGGTGGCCGACACGTGCAGCTTCCAGCCCTGGGGCGGGTCGTCGGCCGCAGCGGCCCGCGAAAAGCGCCACAGGTCTTCGGCTCTATGTAGCGGGCAATACTGGTCAAGGAGAGCCATCCATTCCTGATTCAGGCGCTGGCGGCGTTGCTGGTAAGTTTCGGGGAGCAGCATGACAAAGGGTAGATTAGCGAGTGAAGCACAGGTGGGCCACCCGAAGATGGCCCACTTGGGTTAGAAGCGGCTAGTAGCCTAGCCACCGCTGCCGGTAGTAGTAGTACCGGTGCACATGGGGCTCGTCAGGGTTGTGACGGTGGTGCTGTTGCACGTACAAGCGGCCGTCCCCACTGTCGCCATGTCCTTCAGCTGGTCGGGCGAGGTGGCAAACAGGTTCATAAAATCGCGAAAATCGGGGCTGCTGCTGCCGCCCAAAAACGCTTTCATCGCGCTCTCTTTCACGCTTGCGGCAAAGGCCGAGTCGGACTGTGCGCGCTGGACTACTTCCATAACCTTGGCATTAGCTCCCATAGTTGAAACAAGTTGGTTGAGGGTTGAAAAAAACTGATTGCCGGGCCGTTATCTACTTCTGAGGTCAAGCGGCAACGGCGCTACGGAGGGGTGTTGGGAGGCGACCTGACAAGTAGGAAGGCCCGCCTCCTGAGCAGCTTAGCTAGCTAAAAAACAGCTAGCTGCCACTGGTGGTGGTGGTGGTGGTGGTGCAAAGCGGAGTCGAGCCGGTCGTGGCGGTGGTGCTGTTGCACGTACAAGCGGCCGCCCCCACTGTCGCCATGTCCTTCAGCTGGTCGGGCGAGGTGGCAAACAGGTTCATAAAATCGCGAAAATCGGGGCTGCTGCTGCCGCCCAAAAACGCTTTTATCGCACTTGCCTTCACTTTCGCGGCGTAGTCTACGTCCAGCAGCGTGCGCTGGACTACTTCCATAACTTCGGCATTAGCTCCCATGGTTGAAACAAGTTGGTTGAGGGTTGAAAAAAGACCGGCTACGTGACACACAGGGCCCATAGTGTCAGGCAACTCGATGATACAAAGTTTGTAATGCTATATATACAATAAACCAGTATAACTACGTGATTTTAAAATCGCGTAGTTCTACCCAGAATGGCTCGCCAGCCATTATTGAAAACGCGCGCCCACCTACCCGCTGAAACACGCCGAACCGTCTGCCTATTGACGCGTAACTGCTTTCTTCGTGTAATCAACCCACGGTAGCTTACTGCTATTCTCTCCTCCCACATGGCATTCCAATTCAAAGCCCCAACTCCCGCCGCCAAGTACAAAACGCCCGTGGCCTACTTCTCGATGGAGTTTGCGCTCGACCAGGCCCTCAAGTCGTATTCGGGCGGCCTCGGCTTTTTGGCCGGCTCGCACATGCGCTCGGCCTACGAGCTCAAGCAAAACCTCGTCGGTATCGGCATTTTGTGGACCTACGGCTACTACGACCAGGTGCGCGACGCCGACCAGAGCATGAAACCCGCCTTTATCGAGAAGAATTATTCTTTTCTGGAAGACACGGGCATCGTGTTCCCCATTATCATCCACGAAGCAGAGGTGCACGTGAAGGCGCTGTACCTGGCGCCCGAGACGTTTGGCACCGCGCCCATGTTCTTCCTCACTACTGATATTGAGGAGAATGACTTCATTTCGCGCACCATTTCGCACCACCTCTACGACCCGGACACTGCCGCTCGCGTAGCCCAAAGCATGCTGCTGGGCATCGGCGGCGGCAAGCTGCTCGACGTGCTGGGTCGCCAAACCGACCTCTACCACCTCAACGAGGGCCACGGCCTGCCGCTGGCGTTTTACCTCTTCGAAAAGCACGGCCGCAACCTGGCCGAGGTGCAGAAGCGCTTGGTTTTCACGACCCATACGCCCGAGCTGGCCGGCAACGAGGAGCACCCGATGGCGCTGCTCCAGAAGATGTCGTTCTTCTGCGGCGTGCCCGAGCAGGAAGTCCGCCAGGCCGCCCGCGTGGAAGGCGACTCGCTCAATTACACGCTCACTGCGCTGCGCTTTGCCAAAAAGGCCAACGGCGTGAGCAAGGTGCACGGCCGCGTGGCCAACGAAATGTGGGGCCACTACGAAGGCATTTGCCCCATCATCTCCATCACCAACGCCCAAAACGGCACTTATTGGCGCGACCCGCAGCTAGCCGCCGCGGCCAAAGGCAAGGACGAGGCGGCCCTGCTAGCCCGCAAAAAGGAGCTGAAAAAGGAGCTGTTCAAAACCGTGGCTGACCAGACCGGCACCGTGCTCGACCCCGACGCGCTGACCATCGTGTGGGCCCGCCGCTTTGCCAGCTACAAGCGCGCCGACCTCATCCTGCGCGATTTCGAGAAGTTTGAAAAGCTCGTGACCGACGACAAGCGCCCCGTGCAGATGATTTGGGCCGGTAAGCCGTACCCCAAGGACTTCGGCGCGATTGACACGTTCAACAACATCATCAAAGCTACCAAAGAGTTGAAGCGTTGCGCCGTGCTAGTGGGCTACGAACTAGCCCTGAGCGCCGAGATGAAAAAGGGCTCCGACCTGTGGCTGAATACCCCGCGCTACCCCCGCGAGGCCAGCGGCACCAGCGGCATGACCGCCGCCATGAACGCCTGCGTGAGCGTGAGCATCGCCGACGGTTGGATTCCGGAGTTTGCCAAGGATGGCGAAAACTGCTTCATCATCGAGCACGCCGACGAGAAGCTGCCCGACAACGAGAAGGATACCATCGAGGCCAACACGCTGTACAACGTGCTCGAAAAAGCTGTGTCGCTCTACTACGACAAGCCTGAGCAGTTCACCAAAATCCGCAAAGCGGCCATGAAAGACGTGGAGCCCACGTTTGAGAGCGGCCGCATGGCTAAAGAGTACTACGAGCAACTGTATAAATAATCGGTCTGAGTAAGCTCGCCCAGCTGTCATGCTGAGCTTGCGAAGCATCTTATCACGCCGCGCAGCCGTTAGAAATAACGAACCAAAGCCGTGGCGAACGTGACAAGATGCTTCGCAGGCTCAGCATGACATTTTTATGTGTGGCCGTTATACCGTTATCACTCCCGCGCCTGGCCTAGCTAAACGCTTCAATGCCAAGGAAGCTGCCGCTCTGGCGCCCAACTACAATGCCGCGCCTTCGCAGGCGCTGCCCATCATCACTAACGCCGCACCCAGCCAGATTCAGCTCATAAATTGGGGCCTAGTGCCCTCGTGGAGCCGCGACCCGGGCGCCGGCCCCAAGCCCATTAATGCCCGCGCCGAGACTTTGGGCGAGAAGCCGAGCTTCCGGCAATTGCTGGCACGGCGACGCTGCTTGGTGCTGGCCGATTCATTCTACGAGTGGCAGGCTACCGAGCGGGGCAAGATTCCGCACCGCATCTTACTAAAGAGCGAGGAGCCATTTGCCTTTGCTGGGCTTTGGGATGAATGGGTGGACCGAGCTTCGGGCGAGGTGCATCCCACATTCACCATCATCACCACCGAGCCGAATGAACTGATGACCAAGATCCACAACCGCATGCCAGTCATTTTGCCCGGTCTCGAAGCCGAGCGTGCTTGGCTGGCCGACGACCTAAGCGCCGCCCAGCACCAACAATTGCTGCTGCCTTACGACACGAATTTGATGCGCGAGTATGTCATCACGACGCGAGTAAATTCGCCAGCCCACAACGATGCGGATGTGTTAGTGGCCGCTTAGGCTGCCACTTGATTTATCCGAGCTTTTTCTGCCAAAGCGCCTCGCTGGCTCCGCCCACAACCACCTTTTCGTAGTAGGCGCACATGCCCGTGAGTGGGCACACGCTGCATTTTGGGGTGCGGGCCACGCAGATGTAGCGCCCGTGCAAAATCAGCCAGTGGTGGGCTTTTGGAATCAGTTCCTGCGGTGTGTATTTCACTAAGGCTTTCTCCACGGCGAGTGGTGTGGTGGCCGTTTTGGGCACTAGCCCCAGCCGGTGCGACACCCGGAAGACGTGCGTGTCCACGGCCATTGCGGGCTGGTTGTAAATGACCGAAACCACCACGTTGGCCGTTTTGCGGCCCACGCCAGGCAGGCGTTGTAGTTCCTCGATGGTGCTGGGCACTTCGCCCCCAAACTCAGCCATCAGCAAGTGGCCCAAGCCAGCGAGGTGCTTGGCCTTGTTATTAGGGTACGAGACGCTGCGGATAAACGGAAAAATGTCCTCGGCCGAGGCCGCGCCTAACTCGGCGGCGGTCGGAAACTGCTCTAGCAACGCGGGCATCACCTGGTTTACACGCTTGTCGGTGCACTGCGCGCTCAGCACCACGGCCACTATCAGCTCGTAGGGGTTGCGGTAGGCTAGCTCGGTGCGCGGCTCGGGGTAGTTTTCGGTGAAGTAGGCCAGAAACTGGCGAAACCGTTCGGGGCGGGTCATAAAAATAAGCTGTTAGCCACGGGCCACTAGCTGTTAGCTTTTTGAAATTAGATGAGGAATTAGCTCACTTTTTTCAAAGCTAACAGCCAGTAGCGAATGGCTAGCAGCTTACTTCAAAAACGTACGGGAGTACTGCAAAATATTGGCCGTGGCCCGGGCGCTGGGCTCGCAGACCATGCCATTGAGGGCACGCTGGGCCAGAAGCAGGTCGGCGCAGGCGGCCGCTAGCTCGGGGTCGTGCAGCAGGGCATCTTCTACTTCGTGTTGTTCGTCAGCTGGCAATTCGTTGTACACGTAGCGCAGCAACGTTGGGTGGGGTAAGGTTTGTATCATACAGGAGCGAATGTGCGGCCATTTTTTTCCGCAAGTTGATGAGCGCGTAGCGCATCCGGCCCAGGGCCGTGTTGATGCTGACGCCGGTTGCGTCGGCTATTTCCTGGAAGCTCATATCGCCATAATGGCGCATGAGCAGGACTTCTTTTTGGGCCGCCGGCAGCTCCTGAATAAGCAGGCGCAGCTGGGCGTGGCTTTCTTCGCGGCCGAGGGCATCGTCTGCGGGTTCTTCCGAGAGGTGTAACGAATTAGCCAGCCCGATGTTGTCATCGAGGCTGGTTTGGGGGGCTCTTTTTGCGCGCCGAAATGCGTCGATAGCCAGGTTGTGGGCAATGCGGCACAGCCACGAGGCAAATTTGCCTTCGTCCTGGTAGCGCCCGCTTTGGAGGGTGTGGATGGCCTTGATGAAGGTATCCTGGGTGAGGTCGTCGGCCAGGTCCTGGTCGCGCACCACAAGGTGAATAGTCGTAAACACCCGCGCCTGATGGCGCTGGAGCAGCTGGGCAAATGCCGACTCGTGGCCGGCCAAGTAAAGGGCGATGAGCGCAGAATCGCTCGGCTGCAAGGGTTCCATAAAGGACTACGGGTTAAGGAAACGTAGAGCTTTGGTCGATAGTATGCAGCTAGAGGTAAAAAAAATTAAGAAATGTGCGCTTGGTGAACTTTATCGGCTCAGGGCCAAATGTAGCGGGCTACCTGCGGGTTATGCAAGGCCTAATACTCACTAATTGAAAATTTTCTTTTCAAAATGCTTGGCCCCTTTTGCGGGCCGTTAATTTTCGACCAATCGCGGAGTCCGAACGATTAACCAAGGGTTGCACGCCGACGAACGAGTTTTTGCGCTTCTGAAAATAAAGTTGGCCGATGAGGCAATACCGTAGCAAGATAAGCAGTACGCCTGAGATTATGTCTATTGCATGAGGCCAAAATTTTATACATCGCTAGAAAAGCTTTCTTCTCCCGAATGCAGCAGTGGCCGGTATATGATAGACAGATTTGGGCGGCCGTGCGTATAAGCTGGCCGGTAGCGCGGCACTCAGGCCGCAGCTACTCAGCCGACTTTGCTTACTTACCTCGCGCTTCACTATTGGGCCGGTGCCGGCCACGAATTTGATAACCTGCGTAGCCTGCTGCCCGAAGGCACGCAGCTACTGGCCCCCGACCTGCCGGGCTTCGGCGACGAGGCCGCGCCAGCCGGCTTCGACTACTCGGTGGATAGCTACGCCGACTGGGTGGCCGCCTACAGCCGCGAGCACCAGGTGGGTGAATACGTGCTTATCGGCCACAGCATGGGCGGCAAAATAGCGCTAGCGCTGGCCGCCCGCCAGCCCACCGGCCTGCGTGGCTTGGTGCTGCTGTCGCCCTCGCCGCCCTCGCCCGAGCCCATCAGCGACAAGGACCGCGCCTCTTGCTTGGCCTCCTACGGCAAGCTTGAGGAAGCCGAAAAGACGTTTGCCAACATCACCGACCGCCCACTGCGGCCTGAGGTGTGCGCGCAGGTCATCGCCGACAACCTGCGCACCAGCCACGCCGCCTGGGATGCGTGGATGAATAGCGGCTCGAAAGAGGATATTTCGAGTCGGATGCACGCCATTTTGGTGCCGTGCCGGCTCCTGGTAGGAGAGGCCGACTGCGCCATCTCGCCCGAAGCCCAGCGCCACCAAACGCTGCCGCTGCTGCCAGGTGGCACGCCCTTCACAGTAGTGCCGGGTGCCGGGCACTTGCTACCCTACGAAGCGCCAAAAGAATGTGCGGTAAGCTTTAGCTTGCCGTTTTAAAGCGTAAACCGCTTACCAGCCGACGGCTCCAATGGCTGACGGCAAGCTAAAGCTTACCGCACTATGCTCGTCCTCAATTCCGATTTTCCCGACCCCAGCGTACTGCGCGCCCCCGATGGCTACTATTACGCCTACGCCACCCAAACCAAGCACGCGGGCCAGATACTCAACTTTCAGGTAGCCCGCTCGCCCGACCTGCGCACTTGGGAGCACCTCGGTGAGGCGTTGCCCGAAAAGCCGGCTTGGGCGGCTACTAGCCAGCGCTTTTGGGCGCCCGACGTAAGCCGCCACCCCGATGGCCGCTACCTAATGTACTACTCGGCCCAGCCCAACGACCTCGCCGCTGGCCTGTGGCTGGGTGTGGCCGTAGCCGAGCGTCCCGAAGGCCCGTTCCGCGACAGCGGCCAGCCGCTGCTGGCGGGCGGCCCCGGCTTCGAGAACATTGACCCCATGCGCTTTGTGGACCCCGCCGATGGGCGGCAGTGGCTCTTTTGGGGTTCGGGCTTTGGCCCGCTGCGGGTACGCGAGCTGGCTGCTGATGGGCTCGGCTTTGCCGAAAACTCGGCGGCTAAAATCATCGTCGAAACCCGGGCGACGGGCGACCCAGCGTTGTATGGCCATCTCATCGAGGGTAGTTGGGTGCACTACCGCCAGGGCTGGTACTACCTCTTTTATTCGGGTGATAATTGCTGCGGTCCCGACGCCCGCTACGCCGTGCTGGTGGCCCGCGCCCGTCACGCCACCGGCCCCTACCAAACCCTGGCCCAGGCCACTGGCACGGCCGGCACCATCCTCACCGAAAACGACCGCTGGCAGGCCCCCGGCCACAACTCGCTCATCACCGACGACCAAGGCCAGGACTGGCTGCTTTATCACGCCATCGACCGCCAGCAGCCCACCTTCGATGCCCTCAACGATGAGCAAGGCTACTCGCGCCGGGTGATGCTGCTGAGCAAGGTAGCTTATAATGAGGAGGGTTGGCCAGTGGTATCAATAAGTGAGTGAGTTGATGAACGTTCGTAAGGCCATTCACCAACTCACTCATTTACTGATTCATCTTACTCCAGCGCCCGGCTCCTGAACAGAATATATCCCAAGTGCCCGTACACAGCGAAGCGGTGATTGGGGTCGTCGTAGTAGGTGGCGTGCACGGCCAGTGGCCCCACGGGCGTGGTAAAGATGAGCCCCGTCGAGCCCGTGAAGTGTGGGCGGCTCACCTTGGCCGTAATTATGGCTAGCTGGCTATCATTGTCACGCAGCGGGTTGAAATTGAGGTGGGTATAAATTTCCGAGCGCCACTCGAAGCTACCAAATACCGGCTGGCTGTAGCGCAGGCCCACGGCCGCGTAGCGCGGCGAGCGGTAGTTGTCGAGAAACAGCGTGCGCGAATCAACGAGCGGCGCGAACACTGGCGCGCTCGTGAGCGACGAGCGGTAGTTGAAAAAGCGGCCCTGTGCGCTCAGCACCATTTCGCCGAAGTAGCCCCAGGCCTGCTTGTCTTTGCTGAGGGGCACGAAGCGCTCGTAGGCCGCCCGCAGCTGTAGCCATTGGTGGTGGCGGCTGGCTTCAGCGCGCAGCAGCGAGGTGGTACCGGGCGTGTAGACCTCCGTGCCCGTTACACCGCGCAGGCTCAGCACATAGCGCCGGCCGGCTACGGCGTACTGCTTGCGATTGAGCGAGTTACGGGCAAAGCGGATGGCCGCCGTGCCGCCCTTAAAGGAGGTGCGCGCCAGCACGTCGGCCGAGTTTACTTCTGAGGTGTTGGAATAATTATCGACGTTGTAAAAGGCCCCCACATCGAGGGTAATGCGGGCGCGGTAGCGGGGCGAAATTCCGAGTTGGCCCCCGATTTTGACATCCTGCTGCCGCACCTGCGTGCTCAGCACATCGCGCCCCAGTATGCCGCCCGTATTCTGGTAATCCCACTGATTATACGTGATTTGGGGCTGGATGAAGTAGGGCACCCGGCCCGGCACATTAACCCGGAAGCTACCTTGCGCACCGTTGTAGAAGCGCCCGAGGCTCACGTTGGCTTCGGTCGAGTAGAGCAGGCTGCGCAGGTACTTAAACTCAATGCCAAAGTACAGGTTATCAATGGGACGTGTACTTAGCGCGAAGCCTACCTCGGCCGCCACATTGTTATTCTGCTGGGCATCTACCGAAAATACGTAGCCTTTCAGGGTCTCGTCGTAGCGAATGCGCGGGTAAATGTTGCGAAAATAGTCGTCGGCCGCCAAGCGGTAGTAGCCTTCCTCCAGCTCATCAAGATTATAGGTCTTGCCACTGCGCCGAAAAAACTTCTCAGCGTAGGCATTTTGGTCTTCGCGTAGGCCCTGCACCCGCACCTGCACGAAGCGCGGCGTGGGCGCCCCTTGCTGAAACGCCAGCCGCCGCCGCTGCAAGTCCAGCGTATCGACGCGCCGGGCAATGCGCTGCTTGATGAACGCCATCTTGCGCTGCGTTGCCGTGTCGCCTTTGCCCAGCAGCTGGCGCACCTTGTCAAAGTCGGCCGCACCCAGGCCCTGCAAATTAGGCTGAATGTAGATGCCGTTGCGGGCGATTTCGGTCGTGTCGGCCACGCTAGTGCCCAAAAATGCTAATGTGGTAGTTATGAGCTCATCAGCCTTCTTGTACGGGTATTTTTGAAAGGCCACGTCGCCTACGTTTACCCCAATGATAATGTCGGGCTTAAACTCCCGGCGCATAATATCGACGGGAAAATTGTTGAACACCGCCCCGTCGAACAGGTAGCGCCCGTCGGGGTTGCGGATGGGCCGAAAAGCCAGCGGAAACGTCATGGAATTGCGCACTGCGTCGGCCAAGTTACCCGATTTCTGCACCACTTCCGTGCGCGTAAACACCTCGGCCGCAATGCACCGAAACGGCACGAAAAGCTTGTTGAAGTCGTAGCCGCTTTGTGCGCCAGCCGGGGCCAGCAGCCGCGCTAGGGCCAGATTCAGGTTCAGGTCATTGACCAGTGTGGGCGAAACCTGGGCGCGGAGCGTCGAGTCGATGGCCACGCCCAGCCGCAGGGCCGAGGGGTCGGGCTCGGCCGTGAGGTAGTTGAACGTTTTGTCTTGTAGCTGCTTGCCCGAGGCCCAGTACTGAAACTGCGGCGAGAGCACAATCTGCTCAATCTCGCGGGGCGAGTAGCCCGCCGAGTACATGGCCCCAATAATGGCTCCCATGCTAGTGCCGATGATATAATCGACTGGGATGCCATTGGCTTCCAGCTGCTTGAGCACGCCTACATGGGCCAGCCCCTTGGCCCCACCGCCGCTGAGTACCAAGCCAACTTTCTGGGCCTGCACCTGAATCGTAAAGACAAGCGCCAGCAGCCCAGTTAGCCCGGTGCGCAGTAGTTTTTTTTGCATAAAGTGAGGAAAATCACTAATTCAATTGGCGGTTCGTGCATCTTGCTGATTAGCCGTTTGGAGCTACCGCAAAAGCCCGGCGAAGATAGTCGCTACAGTAGTGGAGAAGGAAGTACTTGTTTAATAAATTGATTATTAGAATTAAACAAGTTAGAGATAAAATTGAATTGGGTGCAACCATATTGATTTTTGTGCGTTGCTTTGTTGTTCTACTAATACGGCTTCCCCTGATGAAGACTCCAATCCCTGCCGACGACGCCAGTAGCACCCCCACCCGAAAACGGGCTAAAACCCGTCCTGCCGCCCGCCGTCGTACCCTCGAGAATACGTATTCGGACCCCGCGCTACGCGAGCGTCTGAAAAACGAAATCCGCGCTGCCGCTAAAGGCGGCGAGCCGGGCACCTGGAGTGCCCGCAAGTCGCAACTACTCACGCTGGCTTACCAAAAGGCCGGCGGCGGTTACATCAACAGCCATCCCAATTCCAAGCCGAAAGGCCTGAAAGAGTCGGCTAAGCAACCCCGCAAAAAAGCAGAGTAAGATATAGCCACCTAGTGGCGCTAGCTTTTATTCCCGGCGAAATAGCTTTCCAGCTACTTCGCCGGGCTTTGGCGTTATAGGTCAGTAAATTTTATAAAGAAGTAGAGGGTAAGCTGCTAGCCGATGATAAGGTAGCCAGCTTACGTTGCAAGGCGGTCGCGTGTTGGCAGATAAAAGCATCTAGCAAAAAAACTTGCTGTGAGGCGGAACTAGTTAATCTTAGCGTGCCGCAATTGAGTAGCCAAGGAGCTGAAAGTACGCCTCTTTATTAGCTTAGGGCGGTACTGCAATTACTTGCCCAGTAGCATCTCGGCTACTTGCCGGCCCGTGCCTAGTGCCGCGTTTAGCGACGGGTACGCCACCCAATCGCCACAACGAAATAATGTATCGCCTAGGCGCAGGGACTGCTGCATCGGCTGGCCCGGCCCATATACGGGTAGCGCCTGCGCAATGTGGTAGGTGTGCAGGTGCCGCCACTCGTGGGCTGCCTGCCCAAACCAGGATGCCAGTTCCAGACGCAGCCGCTCGGTGAGAATTTCGTCGCTGAGGCCGTGCTCGCCGTGCGTGCTTACCGATACCAAGCCCTGGCCAGCGGGGGCCACCGCTGCGCTCACCTCGGTTGGAAAGGCTACATTATGCGCCAGTGAGCCGGGTATCGCATTGAGATGAAGAAGCTTGCGGCCGTGGCTGGGTGCGGCGCCCTCCGTAGCAAAGTAGGTGCAGGCAGTGGGCCGAGCCGCCATAGTGGCTGGGGCTGGCGTCCTGTCGCCAAGCAGCCGGGTGGCGGCGGGGCCATCGGTGGCGAGCACGGTAGCAGCGGCCGTCAGGGTCTCGCCGCTGGCCAGGCGCACGGTGCGGCCGGCATCGAGCACGGCGGCCACCGGCGCGTGCAGGCGAACGCTACCGGCGGGCAACCGGGCGGCTAGCTGCTCGGGTAGCTGCTGCATACCCAGGGCTGGCACCGCTGCATCGCCCTTGACGAACTGCTGAAAAACGAACCTGAAAAAATTGCTGGCCGTACCTAATTCGCGGTCGAGGTACACGCCGCCAAAAAAGGGTCGAAAAAAATTGTTGATAATCTGTTCGCTCCAGCCGTAGCGGCGCAAAAAGGCCAGCGTGGTTTCACTGGGCCGCGCCAGCAGCGCCTCGGGCGACTGGCCCTGCACTTCGGCTGCCAGCTTGGCAATCAGTAGCTTATCCGAGAATGTGCCAATGGGCGAAACCAGTGCCGTAAACGCGGCCAAGGGCTGATGCAAGGGATTTTCGAGTGTCGTCTCGTGCCCATTCACCAGCCGCACTACCGCGCCCGACCGGTATTTCTGGAGGTCCAGCGCCCCATAGTCGAACATACGCCG
>Ga0265797_10009081_pt1 | contig 13050 bp, 10 predicted proteins | sample P2T30metagenome_FD_192433 | JGI IMG/M metagenome (GOLD analysis project Ga0265797, IMG submission 192433) | Plant litter microbial communities from East Loma Ridge, Irvine, California - P2 T30 | ecosystem: Environmental > Terrestrial > Plant litter > Unclassified | place: USA: California... | reverse complement strand
CCCGACCGACGCTCGAGCGATACTCAGCCTGCTGAACCACATCATCCTCGACCAGATACAGATGGAACGCGATGGCGACGTCATCGACAAGCAGCTCATCAAGTCTTGTGTGTGGATGTTGGAGGGTCTACATGAGGGCGAGGTCGAGGCAGAAGAGCAGCGACTATACAACACGTCTTTTGAGAAAGAGTATTTGGAGACCAGTAGGGTGTTTTACCATGGAGAGTCGGAGCTCCTGCTCCGCGATTCACATGCTGGCGCATATTGTAAACACGCCCGACGCAGGATCTACGAAGAAGACGAGCGTTGCAAACAGACACTTTTGGAAAGTACCGGGCCCAAGATTCAGAAAGTCGTAGAGGATGAGCTGATCAAGAACCGGATACACGAGCTTGTGGAGATGGAAAGCGGCGTACGCTTCATGATCGATAACCACAGGCTAGAAGAGCTGAACCTCATCTATGATCTGAACAAGCGAGTAGACGAGAAGAAGCTCGAGACTACCCGAGCCATCCAACAGCGCATTGTCGAAATGGGTTCAGACATCAACAAGGACGCAATCGCGGCATCGCAAGCACCTGCTGTTGCACCGGTCGCCGATTCCGCCGACAAGAGCAAGGGTCCGGCGCAAGAGAAGAGTCTGAACCAGCAGACCGTAGCTGCGATCAAATGGGTCGAGGATGTTCTTGCCCTCAAAGACCGTTTTGACAAGATTTGGCGCGAGTCGTTCGAGTGCGATCCGTTGCTGCAACAAGCCCAGACCGCGAGTTTCTCCGAGTTCATCAACTCGGTCACATTCCCGCGATCATCTGAATACATTTCCCTCTTCATCGACGAAAACATGAAGAAGGGTATCAAGGGCAAGACTGAGGCTGAGATTGACGCTGTCCTAGAGAAGGCCATTATCCTCCTACGATACGTACAGGACAAAGACCTCTTCGAGCGTTATTACAAGAAGCATTTGTGTCGACGTCTGTTGATGAACAAGTCCATCAGCAATGAAGTCGAAAAGCAGATGATTTCGAAGATGAAGATCGAGCTCGGCAACAACTTCACCCTAAAGCTAGAGGCCATGTTCAAGGACATGACTATTTCCGAGGAACTTACTGCTGGCTTCAAGAAGCACGTGGAAGGTCTTGGCGAGAAGGATCCTAAGCGCATCGAGCTGTCAATCAACGTGTTGACCAGCATGACATGGCCTCTCGAGACCATGGGTGGTGCAGCTGCCGACGAAGAGGACAAGCGACCGCGGTGCAACTACCCCGTTGTCGTAGACAAGCTCAAGCGCGGTTTCGAGAAGTTCTATAGTCAAAAGCACTCCGGACGACAACTTACTTGGCTACCCAATATGGGATCGGCGGACATCAAGGCTGTCTTTCCCAAAGTTGCTCAGAAGGACGGATCCTTCAAGGAGCGTCGCCATGACCTAAACGTATCGACATACGGCATGATCATCCTACTCTTATTCAACGAGCTTGGTGCCGACGAACGCCTGACTTTCGAAGAGATCCAAGCTCAGACCAACATTCCTCCGAGTGACCTGATTCGGAACTTGCAGTCGCTAGCTGTAGCGCCCAAGACGCGAATCTTGATCAAGGAGCCCATGTCCAAGGATGTCAAACCTACCGATCGATTTTCTTTCAACGAAGGATTCCAGGGCAAGTTCGTCAAGATCAAGGTTGGTGTTGTCAGCGGCGGCAACAAGGTCGAAAGCGATCGCGAGCGACGCGAGACAGAGAAGAAGAATGACGATTCGCGAGGCTTCTGTATCGAGGCTGCAGTTGTCCGAATCATGAAGTAAGTATTCTTAGAATATTTCAAGAAAGATCATGCTAACAACGAAACAGGCAACGTAAAGAGCTGTCGCATCAACAGCTCATGTCTGAAACACTCGGCCAATTAAATGGTCAATTCAAGCCCGAAGTCAACATGGTCAAGAAGCGCATTGAATCGCTCATTGAGCGCGAGTACCTTGAGCGTGTAGACGGAGCACAGATCGATTCGTATAGGTATCTGGCCTAGAGGAGAGGAGGCTATTTAAAGAGCTATTCAGCATATATCTGCAGGAGTTTCAGGTTTGGTCGCTGGATTTGGCACGGACTACCACAGTGAAATGCATAGCATGGGCGTCGACGGAACAAGGTCATGGGCGTCGTACAGGCGTCGTACAGGCGTCAATTCTAGATGCCATTGAGAATCAAAATAGGCGTTTTAGCGATTCTCCAATGTAATGACATATGAATGAAAACATTCGCCACAGTGTATACATGGCAGATGACGATTGTGTAGGCTATCTCTCTTGGACTTTGTTGCAGGATCAAAGTAATCAAACTCCTCACTTGTACCTTCCTACGACCTTCCTCCTCTTCTCAAACGCATCTCCAGCAGCAGATCCAGAACCCCTCGGACCATCTCCAACAGGCCTCTTCCTGCTCTTCTCCAAACTCCCCAGGTTGCCACCCTTCTTCTGCGTCAAACGCTCAATACGATCAATACCAGCGCCCAAAGTCCTCCATTCCTCACCGCCAAACCCACCATCACGCTGCTGTCTTGCCTTCTTCTTCGCAGCCTCCTTCTTACTATCAGGAGCCAGACGTGTGAAGTTGGCTTCTTCGTACTCGCGCCTCTCGTTCTCTTCACGACGCTCACGCTCAGACTTCGTGTGTCGACCTCCGTTCGTGATCGTGCTTCCGATACTAGGCTCAGCAATTGGTGCGCCAGAGAGCTCAGTGGCGATGAATTCATCCAGAGTGGCTGACTTTCCTGGACGGCGTTCTCGGCGCGCTTCGCGACCTTCGGGTGTTGGCATGGCCATTGGGGTGATCTTGGGTGGGCGGTAAATGCCATCCTTTGCTGATTCGCGCGCACGCTCTTGCGCCGCTTCAGTCTTTTGGCGGGTAACTTGGGCACGGCGGGGACCGTAAGCCATCTCGTCTTCATCGTCTTCGGTTTGTGCGGAGCCGTTGGATTCGGCGTCGCTGACGTCTGAATCGGATCCAGTATCGGCCTTGCTCTTTCTTGGTTTTTGCGCAGGCTTTGCTGTGGCTTGAGTGGTGCGTCGTGTGGCATCATCCGCGGTTCTCAAAATCTTGTCGATCTGGTATTTCAGGCGGCTTTCAAGCGGTCGCACACCCTTCTCGAGGTAGACCCTCAACTCCACGAGCTTTTGAACGACCTCATCTTGAGGATGAAGATCCGCCTCTTTCTGGTTGCCCTTGCGCGACCGTAGCTTCAGTAGGATAAGGAAAACGAGGTTCTGTAGATAGGACAGAAGCAGCTCATTCTTCACGTCCAGTAGTGAAATGCCCTCTTTTGGTGGCAAGATATCATCATTTGGAAGTGCCTCTGTGGCGGATTGAATAGACGTAGTCAGAGTCGCGAGTAGCGATTCCAGCGAGTTGTCGACGGCCATGATGTTTGAGATGGAGACGTGATCGTGGTTGCCGCGCGTTGAAGATGTCGAAGTTGCAAAGAAATTTTAGTGGGGCTTAAATGCGCTAACACACGGCCCGGTGTCTGGCCTCCATCTGGGCACCAGCTCTTCCAACCCCACCTTCATCTCATCCTAGTATCTGTCGTCAACACATCCTTTGAGCCAGTTCAGAATCTTTCTCGGCTTTCTTTTGCGCTGCGCAACTTTCTTTTGGGACGAGGACCGGCCATGCTACCTGGAATATGACGTCATACCAATATTCAGCTCTTTCTCCTGGTTCTATCAGAGTGCTGGCCGTCTCAGGCACCAAAGACGCGCCGTCGTATAAGATAGAAGTATTGAATCTCGCAGACAAACCGCGGTTCGAGGCCTTGTCCTACACGTGGAACGATTACGACAACGAGGAACCTAGAGCCATTGACGGAAATGCTAACACTTATGCATCCATTCCTATAGCCGGTGCTGGGTCTCTCAAGATCACGCTGCACCTCGTGCATATTCTAAACCATATTCACGGATTATTGGTACAACCTGGTTCGAGCGGAAGAATTTGGATAGATCAGATTGCTGTGAATCAACGCGATTTGGATGAGCGGAGTCACCAGGTTGCCCTTATGCAGCAAATCTACGGACAGGCGGAGCGCACACTGATGTGGATTGGGAAATCTGTTAACCATACGCCCGTGCTACTTGATTTGATACAAAATCTACGTGGTATATCGCTCGATGTTGATTGGGATCGCCCTGCGATGAAGAGATTGGAAAGTAGACTACTTGCTATCTTTCGTCAAGAGGATGAGCTACGATACTCATATACAAAAGTACAATACATGAAAGCTGTTGATTGGGTCCTCGGTCTCCCGTACTTCGAGCGAGCTTGGATCGTCCAAGAGATCGTTTTGTCGACTCAGCCTACACTTGTTCTTGGATCGACACCATTTCATCTATACATCCTTCACCATACAATCTTCATCATCAGATATTCCGCAGACCCGTACCTTCAAGACGTGTACTCAGAGTTAAAACACACTATTGGAGTTGATCGCTTTCTAAGCATCGATACGGCACGCAGGTGGCTGCGGGGCGATCCTAAGTACAAAGCTTTATACGGAGATTTTTTGGATGTACTGTTCTGGCTCTCGTCTCTACGTGAGGCAAGCGATCCAAGAGACTCCATCTATGCATTTTTGGCTCTACAAAAGGACGATTCTGGCTCCCGTGCTGTTGCGAACTACAACCTGTCTATTGCACAAGCATATCGGAAGTTCTGCATAGACATAGCAAGTCAAACTGGCTCCCTCCCATTTTTAGGGCTTGTTCGTGGCAGCGCAGACGCCGAGATACCTTCCTGGGTGATAGACTGGCGGATGGGCCCCTTTTCTGCGAAGGACAAATGGCAAGGTTACAGAATTGGCGACCCTCAAAAATTCCCATATGCCGCCGCCAAAGAACGATTGTACCAAGCGGCTAGAAATACACACGAAGACGATATGCGCTTGGTCGTTCGAGGGCGTGTTATCGACTCGGTCCAATTTGTGTCATGTGTTACGCGTGAGGAGCTTGCAAATAGTGGATTGGAAAATGTGCGATTGGCCGAGGAGATGTCCAATATAAGGGCGTCCATGCCTACAGTGGATATCGATACTCCCGCCAAAGCACAGCTTGCTAAAGCACGCGTCTTCGCTGTACTTGTTGGCCTCGATCCGGGCCAGCAGCCTCTTGGAGAGTCACTACAATATACTCCAGAAGAATTGACTTCAATGTACGAGCACTACATTGATACACATTCGGCTGATGACATTGGCGAAGAGCTCTACAAGCAGCGATTCAATCATACGAACCTGAGACTTGAGCATAAGCGACTGTTTCTCGGCCGCAAGCAGTTATTTGGTATTGGTCCAAACGCCATCCTCCCAGGCGATTGCATATGTATCGTACATGGATCTACGGTTCCTTTAATCCTAAGACGATGCGAAAACGAGACGGAGTACACAGTAGTGGGACAGTGTTATTACGAGAACTGGATGCATGGCGAGCTAGTTGACTGGGGAGAGGATGAGGCTGATGAGTTCGTGTTGATATAAGATACGTTCAGCTTAAACGATCACCGAATCTAAAGACATGTCCATGTCTCGATTCATGCGCTCCGTTCAGGCCTCAGGAACAATGGCATACCCTTGTTCCAATATACAAGTTTGGCCCTTGTAAAGGAAAGGACTCAGACGTCATTGCCACATATTTTATGCTCCGCGTTCGCGTTGTACTGTCTTGAAGCAGCACAACTATCCAATAATGTTACCGGAGCGCACTCCCGTCATTCCGTCTGTGGCGTCGTGTGAGGACCAACGTACCAATCACAACTTAAGACGCCAGGCACTATTGAACGCCCTGGCGCACGCGAACCAACCAGCGATCAGAGCCGTGCATAAAACTGAGCGCTAGTCTGGTGATTTCTGGAATGATGCCGTGTACATTCCAACTCTCATCATCAGATAATCCAAGCCATGGCTCTTGCTGACTGGTCAAAACATTGTATCACATAGTCGGCGACTCGAGATCGTGGCTGCAGTACGTGATTTCAACGGCGTTGAGTTGGGTTTGAGCTTCTAGAAGACATGTACGTGTAACGCACCCAAAGGTCGGTGAAGACGAGGCTATGAGGCATGGCTTGCTACTAAGCTCCTACAAAAGAGCCATGCACACCATACCCGGGATGACAAGACAGAAGTGGTTTGACTCAGATGACTATTAGCATCATCATCAACCACCAACACGACATCGTCCCTGACATGGTCCCCCGTTGTCCCATTCACCCTTGTCCGTATCGCACACCTCCGCATCTGAACTTCTCGAAGGCGTCCAAAAGTTCCACTGCTTTTCCAGAAGGCCCGAAAGATGGGTGTACGGATAAAGTCTCAAACCCAAACATGTGGGGTAACAGGCCACCCTACCCCTGGTCTCCGTTGCAGGATCTATATTGCGTTTCTCCGGGGTTGTGCATTAGTCAACGTGAGAGAGCGCGCGGCACGCGCTATGTGTACCATTGTGATATGCGCTTCACATGAGCAGATGCACTAAGACTGGATATGGTGTGGAGTCTCTTGATGTCTGGGCTGCATAAGTGCTATCCGATGTCGTAGCCTCATGCACGACGCCTCACGCTGACTATGTACCAAGTCACGGTCATCATCCAAGTGGCGGTAGAAGCCACCGCGCCGTACCGAGTCCGAACTCATTTGGGGTACACCGTAGTACCCACAGATCATCCCTCAGACTCATTACTTCGACCCACACATCATCTTCCAAGCTGCACCTTGCCACCACTCGTTCAGTCTTGCATTGTCTGGTGATGTACGTACAGTATTCCTCCTGTAGCCTCAGTCGTGAAAGATCGTCTAAGACGGTGATGTGTCAAATCTTTGAAAGAGCTGCCTATGCTCAAATGTCTTCACAGACACTATGGCATGTCGAGACAACGTATATTAGGTGTTGACTCGCCAAACGCCTTCGGCATATACCCTCGGGGTACGGCAGATATGAGGACCTGGTTGATGGAGACCTAGTACATGTTTGTCTTAACGTCCGATTCGAGGTGTTGAAGATGACGGTCTGTGCTTGGACCCAGTAGTGGGTTGGTCGAGGTACGCCTTCTGTGTCGTGTAGATGATAACCGCTTTCGCATGTGATCTTCCCTTGTCCTGTTGGTCCACATGTATACGGAGGCCTCCGAATATGGAAGGTAGATCTTGCCACGCAACGTAGACCAAGTACCTCCATTAGCGGTATAGCTTTTCCGCTCGGGAATAACCACAGTCTTTGTCGTGTTGTACATGGCATTCTGGGTGTCTCACACATCGAATTTGAGTCCTGCCGTTCGTAGCCACATCTGCCGCTTTCCTTCTGCTTCGCGAATGATCTCAGCCGAGAGTTGGAGGCTGGGTGCGAGATGAGCATATCGTTCCATTTCCAGAACAACGTTATTTATGATATCGTCCATGGTCGCTGGCGGAGGTAGTAGCTGAGATAGCGAAGGGGTCATAGTTGCGCCCATGATGAGTAGTGTCTGCGAGATAATTCTAGAAAGTGTCAGTTCACGTTGTTTTGACAAACTGCCAGACTTACGAGAGAGCACCCTGGAACAAATAGGGTAAATGTCCAGCGTGGTGTGCCGTGATATATTCCAGTTGGCGGACGCATGCCTCCAGACATTTATGGCAATTGTCCTGCACGCTTGAATCCATCGCCAAAGTCTCGTCCTGCAAGACCAAAAGCACATACGGTCGAAAGATAATGGTACGGCACGCGAAATAGCGCAGCCTCAGAACGGTCTGAACTGGGTTCTGCAAAGGCACTCTATCGAGCGGGAATTGCATAGCTGGCGGTAGACCAGCATACCACTGATTCAGCTGGTAATCTAGTTCCACAACTAGTGGGTCCAGTTGGGCGATGGATGTCGCAGCTGGGCCTTTGGAATATGGTGTTGTCCTTATGTATAGCATGGAGCTCACGCGGTTGAGAAGTCTTCGAAGGGCGATTTCTGCAAGAAAGTACCACAATTCATCCCGACCAACTGCTTCTGTTCCCAGATCTTCAAAGCCGGTTGGTAGTGAAAAGCCCTCTTCGAATTGTGCGATGCCAGAATGGGGAAGATCAAGTTCTGCTAGCAGATCACTCTCAATCATTACAGCATTCCAGTAAACTCTTCTGCCTAATTCTTCTTCCGCCGGAGACACTCGACCGGGCGCACTCAAAAGAAGTTGCAGTTTCATACTGGCACCCGAGAGTACATTCCAGGCTTCGACCGGACGTACAAGATATACCAAGTATGCTGCAGCGAGAATTTGACATTGCGCGGCTACCATGTTGTTCCTTGTCATGACCGTCGGCAGCAAGCTCCAGGCTGCAGTAAAGTATGCCAAGCCTGGGGGATCCTTTTCTGGATTTTGTTGTGTAATACTGCCGGTGCTTGCAGCATGACCCAAAGCAAGAACCAGAAGAACTATGCAGCTTTCAGGACCGTCCCGAAAACCATGGCTTAGAGCAGTTTGGTAGTGGCTACTCCATGTGTAAGGGTTGACGACTGCGTAGAAGACATTTACTCTCTCAAAGTACGCTTGCACGTATGCGCCAGTGTTTGAAAGGTCCAGCCCGCGACTCGTTCCAAGGCTCACAGACTCCCGGGTCATCTCCAACTGAAGCAGAAGCTTGGCGTCGTACTGGCGAGATACGAGCTCTCTTATCATTGGAGATGACAACAGATTCAGTGCTGCTGTGTTGTGAGTTTTCGGCATAGTGGAGATATTCGAAGGATGGTTGGTCCATGTTCCTATGCCGTTGATCGGCTGGACCATGCCGAGATGGGGTATATTGCCGGTGCTACGGGCGAGGAAGTCTTCGCTTGTAGAATTACTCGCAGCTGGCGAATGTGACGATAATGAGAAATTACTGGTAAGGCCAGATTGAAGGAGGCCTTCAATGCGATTGAGATGTTCCAAGATCAGCTTGTCGCCTGCGTCTAGCTTGATACCTGGCTCCCGGTAGATGCACTCTGCATTCAGCTCTGTACAAAGTCTGCACTTCGGTCTCGTTCCATCGCATCGACTCTTCCGCGACCGGCATATTTCACACTGTTCATAGTTAGTTTCATGGAGTTGACAGATCGACATGAGTCTGCTGTACCGCAATGGTTGCACGGCGTCTCGGGTAGTCTATTGTGTCGGTACTTGGACGCTTTTTGGTGCTTGGTCGTGATTCCGTGTTCGTGCCATTCGTGCCATTGCTGGTAGGCGCAACTCCATTTGTTTGGGCGGGTGGGGTGTTGTCGTTTGACATTTCCCTGTCTGTACCAGATGACTGAGACATGTTGCGAGGCCGCTTCTTGAAGGAATTACTCAGACCACCGCTTCCTGAGAACAATCCATTCGGTGAGTCGAGCAGATGAGGAGACGTCAGGGCAGATTTTAGGATAAAGGTGTTTGCTTCGGGCAAAGTGGAGAGATTGAGGCAGAAGGCGTCCCGAGGGAATCCTCCATTAGTGGTCGCCGCTGACACGGGACTAACATCTGGAGAAGGAGTAATTCCCGCCATGATTGGTGGACGGTTAGAAAGCGGCTGGGGCACGCTGCACAACTTCTGCGGCGTGCAACCACGATATCGAGACAAAGTCCTGGATTCGTAGGCGGAAAGGGGGGTAAGCTAGGTGTAGCTGATGGAAGCAAGATACAACAATCCGGTATGAGCATGAGACGGCAGGACCAGCGACGATTATAACCACACCAAATCTCGCCTCTTCTTAGCTCCTACACCTACACATGTCACAAAACCGCCTTCGCGAGATGAGCGACGCAAATGCGGGGACGACCAGGGCATCAAGCACTCCACATTACGCTCAGACAATCAGAAAATGGCGCCAAAATGATACTTCAAGGGTCCCGAGTCGCAAGCCGTGGCCTGCACTGCACCATGGTCTTTCTACCCACCAACGAGGCCGCAGCTTCGCCCGATTGGCGATACATTGCCTGCAACTTGCCGCACGCTTGGGTAGACACACAAACAGCGTAGTGGTGGTGGCAGCCATGATAGTGTGGTGGCAGCCTGCTTACAGAGGGGTCCGCAGGAAGCACGGAGCATGGGAAAGCCATGCGGTGTGTCTGGAGAGGGCCGCGAAGCGAGCGGCCTCCCCCCAGCCCCTCAACGTGCTAACCGCGTACAACAGGCTAATACATGAGGAAAACGGCCGACTAAGATCGCACTGCGCATACTGTTCCCTTGGCATAGAGGGTCCAGCAGGACTGTGATCAGCAAACGGCGGCAGTGGACCTGCATCAGCAGCATCTCCTGATCAGCCCCGCTACGCCATCACAGCTTTCGCAGCATCTCATATTGCTACCAAGCCACACGAGCTCCACTCGAAGATTCACAAGCCTTCCCATAGGCGGGACGAACCTTCCATGCAGTCTTTCATATTAATTTGCTGCCCGAATGCAATCACAGGGTGCCTGGATATACCCTGGCGTCTACCAAGGTACCTGTAGGAGCCGTAGAACAAGTGGACACTGGCACACAGCGGCTGGGATTCCAACCAGTCAAATCAGCTGCTGTCTCCGGCACTGCTTCCTTGGACTTGACTGCCTTCGATTATGCTAGGTGCCGGCGATCCAACACCGTGTATAGAAACGCTCTTATCGACTAACTCAACGCTGAGTTGAGGCGGCGTAGTGATTGTCATGGCGCGAATCCAAGACACGGAGATGTCTATTCTCGTATAGCTGGTCCTACGAGCTGGATGACCTGTGAACACGCGACCAATAAGAAAAAGCTTCTAGAAGATGAGGAAGATGTGTACTAGAAACATGTTATTGATCTGCGCTTCAAGCGGTTGAACCCCAGTCATGCGCCACATGATGGGGCAGACGTTCGGTAGGTCAATACGACCAGGATGCTCTCTGCTGACGATTGTGTCTCATGCTATCTACGTCTGCCTTTTGCGTGCAAAATGAATAGCCGGTGGGTTCCTGAATCTGACTACCGTTCGATGGCGTGCAGTGGGGTTCAGACAGCCACTAGTGGATTGGCCGACAGGAGGTCGTCTTCGTTGCCTCTAGCAAGGTAAGAGTTGCACGATGCAAGGCGCAGGAGGGTTCAAGATGGGTGTTGCCAACAGTCAGGGCAAGGCTTATCACCTGCGTCATGCAGCGGCAGATGTCAAATGACCCAAGCAAAGCCATGTTGTACGCTCTGACTATTCTATTATAGCCTCTCATTACAAGGCTGTTGATGCACCAAGCTCTGCAAGTAAGAGATGCAAACACTAAACATGACGACTATAGCCTAGGGTCAGATACTAACATACTTACTGTATATGGCAAGTTGGAAGGAACTCCGATACTGTGGAACTTAACCACTGTACGTCATTCTTTGGTTTCATAATAACAACAAGACCATGAAGAAATAATGCAGGTTCCGTCAGTGACAACGGTACTCGGTCCAGAGTTCGCCTGGAAATGAAGGAATGACAGGTCAGCAGTAATTACGTTACAGATACCGATGAAGAGACGTGATCGCACCGTCCTTCTGCACTGACAACGCGCTGTCTCGCGTTGCCTTCGCCATGACGTCGCTTCTAGTTACACAAACTCAAGGGCCTACCTTGGTAGCCATACAATATAGGAGAGAGCGGCACAGCCAGTCTCACCAACAAACAAATAACAAACAGATAATGAGCCGTCTTGAGAGAACGTGGAAAGATCGCTGCCTGATCTGTCACTCAATCACACAAACAATCTAAACTTTGGGAAGATCGCGCGATTAATGCAGCAGCAAGTTCAAGGACACCAATCGAGACGATTGACATTGTTGGTTGACAGCGAAAATGAAATCAGAGGCACTTGACGCACTCACCACACAAACAACGAGACCGAAAGCGCTGGACGCTGTTGCAGCTCAGAAGGAAGGGGAAACGTCATCAGACACGAGACCACCCGCTCGGCAGCAGGTATGCTCTCAGATTACTGCTACTCGAATTCCAGGTTAAACCATACCAGACACAGGTCACTGAGGAGCCAGACACCGCAAGTAAGACCTTCGAATCCTCAGCATCAGCATCGGATGGCTCCACCGAAGACAACCCGACTACTCCGATCCCTACAGCCACCACCATCGTTTCAGAGGTCGCCCAAAGCGTCAAGTCAGCAGTCGACACCGCCATCGCATGGGCCGAAACGAAAGTCGAGAGCCTAAGCGCAGAGCACGATAGCACAGGCCCGTATACCTCACCAGCGACTTGCATGCCCTCGGACCTCGATGCCATTGCCAGTGGGATTCTGCCTGCTATGCCGATTGCGAGACAATACGATGGAGGGATTGATGATGATAAGAAGGAAGCAAAGGGTACTGAGAAGAGCACCAAGACTGGAGACGGACAGAGCGAGAAGAATGGAGAGAAGCAGGATGACGAAGCAGAGCCTAAGTTGTAAGCTTCTGCGAAGAGTTGGAAAGACAAGAAGGAATGAGGATTGCGTTATGGATTTGCATATGATACCCCAGCATGACTTTGGTTAATCAGGGACGGTTCAAGATATTCGTGATAGCGAATGAAACATTAGCACATGCCAAAAGAGTTGTTTGTCTTCAGGTGTCTATGCAGGCGCATTGACAGATGTTGCTAGATTTCAACAGCGTAGGAGACGACAGCATGTCGACACGCTCATTGCTTGCCCTCATAGTCCCTCTTCCACACCTCCCTGAAGCTCTCCTTGTCCACGGCGAACTCCTCGAGAAAATCTCTCTCGAGGTCATGTGTTCGCCGACCCAGCAGTACCAAGCTATGCAGTGGCTTTCCCAGGTCTGCCTCACATAGCTGTGCCAAGGTGCCTGCGACAATCTGCTGGTCCTCAGCGCCCACGCGCGCGACACCCACAGCCAGACTGTCCTTTGTGTAAGCACCCTCCTGCTTGACATCCTCCTCAATCTCCAACATCTGCTGCGCACACTGCGCGACTGTCATATACCGCGGTGGCTCGTAGATCAGGCGTCCGCGCGCCATATTCTCTATACTTTGTTCCTTGACTTTGATGTCGAGGAGGACGAGTGTGTGTAGGCCGATGGAGACGTTCTCC
>Ga0265797_10009080_pt1 | contig 13050 bp, 11 predicted proteins | sample P2T30metagenome_FD_192433 | JGI IMG/M metagenome (GOLD analysis project Ga0265797, IMG submission 192433) | Plant litter microbial communities from East Loma Ridge, Irvine, California - P2 T30 | ecosystem: Environmental > Terrestrial > Plant litter > Unclassified | place: USA: California... | reverse complement strand
TGAGGTGCTTGAGGTTGGTGGCGTATGGCCCCGAACTCTATGTTGGAAAGTTCGACCGGATTGCCGGCGCTTCGGGTTATCAATCTCATCAAAGGTGGCTGGGACTTGTGCCACGTGGGTGCTGGAAAGTGAATCGGAGTGAGCTCCCGTGGAGATATAATACATCTCACATATCGAAGGCCGGTTCGCCAACTTGTACATGACATTGGCGTCTGACGTATGTTGAGCTGGGAGGGCGATGGGGACCCATCGTTTTGAACGGTAGAGCTATTCATCCATCCCGTCGCGGGTGCGATCTTCAAGTAATGTCCTGTACGTAGATAAGTTGATGCTGGGGCCGACTTAGTTCAGGGTCATCACACCTCGAGTTGATGGAAGCAGTTCACTTGCGGTTTTGTACTGCAATACTTCAAAGACGGCGCTCACATGCAATCAGCCATCCCTAATCCTCGTTCTTCGTCACCCACATCGAGTCCTGGCTACAAGCTCCCATCCCCTCCTTCAAAGCCTCCACCCTCTCCATAACCCACCCGCTGACCGCACCCTTCAACGCGTCGCCAGAGAATTTCTCACGCCTGTCCTCAGCCGAACCCATCGAAGGTCGATTGCTCAACGCCCAGCCCAGATGTATAACAGTCCCTACCTTGCAAGAGTCCGGCCTCCAGGCCCACTGTAGACATGACTCCGTCTGCTCGCAGTGTGACTGACAAACATCGCTGCTCTCTTTCGCTTCTGGTACGGATTTGTCGCTGAGATTGTCCCAGTCCGGGAGTGAGCCATTGGCTGCGACGAGGCGCGGTCGGACGAAAGCGGTGTAGTAGTCTCTGAACAAAATCGGCTTGGTGGCGCCGTACTTGGCTCGCCAGCGGTGTTCGAACTGCCACAACTTGTCAATACCAGCTGCGTCGACGTGGTGCCATGTGACTGCGGGTTTACACCAGTGGATTTCGGACCAGTCGAGAGAAGACAGAGTCTCGCCTTGGATCAGTGGGAAAGCGCGCAGGAGGCGAACCGGCGGATCGGACGCTTTCAAGACTTCGGCCATGACTTTGTCGCCGCAGCAGTCCTCCTTGACAACTCCCTCCCAGTGTTTCTGATTGTTGCGATAGGTAGTGCTGAGGGCTTTGACGGCGCCCGCAGACAACAAGAAGCCGCTCCCGCCGTGCCCGAATTCAGTGTCTCCTATCATGACTTGGGCGCCGGCGTAGATGCTTTTCTTGTGGTCTAGCTCAGACAGCCAGGGGAGGAGGTTGTGCAGTGAGACATAGGTATCTGCTTCGAGAAAGAAGTACCATTTCTTGCGGTCGCCGAAGATGAAGTATGTGTTGCTGATCATGGGCAGAAACTTCCACTTGTCCAGGTGCCAGCTCTTGTCGCCGCGCAGTTCCGATGCATCACAGCCGAGGCGCATGTGATCGTGCAGGATCCTGTATTGCTCGAGGTCTTCCAAATCGGCGCGGGCTTCTTTGGAGACTAGAGAGAGGGCGTCGCGGATAGGTTCGCCGGCAAAGTCTTGCGGAGCGTCAGAGAATACTAGGTGATCTTCTACACACTTGAGAGTCGTGATGAGGTGGATCGGTAACTTCTGGTATATTTCCGTGACGCCAGTCTTGAGGATCATGGCGAGGTCTTCGATCCCATCGAGGCCGCCGCAGGAAGGATCGCCGAGTTCGACATGGACGGGCGCTTTCTGGCCATGCTGTACGTCTGCGCCGGCGGCATTAACATAGGCGACTCTTCCATCGGCGCCGATGTGTATCCTGCCCCGGGTTGGGCGTGCGGTGGAGCTGTCCCAGAGGAGTTTGAGGGCGGCGAAGCAGGACAGGCAAGATACAACGAGCAAGATACGCTGGGGGTTATGCATGATGCTCGAGGTTGAGGGTGAGGTCAGCGTCCGAGGGTGGCATCGAGGGTGGCATTGAAGGGTTTGGGTGTGAGTGTGCGGTCATGTTGAAGATGTAGCTTAGCGAGGTCATTCCGAGCACATGCAAGGGAGAAGTGTCGACACTCGAGGCTTTCCTTGCCTGTCAAGAAAAACAGTATCTTGTCAACGCCTTGCTTTACTGCCGCTTATTTTCGCTTTTGATCAGGCCACGTACCTCCGCCTCTTCTTATTCGCCTGCGGAACTTTACCTCGCATATTACCTATGCATTCAATGAACACGTCAAATTTGGCAGCCAAATTTTTTGATATAGAAGAAGCATACTTATGCGGATGAGTTTTGCGAAGACGATGGCACAGAAACCAGCTTGTTGAAGCACACGTTGGGTGCCAATCGTTCAGGGAAGGAATTGTCTCCTGGAAATGTAACGCTCCCTCAATTCCTTCAAAACCCATTTCGATAGGAAGTTGGCGAGCTGAAATACTTTTTGAGAGATGTTGTTTTCCAAACACACTGTGTTGATGAAGTTCATCTTGAGGGTTGTGCATCGTATAGTGTTAGCTCATAGAAGTGTTTCGTGGCATCTGGAGTGCAAAGATTGCATGGCTACCAGAAATCCATCATTGTGGTTGAGCGATATAATTACGCAGATTTGTCAACCATCATCCATTGGTATACAACAGTATACCACATCCCCAATGGTCTAGTGGCTATGATTTCCGCTTGTCATTAATACCGACAAGCCGCGGGAGACTAGGGTTCGATTCCCTGTTGAGGAGCAACTCAGGATCTGACAGTTCTTCAATCGTCAAAGTCTTCCGGTGCTGGCTAACCAGCATCGTCCAATATCTTTTTGCCAAATTCCACCTTTTGGCCAACTCCTGGGGGAGACCACCTAGATAGACGGAGACAGGGCAACGCTTGTCTTGGTCAAACCGTCCCGTGGGTCTTTGAGAGCCATGCCGTGAAGTCCTGTTTTTTTCAGTACAGGAAGAACGGTGTTCATTCCTTTTGAAGGTTGCATACGTCTCTAATCTTAGTTTTGTACGTTAGCCGGCTTCCCGCCGGGCAGGGCACATGGTAATCGTGGTGATAGCGAGAATTGGAGACCGCTTTATATTCATCAGCACTTTCGCACGGCTATAAAGACATCAGCCAGGAACGCCGTCGCTTTCGTTCGAACAGCAAGCCCACCCATCAGTCAAACAGACACAGACAGAAAAGGAAAGAAAAGAAGAAAGGCCAGTAATTATTTGGTAAAGTAAAAACAAGAAATCGAAACAAGAATCGTATCGCACATCACCTCGGATCCCTAAACGGATCCCCTCCATGACCACCAACAATCCACCCGGGAGCATACTCGCTCCCCGTGCTCACACGATGCTGATACCCATCCACATCCCCATCTCGGTTTTCACTCTCAAAATCAAGCCAAGTCCCACCTCCACCTCCTGCAGACCCGACAACCACATTTGGCGCCCCACTCATCCTCGCCGGCTTAGCGGAGTGAACGCTCGCCGTTTCCGAGTACATATCACTCGTAACGCTAGCTGCTGTCGCACTCCTCATCGTCCCGGCGCGGCTGACATCAGGTCTAACTGCTACTAGTATTTGGCCGTTTCGACTGGAAGAGGGAGAGAGGGAGGTTGCGGTGAAAGCTGTGTCGCGGCCTGAGAGGGCGGCGAGGGCGGCGTTGGTATGCGCTGTTGTTGTTGGTAATGTTGGTGTTGGTGTTAGAGGTGAGACAGGCTCGGGGTCCATGAAGGGGTCTGAGGGGAAGGAGAGCTGGGGCAGGGTTGGCGTTGAGCCTGGTGGAGGGAGTTTGGCGTATGCTGGGGGCGGGATGTCGTAGGCGGATGTTGGACCTGCTTGGGCGGAGTCGTCACTTGGACCTCGGGTGTTTGTTGAGGTTGTTCGGCTGGGGGTGGTAGGAGTAGAAAGACCGGTGTAGTACGTGTTGTTTGTTGTGGTCGTCAAGATTGGGGCGGTGGCGTTGGAGCGGGAGAAGTTGCGTAAGTGGGGCTTGGGAGTTATTCCTTCTTTGGCGAAGGCCGCGCCTGAGCGATCGACCATGGGGTGATGTTGTTGCTGAAGCTGAGGTGGTACGGCGTTGTTGCGGCGACGACGGCGACGGAGGAACAGGATCGTGAAGACGAGGGCGATGAGGAAGAAGAGAGGAACTATTACGGCGGCTGCTATTTGTCCGGGAGATGGTCCTCCTGCGTGATACCTTCTTGAAGACGTTTGGATGGCAGCGCCACTATTTTCTGGGCCACGACCATGATACGGAGAGTCCGAAGCGTAGACCGAGGCTGCTGAGCTTGATGTGGATGGCGATGTTGATAGTGTGCTAGATTTGGATGTACTAGCCGCGAAGTCTGTCATTGTCGAGCCACGACTGTCGGTCGGAGTTGCAATTGTGTTTGAGGTCGTCACGGCGGGGACTGCATCTCCAAACACGACTGTTGTCCCAGTGGTCGGCGCTTCAGATGACGATGTCTGATACTTGCCGTCTGCAACGTCTGCATCGTCCGTTCCAGCGCTTGTTTGAGCGGCTTCTTTGACAGACTGTTCGGACGAGCTACTGGCCTCTGCTGCGGAAGACGCTGAAGCCCTTGCTTCACTGGCTACACTCATGCGCGACCTGAAGTTGTTGCTCATGGCTGGTGGGGGTGGTTCGAACCTGGGTCTGGGTTGACGGTCCATTGTGTCAGAACCGGGGACGCTCAGGCTTTTGTCTGATCGGCTGGGTGTGGTCAGCTGCGTCAGACGGGACTATGCACAAGTGTAGGGGAGAGGGAAGAGGGTGTGGTGCTGTCAGAGAGAGAGAGAGAGAGAGCGCCGGATAAGACGAGAGTGGACAGAGGCAGAGATAGATGGAGAGATGGTGAGGGCTGAGAAGGCTGATTTGCGGTAGAAATTGGGCAAGTTCATGCAATGCGCTTACGGTCAGGCAGGCAATGGAAGGTACATGTACCTGTAGCTGGAACTGTACCTTGGCCGTGTGTCGGTGTCACTGCAGTACGGACTTGTCGAGCGGGGCCTACAGTCAGCACACCAGAAGTGCCCAGGTGATGGTGATGCACGTGGCTGGCTCGATGGCAGGGGCTTCCACGAACAAAGTGATCAAGACGGCTACTATAATAGCACTCACAAGGCTTGATGGTCCGCACGGTCTTTTAGGCTCGAGGCAATCGCCTCATACCTCACATGCCTCTTTTTTCCCATCGACGTCCACAGTCTCCCCGCCTGTTTGCCGTCATGCGGAGATGGAGGGTGGAGGAGGTGGAGGGGAGAAGCTTGTTCTTGAGCTAGAAGAAGCTACTGTTCACGAGAACTGCCGTATTCTCTTCTTGCAGTAAAGCAGCTTCAAGTCCAGTCATTCCAGGCGTCCCGTACTCGGTGTGACCATTGCTGTATCTTTCTGTCTGCATTGCGCGGTGTTGCCTGAGGAGCTCGTCGGTGATAATGCTGCGTGCTATGTGACATGCACCACCGGGTCGGACATCGGGAGGGGGATTCACCGAAGGATGCTCGTGTCGGACGATGGATTTCTTGATGCGCCCACCCTTCCGAGGATGGCCTTGGGGTTACGGCGTATAGTCGCGTCATTTGTGTCTTTTGCTGTCTTGTCGCGGTGTGTCGACGAGTTGGAGATGAAGGCGCACAGGTACTGATGAGCCAGACACGGCATTGGAAGTCTTGGCCACGGAACAATTACGCCGCCACGTGACCGAGAACATGTCTCAATCTGGAAGCCTTTCAACATCGATAATACGACCCTCGGAAGACACTTCTATGCTTGCGACCTCTCCATGTCGCCAACCTACATGTTGTAGCCTTTATCAGTCAGCTCCTTCTGCGCCGTGCCTTAGCTGAACTGGGCGCCACGAACACCTTACCTGCCACCCTCGAACCTGTAGACATCACCACCGAATTGTCTCACTTCAGCACTAGTCGGCCAATACATTCATCCGGCATTGGACCAAGAATAGCCCATGGACTACTTCCGGTAGGATCTTGACGGCGTCCGATGCTTTGGGCGGAGGTTGTTGCAAAATATCCTATGACATGGCCGCCGCTGAAAGCTTGAGGAAAGTGTGCTCTCTTGGTGTATGTCTGGCATCCTCATACGTTTGCTGTCTGCCAACTCGGGAGTTCGAGCTGACATCTAAGGTACCGCGGCGACGAGTCCCAAGTTGCGACTGGTTCCCTTTGCTCCGCCCGGGAATTTCGGACTACAGCGCCACAAGCCTGGAGAACCTCCACCTCCAGGGGAACAATCCTATTCTGATATTGACCACTGACAGGCCGGACACTCTACATTTACGGCATGGGTCTATGCGAACAGCAACCGTCGACGATGTCTCCTGCAAATTCGTCAAGCGTCAGGTCTGGCTCGGCCAAATTAAATCTCGTCCATCGACTTCAGCCATTTGTCAGCACGAATTCTTTTCCCGATCAACAACCTCACAACTGAACATGTTTGGCTTCAGACCCGTTCTGAGTTGCTAGCGGTGCGGCCATGAAACCGACTTGCCACTTTCGATTCTTGCGAGATCTCTACCAGGACATTTTGTAGTGCGTTTCGGATATACAGCAATAGTCTTGGCACGTCAAAGCGACAACACCATGTACGAGCTAAGCAAGAAGTAGTCGAAGCTTTTACAGTTTTGCGCGGTCTAGGCTACAGGCTAGTATATTCCGTCGTCTCTGCCACTATGCGAAATCGACAAGGACTACGCCGTGGCGTGACCTTCACACAATCTAGGGACGACGTCTCGCTCATTTGACCTCAATCGCCTCGGAATGAGCAATGATGTATACAGCGCGGTGCTGGCTAGCCTGCACTTTACGGCAGATTGGCATCTACAAATCATCTTGCCCACTGTCAGGGCCACTTATCATTGATCATACAGTATAAAGGCAAGTGACAATCCTACCACTCCGGGACCTCATCCACCAACACTCATTCATTCACTCTGATTCAATCCAATCAAATCAAATATGGTTTCTTTCACTTCTCTCTTCGTCGCCTTGACGGCGGCCATCGGCACCTACGCCACCCCAGTCGGAGTCACATCCACCGAAGTGCTCCAGAAGCGCGCCACCCCTCCTGGCGAGGGCACCCACAATGGCTTCTTCTACAGCCACTGGACCGACGGCCAAGGCCAAATCAACTACAACCAAGGCAAGGGCGGCCAGTACAGTGTCAACTGGAGCAATGTCGGCAACTTTGTTTCCGGAAAGGGCTGGAACCCCGGTTCGGCCAGGTACGAATGAATCTTGACAGCAACCCCAAGTCTTCAACGACTCTGCTAACAACCCCTTCAGAACCATCAAGTACAGCGGCAGCTTCAAACCCAACGGCAACGCCTACCTCTGCGTCTACGGATGGACCCGCTCCCCGCTCGTCGAATACTACATCCTCGACTCCTACGGCACCTACAACCCCGGCAGCCAGCTGACCTACGAGGGCACCGTCAACTCTGACGGCGGCGAGTACAAGATCTACACCGGCACGCGCGTCAACGCACCCTCAATCGACGGCACAAAGACTTTCACCCAGTACTGGTCTATTCGCACGCAGAAGAGGGTTGGAGGTACCGTCACAACGGCGAACCACTTCAATGCGTGGAGCAAGCTGGGCATGAAGATGGGGAACCATTATTATCAGATTGTTGCGACGGAGGGTTACAAGAGCTCTGGCTCTTCTGATATTACTGTTTACTGAGTGGGTTTGTTTAGTGACGTGAGGTGTGGAGGTGGTGTTGTTGCTGTGTGAGTAGTAGTGCTGTCGGGGTTGGCTTCGCAGGGTTGGCTTTGTGTTTTGGGCTTGGGCTCTAATGGCTGTAATATTCTATCTCTGTATCCGGGATTCGTCGGTTCCCACTCATGAAGTTAGCTGCCCACTTACGCACGCAATGATGTATGAAGCGCTTGTATACCATGCGTTTTGGCGGTGTAGTGTTCAATTCTGTGACAGGTAATATACACCAGAAGTTGGGATGAGGTCGCAAATTCCAGCTTCGTCCCAATCGGGTCGGTTTGCCAGGCTTGCTAAGTGAGAGAGAAATGGGCCTCTTCTGTTCTGTCGGTTCGTTAGGTCGCCGCCATGCAGTAAGTCTTGCTGTCTGAACACATACCATGCGTATAGCATTGCTTTGTGGATGTATCGTATTGACATATGTGTGCTAGGAACCAATTTCCCAGAACGTTTGGCTACGATACCCGCGAGGGTCCCCAAGTATGCGCTCTCGTGCCTCCGCAGCCCGTCGAAGAGACAGAAGACCTTGCGGCCATTGAATGGCCTACATACGACATTCCTGCGGCACAAACTGTCCAGGCTACCCCCTCTCCATCCCCTCCGCCATCCCCTCCAACTCCGCCGGCTCCTGTGTGGCCAGAAGGGTCATGGACCCTCGGCTTCAAGAAGCACGCCACCCGCATGAGCGGAACTGGTGGTAAGCGGGCCGCCCAAGCTATGGGAGCGCAGACGAAGGCCAAAGTGCCCAAGAAACGAAAGGCCAAGGAGATGGAGGATGAAGACGAGGCTGAGGCCGAGGCTGAGGATGAGTACGAGGATGAAGACGAGGACGAGGATGAAGAGCTCGTGGTTGACCAGGGTGAGGAAGAGGAGGATGAAGGAGAACCGGCCACGCCGTATGCTTACTCACTATCGCAGACGATACGCCAGCGGTGCTGACATATATTCAGGGTCTCTCGCAGAACTCGTTTTGGGCTGAGGAAGCCCTAGCTGAAAGCCTACGGGGGATCTTCGGACCTTCATCGGTTTCGTTATGGTGCGCCCTTTCGATCTTCCCAATTGGCCGTGAAAGTCATCCGCATTTGGAAGGACTCTGCCAGCTTCATGCTCGCAAGGGACCGGAGGAGGTCCATGTGAGACTCCCAGCGCATCCAGTATTAAACCCGATCCGTTGGTTCTCGCTGTGGTACGCATAGTCGCTGTGATACATACAAGCAGCCTTTGGTGCTAACGGAATCAAATCTAGAAAGATCGTCAGCCGCGCTCAACACTGACTCCATCGTGCGTCACAATCCAACGTTCTTACAAGCACCGGCGTCTGCAGCTTCGAGTCCTATCCTTTGCCTTTTTCAAGGGCCTTCGGCACATGAAGACGCGGTTTCCTGTATACCTGCGGACTCTGAGGTTCCACCTTGAAGTCGGCCAGAGCACCACCCATGGTAGTATAAGTCGGAAGTTGACCAGCAGCCGGAAGGTCTAAGTCTGAGACTACCTGTCCAGGTGACAACTTTCTTGTCTATAAACAGGTGAGTGTTGTTCTCTGAAAGTGCAAGTTTCGCAGGCATGACTAACCAAGCAACATGGTAAACAGGTCTTGAGTAACTCTTTTCTCCCTGGCTTAGCGAACTGGGTCCACGGCTTCTGTTGCATACAGCGAATGCAGATCATCCTCTCCATCGCAGAACCAGCACCGGGGATATCAGATTCTTTGGCCGTCTGATCATCGACGGTGACCTCAGACTTCGCTGCCAGCTTGGGCATTGTCGATGTCGCTTTGTTGCTTATTGAGATCGCAGCAAGCCAGCGAGAAAGGGGTTGGAGAGATGCAACTTGCAAGGCGCAGCGGTGCGCGCGCTTTTGGCGAAGGTGGATGTTCAGAACGCAAAGAGCGGCGCATCACATCATGCAGCTTTGATCACGCCTATTCTCTTGATGTTCGATTCGCCACGAAAGCAAAGTGTCAGCGACAAGCGACCGAGAAGGCACAGAGGTGGGAGGCCCCGGCCGCTGCGGCGGCAATTGCCGTTGACTATCCATCTTATCTCTAGATAAGATCCTGGGCCGAGCGCCCTGTGGAAATCCACGACACTCTTTATGTTCCATACCGCACATCACTCTCTCCAAAATGTACGCATATTTCTCTGACTGGCACCGGGACAAACTCGAAAGGAAATATGGCACCCCTGCCGCCATGTGCTCAACGCCAGAAAGACATGTATACTCTGTCGCGGCCGAAGAGTCGATTCTTGTGTATCCCACCTCACCCCTTTCGCGTCCAGGAAACATCACGACGGACGCGCCAACAGTCAGCCTTGTGAATTATATCACTCATATATATCATTCAGGTGACAGCGTGTCACAGGAGTCTTCCTTCTGACCATCTCTACGATCCCGAAATCATCCATGTCGGTCAGTAGCAGCAGCTCAATTACGCAAAATTATACATGTATGGATAGGCTGACATCGATGGTGTCCATATGATGATCAGCGTATCCTCTTTGTGATCACTCTGATCGTAGCATGGCCCTACGTACGCAAGGCCGCAAACAGAGTCCAAATTTTGCGTACGATTGCATGGATTGCATCATGTATGTATGGGCGTATTAGTGAACGACTCTCTCATGTGATCTGAAGGCCGTGACCGCCGGTAGGCGCTTCACTGCGTCATTGGTCATTGTTTGCTGCCTCTGTGAATGGCCGCATGTGAAGCTGTGTAACCGTTACTATACAAACGCTGCGCAAGCTTCTGCTCTGACAACCACCACCTCAACCTCCTTCCCTCACCACCCACCACACCAACGGAGTTTCACTTGCAAAACCTCAACTCCTCTTCCTACCTACCTCCCTCTAGCCAATCAATTGTGCATCAATCTCCTCCGCCCACAAAACCACTCACTGTACGCAACCAGAAACCCTTTTGCCGCTCCACCCACGCTGCGACACACAGGCCATGGCGGCTCAGTCTACGACATACCGCAACGCCTTGCTAGGCCCGGCTGCCTCGAATGGATATCCTGTTCGGGCGCCAGCAAGCTGGAACCCTGGCGACTACAACTCTGTGTTCCCGGGCCTAATGTCTTTACAAAGAGGCGACGAGGGCAGACTCGAGGGACACGATCCAGACTACCTGAAGGATCATTCAGGCTGGGAGAAAGATGGTCATAGAGTCTGGGTGAGAGTCACCATCACCCGGCGCAGAGGCAAGCTCGTCAACATTTCAGGTCGCGTACCGAAGGACCTTCTCCAGATCGGCACCGTGCGGAAATACGGCGAATACGTTACAGAGCTTCTCAGAGATACCACGCTTCCCTCGTCGAAGACAACAAATCGTTCCCTGCCCGCTGGTGATCGAGTGTTCCAGACCGCCTGTGTTCTCCTAAAAGAATTCAAGGATCAGCAGGTGCACCTTGGAGTGTCTGCGGCATCCGTCGTGTCGCTTGGAGTCGACGACGATAGGCTTCCCATGGTACAAGTTGCAGAAATCTTCGTCGCTGGCTTGAAGAGAGGCCTCGGGACAACATACAACAAGCTCTTGACTGATGACTTTACTTGGTCTGACCTCAAGAAAGCCAGCACTGAGATCACTATTGACAACCACGCTCCCGGAGTCTACTGCTGGGCTCATAGCAACTTCGAGGACGATTCGACACGTGTCCCAGCAATTGCCATCGGCTCTACTGAAGATCTGGGTATGCGCCTCACTACGCACCGCTATGCGTACGAGAAGAGCTTGAAGGATTACAACAACAAGGTTATTCGTCGCATGCCACATCAGTACGAGGCATGGCGCCTCTCCCAAAAGCACGAAATGGTCGCACTTGTGACTTTGGACAAGACTGCTACAGACGATACGCTCAGATGGTGCGAATTACTTTGCATCATTCTTTTCCAGTCTTTCCATCCTTGTTTCTACGCTCCGAATCAGGTCAGTCTTGACCTACCCAAAGCAACGGAAGCTGGACGTCCTGAGCCGGAGATTCAAGTCGATGATTCAGAAGTGCGGTCTGCCATGCCACCGGCTTCTGGTCCATCCTTATCGGCAGCCGTAACATCATGGAGCTCTTCCATTGTGATGAGAGAATTTGGCGTAAAGCTCGCTAGCATTTCTAGCGGGGTCTCCCCAAGGACGAAGTGGCCTGGAGGGTGTCAGAGGGGCACATTTGGGGCATCAGGAACGAACTGGCAAGCCCCTTGCGGTGGATTCGATTCCGGCGGCACATGCCTCACCAAAATCACAGTTCCTGGAGTCATGGACACATATCGCAAGAGTTTCAATTCTCTGAGTTTGAAGTCCTACGAAAACACTCCGCGACTGCTGTTAGCAGGCCTCCTCGGATACATTTTGAAGGTGACATTCCCAGTGGATGAGGCGGCCACGCTCGGCATGTTTGAAGGTACCAAAGTGTACCCCATATTCGAAGTCATGCATCGTGGTGCCGGGAACCACGCTTACCCATGGGCGAGATTAGCGGAGGTCCCTGAGTTTACAGATGAGGGCACACACAACATCGCTAATCGTCTCGGTCTCCGCCTCGAGTGGCAGTATGTCGACAAGACAACCGGTGAGGTCAAATGGGGCAAGCTCTATACGCAGTCTCCGCTTGTAATGGAGCATGCCGAGAACAGACCTGCTCAGTCGTACACGATCGCTATCGCGATAATCCGCTGCCTCCAGCTTCAAACTTTGAAGTCGTATCCGGACTGGTGGCTTCGTACTATCAACACCGTCTGGCACCGCGAGGTGAAGTTCGACTTTTTACGCCAAGTCATTACCATCCAAGAGCGCAGAAAAAAGACAGAGATATCACCTCCTGTCCAAATTCCAACTTCTGTGAGAATGGCAGAGCTCCAAAGGAGGGGTGCGCTGGAGATCGGCGGTCGAAGAGTATCACTGCGCTGCGATAACTGTCTTTTCCATTCCATGGACTGGGATAGCAACTGGCTCTCAGGTGGACAGCCGGATCCCATTGGGTCAGTTTGGAATCTAAACAAGCAGCGTCGCTGCGTGGCCACTGACTGGAACGAAGACGAGGATCCACCCTGGGACGAAGACATGGGTCTGCCTTGCAAGCTGTGCGGCGATATGATGCGCCTGATGTGTACATTCTCGACCACTCGTCAGAACCCTAGAGAGCTGCCCGATGAGCTTAGAGCTGCGCTGGTGTCTTCGAAGCCTCAGGTCTCGGTACTTTCTTCCTTCGATATCATCAGTTTCCCGGGTTTCCAAGCCATGCCGGACCTCAGCGAGGCTGTGTCTTCTAGCCTCCTCGACAACCCACCTGCTCCTCCTCCTGCGCCTAGACTGAGCACTGAAGAGATACACCGCCGTTCCTGGGATCGCCGCATTGATGATGTTCTGGCGAGAATGGACCTCGCCCACCACGTGGGCCACTTTGATGA
>Ga0265797_10009079_pt1 | contig 13051 bp, 12 predicted proteins | sample P2T30metagenome_FD_192433 | JGI IMG/M metagenome (GOLD analysis project Ga0265797, IMG submission 192433) | Plant litter microbial communities from East Loma Ridge, Irvine, California - P2 T30 | ecosystem: Environmental > Terrestrial > Plant litter > Unclassified | place: USA: California... | reverse complement strand
ACGCTGTGCTTGATAATCGCGGCACATCCGGGCTCGCAGTCTGGCGTCAAGAAAAAGACTTAACAGTGGGGCCGAGCAGGCCGAGACATCAAAAGGGCTGACAAGTACTCCGCGCAAACACCGCTATTGCTTCGCGTCTGTCACAGATCTGTGATCGTCTACCACGAGGCATGATCGTGGCGCGAGAAAGTCGGCACCCGCGGAATGCTTGCAAATGCAATGGCCGATTGCGCACTTCCGCTATACGGCCAAGTCGTCGACGAGCACAACTCTCGTGTCGCGTGTGGCATCATTTGCATGCAATCGTGGTGTCGCGTCCGCGGAGAGAGTCTTCTTCCAAGCATGTGATTGAAAGACGTTATTATCAAGCTTGGAAAACGTTGTCAATGCTCAGATAGTCCCTATGCCTTTGCGGCCAGCGCATACATATTTGCTGTCATTAATGGTGGCCCTACCGTCAAGGCTGTCATGCCGAGAGGTCACTCGAAGTGATCACTTTCGCCCAAGCCGGAAGAGGCGGTATTGATGAAATCATGTTGCTTGGAACTCGGTCGCATGAGCTGCAATTGGAATTGCTACACCATGATGGTCAATTTGCCATGCGACCAAGATGAATAACAAGTCGTACTTGACGCGACACCCCCACCATTGCTCTCCTCACGTGGTACGAGTGTGGCCCTGGAGGCAGTGCTACCCACTCAACCTTCTTGATCACTGCGATATCCCAGGGTCGTTCGGTCGCTGACATATCCGAATTCTTGCTTTGTAGCAGAATTGCATACTCCATGTTGCCGGATTTGTATTGTCGTTATACTTGAAGAAGCGGTACTTGCCAGAGCACGTGAGTCTCCTTGTGTCGCCGTGCATTGGGCAGCCTCATATGGATGGTTATCAAAGGATGGTTATCAAGTGCAAAGCATCCCACTCTTGCGATCCTTGCGCCGTACAAATGCCATCGTGGCGAAGTTTTGACGTCCATGCACTTTGTTGTAGTACAGTACATACACACGGCCTAGCTAATTGCGAAAGAGTCTCCTGAAGAAAGAGCCTCGACCTCCGCAGACTTTTGGCTGAAGCACCCTTCCCCAGACCAGCAGCGGAGCGAGCCGTAGACGGTAGAGCCCTCCACCTTTGGAAAGGGCAGCTGGCTTCAATTCCATCGAGCTCTCCCTGACCATTGATCTGAACCTCGACTCACCAGACAACTCATACACCACCATTACACCTCGATTCGCAAGAATATCTCACAACACACTCTCAACACACAAACACACTAGCACATCGCCTTCACAATGGTACGCAGCTTCATCCTTTGCGCGAGCTCCAAACCACCAATGCACCCATACCCTTTCAACAACCCGCCCACGTAGCAGCAGCAACAGCAGCAGCACGCGCAATCTTCGAAACGAAACCACTAACACCTCTCCTCCCAGTCTTCCGACTCTCCCGTATCGCCCATCGCCTCCGGCAGCACAAGCGCCCGCCCCGCCTCTCCCAAACCCCCCGGAGGCCCTGCCACCGCCATCCGCCGCCGCGCCGCCGCCGACCGCGCCGACAAAGTCGCCAATGCCCGTCCCTCAAGCACTCGCGCTGCTGGCGCTGGCGGCAGCAGCTCGACCATGCTCAAGCTGTACACCGACGAGAGCCCTGGCCTCAAGGTCGACCCTTTCGTCGTGATGGTGCTCAGCATTGGTTTCATCATTAGCGTTGTTGCGCTGCACAGTGAGTACAATCACACGCGAAAACCCTCGCTGGAAGAATCATTTGCGAGCGAGAGAAGTGTTCTGGAGAACAAGTGCTAACAAGCGGAATACAGTTCTCGCCAAGGTCACCAAGAGGTTCTCTTCGTAAACGGGGCAAAGCATGAAGTTCGCAGGAGGCGATTCAAAGAGCATGGCGTTTGGATGATTTTTTGTTTCGGATTTTCTATATACAACCCTTTTTTCTTATTTCCACTGGCGGGATTGGCGAGCGGCTTGTATCATACTGTTGCACGTAGCCTGGCCACACAATTGTGCCGAGCAAATCGGCTTCAGACCACTTGTTCTTCAGCGTCAGGATTCGGGCTTTCGAGGCGTCTTTCGAGGCGACTTTCTTCGGCTCAGTTGCGACTGCCATGCCACGCAGCGCAAATATTACACAGAGACGAGACGAGACAAGACGAGCGGAGACGGAAGTTCACCTGATTCGGCTGGAGAATCACAAGTGACAAAAGCGCAAGACCGCAGTCTCTCGTTGTCGCCCTTCAAAGGCCTCGAATCGTACAAAAAGGGTATCTATAGTGGAGAGAAAGAATCTCCCGAAAAGCAAAACGCCGTACAAACCAAATCTATCCTCCCAAGCACCGTTGTGTTATTGTCGCGGCAAAGCGAGCAAGTTCATGTTCGACTGGATGTGAACGTTGTGAGATACCGAGTTGATGCCTCGGAATGGATCTGCGATCTGCCAGTCGAAGTTCCTGATGAGCTGTGAAGGTAATGTCAGTCATTCGTTCGCTTTCAACAACAGTATGTGCAATCTCTCACCTCTACAATCGCTTTGTGCAATTCCATCATGGCGATATGTCTGCCCAAGCACATGAAGCGGCCGCTTCCAAAGACAACATCCACGGTCTGTCGGTACTTGATACGTGTCTCCGCATCTGCTACGATCCAGCGGTCGGGGCGGAAGAGGTGTGCATCCTGACCGAAGATGGCTGTGTTTCGACACAGAGCATCGTCGCAGACTGCGACTTCCGATCCTTCGGGGTAGTAGACGCCTTTGAATGTTTCGCCACCTGGCGGTGCCGATTTGGCTTTCAATCCGAAGAGAGGTGGGTACATCCGTAGACCTTCCCACAAGCACGCTGTCAGGTAGGGCAACTTCTGCGCTTCAGTGTACGAAGCGACGGGATAGCTGAGTTTCCCATCGATTGTTGCGGCATCGATTTCGGCTCTGATCTTGGCATAAGACACTGGTGTGCCGGCGAGAAGGAAAAGCGTCGACCGCAGTACCGTGGTCGTGGAGTCTGAGCCGGCGATAATCTGCAGGTTTGCTTCGACTTCACACCGCAACTGAGACAGGCCTTTAGCGACGAAGTGGCCGAGCATGTCTTTCTTTACTTTGGGATCAGGGCCGAAGCGCTCGGCAACGGCTGCGCGTGCGAATCCTAGTACCGGGCCTATCCCTCGCGAGTCGGTGGACTTGGGGCCCGCCAACGCTTGTACGAGAGACGACTGGAACAGCCAGCGGAAAGTCTTGTGGTGGGCTACCCATTCCAGGATCATCATGGCTTGTGTTGTAAGTTTGTCGTAGTCCCAAAGGTCAGCGTTGGCAGCCATGAAGCCGAACGGCCGGCCGAATGCAACGGTGCTTAGAACGTCAAGCGTGAAGTAACGGGTGACGGCGGCGATGTCAACGACCGTGTCGCTGTATTTGGTGCGAATGAGATCGATCATTTCGGTGACACGTACATCGATGTCAGGTTCGAGGGTGTCAATATCTCGGCCATTGTACTGGCAGATCGTTAGTTATTCATTTACACGCGGGCAAATGATATAAATTGCCTACAGCGCCGATTTCCTTTGCCCTGAGGTCAGCATGGAGCTTCTCGTCGCGCGCGGAGAAGACTGAGTCGTAACGCGGGTCGAGTCGGACCCCGTCGTACCAGCCAGACCGTGTCCATTTCGATCCAGGTGCGTTCATGTGGCGCACCAAATCCGCGTCGTCGGTGAGCAGCAGATTGGGGCCGATGCGGCACGGTGATCCTACGAGCGATGCATCAATGTCTGAAAAGGGCAAAGTGAAGTGTGTTTTGGAGTGTTTCGTAGATTACACACCATACTGCTGCAGCGCTTCGCATTGGGCGACGTTGACGCGGGCGCGCAGGGATTGCCAGAACAGCCACAGTCGACTGGATTTGGCGAGCAGCGGGCCTGGGAATTGGCGCAGTGAGCGCCAATTGATGATGGTGCGCAGGCAGACATGTAGGAACAGCAGGGCCAGGGCGAGTGGGAGGGCCAACGGCGAGGTGAGCAGGGCCGACAGGGCGGCCATGATGGAGGATTCAAGTTATTACGGGGGGATGTAACAGGCGGGCGGCGGTGTTGGTCGAGCGGCGGCAGAGCCAGCGCGCTGGGACTGCGAGTGTGTGATACCGAAGGAGAGGTTCTTGACAGCCGTTCGCTCGTTCGCGCGGCCTGCTTGCCTGCTTATGTGGACCAGCTCGCTGGAGCGCGAGGGAGATCCAAAGGTGATCCCGAGGCTGCCCGCATTCACGGTGCTAAACTAAGTGCTTTGCGTATCAGAGCTCCTACCTCGTAGAGTTCGCTGGTCGGCGACATGCTCGTCTTGACTGGCCGCCGATGCACTCGAGTCACTCGACATGCTGGTTCGCAGCGGTCCGCTGCGCCCTCGATGACTAGCCCGACCACCTTCTCCTCTTTCTTCTTCATCCTCCGCCCTGGGCCCTGCTAAGGTAGTCTGCGAAGCGAGCCCATCTGCCGGAAGCCTCCCCGTCGCCTCAGCCAACGCTGCTCCCGTGCTCCCTCGCTTGCGTGCGCATCAAACGTGGCAGCATGGGATAGCTCGACGGCAGCTGCCCCATTTGACAGCGGCTTCAGCGGGCGTGGCAGCATGTCTGCCGGCTTTGTAATCCTGATCCTGCTCTGCGAAACTACAAAGTCGCTATAAGCTTGGAAGAAGTACAGCGTCCCAGGTATCTGGAATTTGACTCTCCTTGGTGCATTGCTGCACTGCATGCAAGGTCCGGCGCCGAGTTGCAGACGCATCTCACCCTCAGGCGCTGTGGCTGGCAGCTGTCCAACAGCACGGGTGTAGCGCCAGTTCGTCACTGCAGTGGCAGCCGCTTCACATCATCACTCCACGTGCTGATTGTGGGACAAACAAAGGCGCCACGTGTCAGTTGATAACATAGCCCTTGGTAGGAAGCACATGTGGGAGTCCAGCCTGTCGGCTAGATAATGCTGCTACATGCGCTAGAAACAGCCACAACTCGTGATCACATTCTGCGCAGATATCACGGTTCTTTCAGCCAGCGGCCAGAGCGGGCATCCCTTGCTACATTGCCCTTATTACCGCCGCCACTAAACAGCGCGTCCGGCCTATACTCTCATGCGTCCGGTTCTTCAAATGCCACGTAGCTGGTCTGTCCAATACATGATGCATCAAGAAGTGCGCGAAGGCGCTTTTGAAACCATGTTTCGGGCCACCACGTCTCGTGTAGGAACTCCATCCCGTTGCGATGCATCACTACGGGGGTGATTCCGGTCCATACGCCTGTGAATAAGCTCACATCTCGCATCGTCCCATCGCGTTTCGCCTGGCGAGCCATCCAATAGCGCCGAGAAAGGAGGCGCTGATGAAGTGACATCAGCAGCCACCGCTTCGAGGCGTTCATTCTTCCGAGATATTCCATGATCACTCTGTGGCTTGTGTAGCTATTCTTTGTCCGAGAATTGGATCTACTCTGTGCCGTCCTCCGCAAAGACAGTGTTTGGCCCAATCTCTCTATCGTTATCAAACTCAATACCGAAATCGAAGCTGCCGTCCCAGTGAGCTGCTGCCTTCGACCGGACGTCCTGGATATGTGTCTCAATGAACCCTCCCTCGGTTCCACGCCAGCACTCCGCCGCAATATCACGCGATATAGCTCTCCGTCTCCGAAGATGTGACTGAAAATGCACTGGTCGCTGTCGAAATTGGCGTCTTCCGAAGCCTTCATGAGTTATTGGTCGAACGTCTCTCGCATTGCGCCGACACGGCCCATCCCCACGCCCAAATTGAGGACACGTTGGCAATACTTAATAGTCGGGTTCAGCTCGTTGTTGACATCCTTATCTGTGCCCGGCTCGTCGATATCGGAAGAGCGGCTAGACTGCGGTACAGCAAAGCAGGGTATCTCATTCGCGTTCCAGGGCCAGCAGCACTTTTGCGTGCCAAAAACAATATTCTGACGGATACCTATTTGCTCGGCACTCTTGTTCTCAAAGGACAGGTCCAGCCTGTTGTTGGCTCGTCAGTTGGTGTTAAAATATGACGATTACGATCTGTGGGAGAAGCTGGATCCGAGCATCCTAGCCATCTAACATAATCACAAGGTCATCATCATCAATCTCATGGAGGCTGTAGGAAAGCTGAACTGTCCTGTTGATTTCGGCCAGATGCGAACCACCTTCCACAAACGCTCGTTCATCAAACTTATGGTGACATGTGGGCTCGCATAGCCTAGGACCCTGCTGGATACGATTGCTTTGCAAAGATTGAGGTCATATCCGGAAGCCGGGACGAGAACATGCAGAGTTACGCTCAAGGAGGCCAGAGTGTGGCTAGATGGTTCAACGCTGGAGTAGGCCCGTAGGCAGATTGTCGAAAAGGGGTCGTGGTTCGTTAAGCTGACCAAGCCAAAGGCGATTAGACTTGCACTGAGGAATGAAGCGATTGTCAGATGTCCTTTCCAAAGGACTCTGTGCCACTTGTCGTTTTATTCATGCTTTTGTGCTGCAGACTCGACGATGGCATCTCAAAATGAGTCGATTCCGTCGTCTTCGCACCGACCTTACAGAATAGTTGGTCCATAAACCTGTCGATTAACTTTGGCTGTTGTTGAAAAGCATTGAACGTAGGGAAACCACACGGAGAACGAAGCCTGTCGACAGCAGGTATCCGAAACATCTTGCTGTCGAAACGATCTTAGCGGTACCGCAGCAATTCACCGCAGTATGTGGCAGTTCCATCTTACCGCTAAAATTCCCCGCCAAAGCGTTTCTGTACCGTCGAGTCCATGAACGGCATGCATGCTTACTTATGATCGTGTGAACCATGAAACAACCATGGCTATCGTCGACGTACAGCCCTGCGGACATCTGGCGACTTTAATTAGATTTATCGTTCCTTCTGTTGACGACCAAAGGCATGGTAAACCCCAATTCGGCGAGAGGCTGTGGCAGTCTTGTACCTGCAGCAAGTGATGTGCCGAGTGGCGTTTCTACCAGTGACTACCCTAGTAAAGTTCCAAGACTCCCCTGCCAATGATGTGCAACTTCGGCGTGCGAGTCCGCGGAAGATCGGGCAGTAGAGTTTGACATGCGGTTCTCGATTAGAGACTGCTTGGTCTTTTAGCTTTACAAGCGAGACAAGTAGTGGCGGATTTGACCGATTTGGAGGTCTACGTATGTAAGACTGTCGTCGAGATGTGTTTTTAGAACATGCTTGGCTGCAGCTAGGCGGCACGCGGGCAGAGACGTGAGGATCTCTTTGATCTTGGCGAAGGGCGGCTTCCGAGACCAGACGAAATCTACCACGTGAAATTGATGCTCTGCGTTGTTTGTGTTTGTCACCGTGAAACGTGCGAAAGATTTGCTTGCATTGGCTTCGTGAGCGTCTTCATATCGGCTTGAATTTGGCATACATATGCCCATTTGTAGAATGGTCCCGAATTGGGACAGCATCCCGACACACCACTAGCATGCAGTCACTCTACATCATCTGCGGCTGATAACACACGACGAGTCGAATTAATCGGTCTGCAAGAATTTACCTCCCCTATTGGCCATCTATCTTGTAATCAGTTCACGGACCAGCCACCCGACTTCCGAAAAAGGCGAATGTGGGAACGGGTACATCGGCAGGGCTAACGCCTTGTCATAGGGCCACACAGGCCACTAAGCCAACACCGTCACCACATCACAACACCAAATCCCAAATTTCACACTCTGTATAGACACGGCTCGAGCACGGCACGACCTCCACTCTCATACAGGTGGCACCGTGGCGATTTCCAGCGCAACACCAGTGCCACCGTCGAAGCTTGTCATGTCCTTCGCTCGTAGATGTCCGTCAGCAACCATCAGCTTCAGGATCATGGCGCTGGCGGGCTAGCGTCTTTAGTACTGCTGCTGGAGTCTTGGTCTCTTGCAATTGAGGCCGTGGCCCAGCTCCTAGCGTCGGCGCGGCCTGCGCCATGTGTTCGTGGCAAAGGGGATACCGAAACACGGAGATGATTTACTTGCAGAAATCCGGTCTCATTGTCTCCTGCCGTGTGAGTGTGCACACAGCCTTTTTCCCTTCAGCCTTTCGTTCTGTTTTGTCTTTGTGTTATAGGCTGCAGAGTTTACTGCAGCATTCTTTCAACAGCTTTGTAGCCACGAAATGGCTGCTTATACTTCGGGTTCACGCCGGCCAAGGCTGTACGTTTTTGTTGCTGGTTTCTTTCTGGCAGTGCTTGGACTTTCATTCATTGGCTTTTATGACGTGAGTTTCACAATCAATATCCTTGGATGTTTATATACTTACAGCGACCAGAACACAAGGAACACCGTCGTATCAGCATGGGATAGCCATTTGCGACCCGGAAAGTCTGCGGCCCATGCGGTCAACGATACTAGATTACATGTGCTCATTCCAGCAAACAACCCTGATGTCAACCTTTGCAAGACACTGTTGACGTCGAATGCGCTGGGGTATCCTGATCCTGTTATTCTAGCTTGGCAGGAGAAGTATGATACTGGTAAGTCTTTTGATACTATGATCAATACTTCAAGCGATGGCAAACTCTCTGACACTCCAACAGATTATCTGCTTGGTGGAGGTAGCCACTTGGCCAAGATCAGTGCCGTGCTCGATTGGCTTGAGAAGCCAGATGGAGCGGACAACGACCTTGTCGTGATGATGGATGCATATGGTTAGTTACCATCATGCTAAGAAGCATGTGGGCTGGATGACTGACTATGTTACAGATATCTGGTTTCAGCTAAGGCGAGAAGTATTGATCGAGCGCTACCACACGGTCAACGACGCCGCGAACAAGCGGTTACTACAGCGTTTAGGCTCTGCCGTTGATGCTGAGGACCTGGAGCAAACCATCATCTTTGGATCTGGCAAGCGTTGCGCTCCTAACCAAGTACAGACTATCGGTTGCTACCCGGTTCCAGAGTCGCCTCTTCCTAAGGACACCTATGGCAACCACACTGACACAAGCTTGGGCCGAAACCCTTGGTACAGCCTGCGCCAACGATGGCTGAACTCTGGATTTATCATGGGGCCTAAAGGTGACATGCGTTCTCTTTTCAAGCGGGCGGCGCAGAAGGCAAAGGAGACGCAGCGTAACATGCCCAACGACGATGGCTCACACGGCTCCGACTTTATGTACCACGGCAGCGACCAGGCTTTGTTTGCAGTCATCTTTGGCGAACAGGAGTTCCAACGCGAGGTCATGCGCCGTCGCCACCATTCGACCAAGGACGACATCAAAGGCCGCGGAGGCACACCCGAAACAAGCTTCATCTTCCATACACGCATTGACGATCCCATCAACCCTGACTTCCCACACGAGCCGCGAGAGGCCAAAGAAGGCAAGCCGGATGAATTCAGCCTGGGACTCGACTACTTCTCGGACTTCATTCAGCAGACAATAAACTCAGAGGAAGACTCAAAATATATAACTTACAAAAACGACATTAAGAAGCAAGTCAGTGAGAACCGCGAGATGTTCGACTGCCCTTCTCGTGTCACTGGAGAGCTTCCAGAAGATATCCTCCGCAGCGGTCCGCCTTTCAACTACATCAATACCGATGCGCGAAACACGAGTTCCGATGACTGGAAGCAACTCCCGCTTTACACCAACCTTTGCTTGAACAAGGTGCCCATCATGATTCACCACAACGGCGACAAGGGTGCCCGCGAACGTCAATGGGAGACGATGTGGATTCAGCGCCATGCCAGAAAGGTCGTCGAAGGCATGAGACATGAAGGCGATGATCGCAAGGGCGGTGCCTACTTGGCGGATGGAAAGTACATGCCTTGGCCTGAGATATGTCCCTCGGAGTATGATGAGGAGATCTTCCGTTAAGCTGATGGATGCTGGTACAATCCTTGCTTGTTTTGTCCGGCCCAGTCTTCGAATGTTCTGAAGATAGCTTCAGATCTTGCTCTCACGGCGCCATCGCCTCGGCCGTGTTGTTCGAGAAGGTGCGTCCAGAGTATGAGGGACGACTTAGGCTTGGAGCGGCCAGATGCTGTGGCGAAAGTTAAGCACCAAGGTTGCTAGACGTGAGCGAAAGTGAAGAGAGTTCAAACTGCTCTTCACTTGAAGAGCATCGGAGGCCAATGGCTTGTGATCAACCCGGTCACATGCCAATCTGCGCTGCGGACGACACTACTTCGTTGCCTGGTCGCACCTTCCCAAAAGGTGCACAAGTCCAGAATGAACCCACTCTCGACCACTCACAAGCCAGCCAACACCACAAAAACACAACAATGACCTAGCAACCAATCACAACACAACAAAACAAACCCATTTCGCAAACCACATCGCCAATATGCCTATTCTTCTGCTCGGAAACAAAAGACGTCAATTCAAACAACTCGCGGTCCTTCAGCAATATCGCCTCAACCGCGCAAACGACCCGCTCTCGGCTTACCAACGTGACGACCATCGCACAGCCTTGCTACTCGTCTCCGACATCCTTAAGCAAGAATGGTCATATTTACTTTTCGAAAGGCGATTCTTGCAGGACACTCGGACCTTCACGGAGACTCTTACTAAGACGCAGGTGGTGGACAAACTCCTCGCAGCACTCGAAACGTACGAAAAGTGCCTCACTCACCAAGCTATCGATCCAAGCGGGGTGAAATATGACTTGTCGGATCTCGAAAGCAGGCTTTCCGTCGCCATCGAGACGTTGCACACGCTCGGCCAGTCGGCAAAGTACGAAGCAGTGGAGATCGCAAAGACGAGTTGGAAGTGCACGAAGGAGTACGAAGGTTGGAAGGCGAACTGGCGCGACATGATGGATCCACTGAAGGGCAAGCTGCGAGTCAGAGAGCGTGATGTTCCTGAGCTTGGGACTCTGGTCGACGGCGGTATGACCGTCACTTTTTGCGACGAATTCGGCGAGGAGACGGAGGAGGTACCGCTGACCGACACTCTGCCGATTGAGTTGATGGCGAGCTTCGATCAAGCTCTTGAGCGCGCCGGCGACGTGGATTGGAAGGTGAAAGCGAAGCCAAAGACCCCAAAAGGCAAGAAAGGCAAGAAAGCGGCACCGTCGGTGGTTCCTCAAGGTCGCTCGGAGTTCGTCTTCAGAACCAAGAGCGCCCTCGATATCGCCACCGCCGTCGCTGTCGGCACGAAGCTTGAAGATGAGGATGAGGAAGTCGCTTCCATGGAGCTTGGGAAGCTTGAGAACGACATCGCCACGACTGAGCTTGTTGCGTCTGCGAATCGTCCACCTGTTCGCCTCTCGATCCGCCGCGCGAAGACATCTTTGGCTTAAGGTTCGGAAAGCATCGAAGTTGTGTTGACGGGTTTCATGGGAGTTGTTGACGGAGCAGGAAGTTGGATATGCGTGAAACAGGCATGCATGGTCCAAAAGAGAGCATACGACGGAAGTTGGTGAGAGTCTCTTCGAAAGCACGAGATCGATACGTCCGAGACGGTGTACCTAGCTTGCAGTGATTCTGAGTAGCACATTGAATAAAGTGGGTTTGCTACTATCATTCACGTGCCAACGTGAGCAATCAGTTCGTACCTTTAAAGTGATGTTTAAAGAAAGACCTGCCACGTGAAACATTGAAGAAGCATGTGAATCTAGTAGCCCGAGGGAAGCACAGGTTGATTGATGTAAGGTACAGAGTTCCGCTAGCGGCACTTCTGCCGAAAGACAAAGAGAAAGCGCGCCCACGACATCCACGCGACACGCGATCCACGCCCCACAGAGTCCAGTCCAAACACCTACGACAGCCTCTGTGCACCACCACCTCCCTCGGATCTATGCTTCACGGGTGGTAGACGGGTGCAGTAGCTATTCAACTACCGGAAGGTGGAATTCACGCGAGATTTCCGCGCCCTCGCTCCAATCCGAAGCAAACGACCACGCGCAAGCACCCGGCGCGGCTGTGCATCTGTCTGTCCTCACGCAACTTTATTGCACGCACGTCGCATCACTATCTTCCGCTCATGAGACATGGCGCGCATAAACAACACGAACTCAACCGCAGCGTCATCGCGATACGCTTCAGAGACACCCACTTCCAACACATCCGACCAAGAGAATCGTGATCCTGGAGCGAGGAGGCGCGATAAGGGCAAGGGTCGCGCGTCCGATATGCCTTCTCAGGCTAGTCTTCCGACGCCAACTTCTGTAGACGAAGGCGGTGATTCAAGAGCACACAAACGGAGACGGACTCAGAGGCCGGATGCGACGGGCTCACCCAACGATGATGCCGTGGACGAAGAAGAAGACAGGTTCACACGATACTTCGACCCAAATCAGGACGCGGAGGAGAGACGGACACTTAAGCGAAAAAGTCGTGCGCTGGAGCGGGACTTCAATGGTAGGTGGAGAATACCTTTGTGATATGCAAGACCGTAGCTGATCAAAGCAGAAAACCGCGACGAGATACTTAAAACCAACGACGGACGGCTCACCGAAACTGTAAGGAAGGCCAACGACATTTTCAACGGAATCAAACAGACAAACGATGCTACCCTCGACTCTCGCTTGCTAGTCAGTGTTTCCGATGTCGCATATCGCAAGGCGAACCAGCTCGTCTTAGGTGACACAAGCACAGGAGTGGATGTCGACGAGTTTCTTTCGAAATGCATCACGTTCATGCGAAGAGGAGGTCCCTTGGAAGGCGATGAAGACCCCGCCCCTGCTCGCAGAAGGCGGAACGAAAGCCGACAGGAGAGCGATGACGAGAGCGAAGGCGACACAAATGGCGGGTCTCTGGAGTGGGAGATACTTGGGCGACATGCATGTGTGCCATACAACTTAAGACCGCCAGTCCCAAGCTTCTTGCTTGGTCCTCTCTCCGTGCAAAAGAAACAGCGCACACAAACGCAACGAAGGGCGCGACAGACTAGAGATGCAGGGCGAGAGGCACGACCAGAGAATCTTTCCAGCAACGACCTTAACTTGTCCAATGAGAACGACCTCAAGGCAGTCTGTGGCCGTCTTCATGATGATTTACTGAAGCATTGTGAGCGCGCTGACGCAGCATTATCGCGTGCGGGCATCTCAGACCTTGAGCAGCTCAAATCAGAGAAAGG
>Ga0265797_10009078_pt1 | contig 13052 bp, 1 predicted proteins | sample P2T30metagenome_FD_192433 | JGI IMG/M metagenome (GOLD analysis project Ga0265797, IMG submission 192433) | Plant litter microbial communities from East Loma Ridge, Irvine, California - P2 T30 | ecosystem: Environmental > Terrestrial > Plant litter > Unclassified | place: USA: California... | reverse complement strand
TGTGATTCCATCCAATGACAATTGATAACTTGTAGGTGCAGTTAAATTAATATTACCTGTAGCTGACGTAAGAAGACTTGCTTTTGCAGTAAATGTTTTTAAAGTAGAGTCTGTTGTTATAGAAACATCTCCAAATGCTAAACTTGTAGGGTTAACTGTTATGGTAGGTACTGTTGCAACAGAAGTTGTAAATGCACCTTGATACAAGGCACTAAGGGTATAAACTCTATAATAATAAGTCGTATTAGCACTCAAAGATTGTGTAATAAACTCAGTACCCGCACTGGCAGTAGCATTCACACAAGCTAAAGATGTTAAAGCTCCACAAGTCCCAGAATACAAATTGAGAACAGGATCTACCCCACTTGCACCTATAACGCTTACTTTGTAAGATCCGGCATCGCTAGTTGTAAACTTGTACCATACATCACTTGCTACTGATCCTCCACATATGGCTGCCGTACTTGTAGTGGTACCCGTGTTAGTTCCTGAGATTGATAAACCATTAACAGTTACAGTTTTTGCACCTGCACATTCATCGTTACTAACCATTATTGCGTCATCATTACCAATCAAAATAGAATTGACACCAGTATTTGCTAAAGAAACATTAGTTGCTTCTGTATTATATTGTGCTAAAGTTACATCGTACAATACGTAATTGGATCCTACCGTTGCATTGTAAACTCCTAAATCTCCTGAATCAGGATTTGTAACGGAACCATTGTCAGCGGCTGTCCAATCTGCTCTTAAGTTAGCAGTTACGGCATTGGAAGATGTAATACGCCACTCTGTAAGAAGTGCACTCGTAGGAACAGCAGCCACTTTTGTAAGACCTGTATTAGCACTTACCTGTAATTCCGTGGTTGCAGAAAGATTTTTTACAGTAATTGGCGTGTATCTGCCAGCAGTATTTACCCCAACTGGAAACACCCAATCTGAAGTATTGTCAATACCTTGGCGAATAAGCTTACCAGTCACTGTAGTATTGATATAAGAGCTCGCGCTAGCGGTTATTACTGAATTTTTATTTGGAAGGGTAATATTATTCGCACCCGTAATTAAAAATCTGTTTGTAAGCGTAAGGTTTTTATTAACTACAATAGAGGATGCTAAAGTAACATTATCTGCAGTTTTATTAATGATTAAAAAATCAAATGTTGTTGCTCCATTAATGGATTGTGGATTGCCTCCATTAAAAATTACCGCTCTTTCATTAGGTGTAAAAGTTCCATTTTTTGTAAAATTACCCGCCAAAGAAAGATCTGCACCTAAGTTTGTACTCAGGTTCAAAGTACTTCCCGATCCAATTGTTAATGTACCTGCCATTCCTCTGGCAGTTGCTGGCATATTAACAGATGCATTAGTCAAAGTTACGTTATGCGGAACTCCAGTGCCAGCTGTGGCAGCATTTCCTGTCCATTCGTTGTTCACACCGTAAGATGTCACGCCATTATATTCTAAGGTAGAAGCACTTGCATAGATTGGCGCATTATTAGAAACAAAACCGCCTGTTGCAACTCTCAAAGTTCCTGCAATAGTTGTCAGATTGCTTCCGAAATCAATTCCACTATTTAGTACAGTTGTAACGTTGGCAGGAATTGAAAGTGTGCCTCCAGTAATAGTTTTTGTACCATTAGTTATATTAAATGTCGCACCTGCAGTAACAGAATTTAAAATTTGACCTGCAACTACTTTTACATTACCTGCAGAACCGGAAAGTGTTAAAGATTTTGCATTAAGATCTATTGTTCCCGCCAATAGCTGAAGAACATCTCCTGCATTCCCTTTTACGGTAACATTATAATTCAGTTTTAATAATCCTGCTCCATTATGACTAAGGTAATCAAAGGTTTCTCCGGCTGTATTTATAATAGTTTGTGTACCTGTTGGAGCGTTGAAGACAACTGCTCTGCTATTTGGATTAAAAGTTCCGCCCGTATTTGTCCAGTTACCACCAACATAGAAATCATTCCCGATGTTGCTGCTCAAATTAAGTGTACCCGTATTTGTAAAATTACCTGCAAGATTAGAAATACCATTAGAGTTAAACGTTCCTGAGTTAGTAACAATTCCTGTAAAATTAGCTGTAGAATTCGTTGTAAGCGTTCCGGCGTTTGTAGTTGTTCCTTTTATATTCAGGACATCTCCAGATGTTAATGATGAACCAGAAGCAACATTAAGGTTACCCGCCATTCCTCTTGCTGAGCCGGCAGAATAACTAACGGCAGCGTTATTCTGGATCGTTACGTTATTTGGAATTCCGGCTCCAGCAGTTGTTCCTGTTGTAGTCCATTCTGTACCGACCCCATAAGTTGTGTTGTAAAGCAATGTTGAAGTTGCGCTGTAAACAGGTGGATTTGTAGAAACATATCCACCAGCATTAAGCTGTAAAGTTCCGTTTACTGTAATTGCATTTGCAGCATCTAGCTGACCGTTCAATGTCAAAGTTCCGGCAACAGCGCCAACTGGTGTATCAAGCCTTGCACCAGAACCTGTATTAACTGTTACATTAAAAGGCGGACTAACTGTTGGCCAAAATGCATTGCCAGAACCTACGCTATAAAGACTTCCATTATTGAATATCAGACCACTTCCGGTTGCAGCATACGTAAAAGCCGTGCCTCCGGCATAACCACCATTGTTTAGTTGGAAAGATCCGTTGATAGTAGTCGTAACGCCTGAATCTCTTGTAACAGCAGTAGCTAATGACACTGTATGACCAGTTGCAATAACCACATTATCTGCAGAAGTTGGCACTACGCCGCCAACCCAGGTTGATCCGGTATTCCAGTCTCCGCCGGCTGTAGAAGTGATAGTATTTCTTACAACATCACCGCTTAACGTAACTGTTTTAGCAGACGCTCCTGTACTTGTAATATTTACAACTTCCCCATTGTAAGCACCTAATGCAAGGCCAGATTTTAATCTGACGTAGATTGACGTTCCAGGAACAGAACCACTAGTTTGAGTTAAAGAAATTGCAGAAGAAGTAAATCCTGATCCGGAAGCAGTAGAAATTTCATAACTGGTTGGTGGTGCAACTGAAATATTAGCAGTAAGTCCGCTCCCTGACACAGTAAAATTTTGTTGTGCTGAAGCTGTAGAAGTAGTTGTAGAGAAACCTGTGAGTGCAGCTGCTGAAGAAGTAATTGTTGGTCCTCCAGGGGTATAAGTAACCTTAATGCCGGTAAATCTACCCTGAGTGTTAGTAATATTAGCATTTCTAATCTTTAAACTAGACGTAATATTTAGTCCTGACACAGTATAAACAGTACCTGCCAAATTTAATGCAGGATCAGACGTAGTCGTTGTTGTCGTACCAATACTATATCTCATAGTTGGTGTATTACCGCTTACTCCCGTAAGTTCAACAGCCGTAATAGTAGCTCCATTTGAAGGCACTAAAGTTATTGAACATCCATTATAGGGAGAAGCACTTCCATAATACAATCTTAATGTGCTATCGGCGGAATTAAACGCCGGTGCAGTTCCCGAAGAATTTACCTGTGTCGTAAAAGAAATATTAGAATCAATAGTTCCAGAAGTAGCTGCAAAGGTATGACTTACTACTGTCTGCCCCAAAACACTCCCACTCCATAAGAAAAGCAGGATTAGAAGCAAAAAGTTTTTTGTAAGGTGGTGCAGAGATCGTCCGTCAGCGGATAAACTTTTTCTCATATTTATGTTTTTGTCTTTATTATTTTATTCTTTTCAAAAGGTTTGCAAATGTAAACAGATTATTAACACCAGCAAGCTTCAAGTATAATTTTAACATTAAATCAAACAATCATTTAATTTAAATTATAGATCGCAGATTATTGTTACAACTTTGCAGATACGACTAACAAAGGGTTTTCACAAAAAAGCACCCCAAATTGAGGTGCTTTGTTTAAATTATTCAGAACATAACTTATTCAATCCTGAACTTATCTGATGATTTTTTTTGTCCTGACATCACCAGAATTTTCAGCTTTAATGATATAAATACCATTCCCTAAACCTGAAAAATCAAGTCTTAGCTGTTGACCATTAGTTTCACGGCTCATCACCAGTCGGCCCGCAGCATCATAAACTTCAATTCGTCCAAGTTTTCGGGATGAGTTAAGGATAAAATCAGTTCCATCTTTGTATACGATAAAGTCTGAAGTCTTGATATTATCGCTTCCCAAAACCTGCTCGTCTTTGTAAACGATTTCAAACCGCGTGAGATCCGCTCCTTTCACAGCATCAAAACTGTAATCGCCGTTCGTTAGATTAATAATTTTGTTGAGCAGAAGATCCTTCAAATAGATGTTTTGATTGCCATTGAAAATACCTTCCACAGTTTTAAGGGAAATCGTGTAATTTCCATTTTTAGAATAAACGTTTGCAAGCGCAACTTTATCATCTGCATCAAAAGAACTTTTCCCCTGAATTGCAAGTTTTTTGCTTCCCAAAACCGAATAGAAAGCGTCTGATCCTACGACAAACAATTCACCATCAAAATCGATTTCAAAATCGTCAGATGCCGCTGGAATATATCCTATTAAAATTGTATTCTTGATATTTGCAGGTGACGACAATGTGAGCCAGAATCTGTTTTTTTCCCCAGCAGTTTTACTATTAAAGAAAATGCCTTTTTCCGCAACCCGAACAGCGTTGGTGAAATTAAGCGTCTGATTATTGGCTCCACCTTTTGCCTTTACTATAAAGCCCTGCCCCACTTTTACAATATTATTTGGCGTGCTATCGGCCGCAGCTGGCTGGCCTGGCGCAGGATCCGTCTGTGATGCCGGAACGCCGCCTGTAAGATTATAAATCGCATAATTATTTCCCGAATAGTTGGAACCTTGCTGCGAAAGAAACAGCATATCATTGTTCGTCCAAAAGTAAGCGGTAGCAAATATTTTTGAAGAGTTAAGATTATAAAGCTCGTCAAAATCAATATTCGAAGGATAGGGATTTCCTACGAGGTTATAACCTTTGTCCGCTGCAGTTTGCTTCAGATTTGCAAATGATAAATTGCCGTTGTTCGGGCTTCCGCTAAATGTAAACTCGTGAGAATCTGACGGCATTGTTTCTGTAAACTGATTTTGCCCGCGGATGGCGTAACCTTTTCCGGTTTCAAAGACAGATAAATCGTTTAAAAGAAAAGCGCCGGTATTTTTAAATCTGTCTGTTGCCTCATCATACTGCCAGAAGGTATTTTTTGGTGTTCCCAACTGAGTTCCGCCATCAGAAAACTGATAGAGATTCTGTTCACTTACCGGCGAACTCCAGTAATTATAACCCATTTTCGGAAGTCTCGCTTTTCTTTTGGACTGGATGCTTCCACCGTTTGTAGTGCCGGATTCGTCCTGCATCAGATTGGCGTTATTTTCAAAAATTACGGATCCTCCTGTATTCTGGATTCCCTTGTGCGCAAAGAAAACATTTGGCGTCAGATTGTCCGCAGTTTCAAGAATTCTTAAACTTCCTTCGGCGACGGTTGTCAAATTATTGACGGTTAAATTGCCGGCAGACTTTTCGCCTAAACCTGAAAATTTCAGATTGTAATAGCCTGGCGTAAAATCGCTGACTGCCTGAGCCGTATTTCTTGTGTACTCTACAGTACTTCCGTTTTCCAGAGTAATATCTGAAATATTAGAATGAATGGCTGAATTATCCGTAAAAGTTGCCGCAAAACCATTAAATCCTTTTGTGTTACCCGTTTTTAAAGTTCCATTATTTTTGATAAGAACTTTTGCATTGGCGCCGGCCAGGGAAGTGATAGAATTATCATTAATTGTAAAAATACCACCGGAAATAACTGTAAAGTTGCCGTTTGCATTCAGTGTAATATTTCCAGATGAATTTCGGACATCTGTTCCGCTGACTTCTACATTTTGATATATTTTGCTTCTTACAGTTTGCGAAGATGATCCTTTAAATTCGACAATGCCACCCGTGAGACTATAAGTTCCTCTCATATTAGGCTGTGTTCCGCTGGTTCCCAAAATCAGTCGCCCGCCATCCATTTGAAATGCAGTTGTGTTTGCAGAAGTGCTTGCAAGATTGTTAGCCGAAAAGTCCGCGACAGCGGTTCCGGTAATTTTAACCGAGCCATTTTCGTCCACACTTATTGCGCTGGAAGGCGTTTTGATCCCTGAACCGGAAATGACAATATTATAATAAGATGGATTGGAACTGATAACCTGGTTTGCCGTCGCATAAAAGTCCACCGTGCTGTTGGGATTGAGCGCGAGTATTCCTTCCTGGATATTTCCTGAACCAGTCGCTTTGAGGCCTCCGATATGGGATGTTTTAAGTGTTCCGTTTACAGCGATAGTTCCTGTTGCAGAATTTACGATTCTGATATTTGTAAGATCAAGAATTCCGTTTACGGTTACAGTTCCGCCGGATCTTGTGATAAAATTATTTTGAGCAGAACTTTGAAGCACTACTTCTGCTGAAAGTGGAACATTGGCCCCGTTAGGGAATTCGAATTTGTTGCTCGGGAAAATAAAGGTCAGTTTACCTGTACTTCCAAGTACCGGAATATTTGCAGCATCACCAAACCGAAATTTCCCCGTTCCTGTTGTGTAGGTTGTTGTCAATTTTCCGGTGCCCTGCAAACCGCCGAGAAAAGTTTTGTTTCCATTACCCTGAAGATCCCAGATGATATCGGAATTGACTTCCAATTTGGCATTAAAAACATTAGTTGTTGCTGATCCAAAACCGAAGTTCGGTTGGTTCACAATCCTGAAAATCGGCATATCACCAGCATTGTAGCCGCTGAAATAATTTGTATTTGTAGAGCCTGGACTTGTGCCTGTATTCTGCCATTCGCAGATCGCGTTATTTCCGAAATAAAACAAGCCGCCGGATGACTCTAGGTAATGTAATGAAAATGCGCCTCCACCTCCACTAAGCGAGATCAGTTTACCGCCGGTTTCAATCAGTCCGTAGGCATTACCTGCAGATGCATATCCATCTCCATTGGCAACAAAAGAACCGCCGTTTTTAATCGTAAGTTCCACAGCACCAGACATTCCGTTAACAGAAAAATCGGTAGAATTCACTTCCAAAGATCCGTTGACCTGAGTTCTGGTAATGACGATTCCACCTGTATTCAGAATAATTTTATGACCCGTCCGAATATTGACAGATGATGCCGAAGTTCCCGGAGCAAGTGTGGCAATATGCCAGTCAGATGTTCCGTTAGCAGACGATTCCCAAGGTGTCGTGCCCGAATTTACATCGGACCAGTTACCGGATTTTGCTGTACGGAAGTGATCTGACGCTGCACTTACAGCAGAAATCACAATGTTTCCGCTGGTGACAGGTGCAAGTCCCGCTAAAGACGCTGTCACTGTATAGGTTCCTGCCGCAGTAAAATTGACAGCGCTGAAAGTAGCAGATCCACCAGATAACACAACATTCGTCGTTCCTGCAAGTACTCCGGAACCTGAAATAATATTTCCTGATAATGCCACCGTTCCCGAAAAATCCGTATCAATACTATTGTCGGCTCTTTGGGCCTGAACTGTAAATGCAGTCAGATTTGTCCCTGCATTTCCTGCTGCAGGTGGATTTACGCTGTAAGCCAGTTTGGTTGCAGCACCGAGCGTTGTAACTTCTATTGTGTTGGAAGCCAACTCAGAATCGCCTGCGGAATTGTTTGATTTAAAATTATATCGGTATTTCGTATTTGGCGCCAGTCCTGTAACATCAAAAAAAGGCGTCGCAGAAGATATTCCGGTGTAAGTAGCGTATGGTGCAAAACCGCCCGCACCGTTATCTACAGTTACAAAAAGTTTGTATGTAAAAACTTCTGTTCCTGCGCTTGGATTGGTCCAGTTGGCGCGGAAAGATTTTGAGGAAATGTTAGTCGCGGCATTAGCTGTTGTGGAGAATGGTTTTGTAACAATAAAACTTGAAACAGGTGTTGAAGCGGAGTATCCGGTTTGCGGCGTTAGGCAGTTGTTGACTGCATATGATCTGTAATAATATTTGGTATTACCGGACAATATTGTATTCAAAGTAAAGCTTCCGGTTGCTGATGAAGATTCTGACAGATCAATTGGCGAAGTTGCCATATCTGCAGTCGTAGAGATCTGAAAACCACGCTTCGTAATAGCCGTTCCACCGCCGGTATTTGTAATACTTCCGGTAAAATCTATATCAGCAGTTGCGTTTTGCGTTGCCGATACTGTTGCGTTTACTGTTGGTGCAGCGCAGGAAACACCTGCCGGAGTGACAGCGTTCCAGGTTGTACCGATTCGGAGCTCATCCATCTCTACAAATGGCGTTGCTGAAGGCGAATCCTGACGGATCAGAATTCGGTTCACATTTGTCAAATCAGCCAACGTGTTGGTCGCAGATAAAGTAGCTGCAGGTTCCGAAGATCCAGGCGTTGGATTGATCCACATTTTCACTACGTCGTTTGATGTTCCAGACACAATCTGATAGGAAACTACAACAAGTAAAGTTGTGCCTACAGTTTGTGCAGACGACCAAATGGTATTGGCAGCAGCAGTTCTTGGACTAATTCCCAAATCGTATCCGGTTCCGTTTTTCCTTGCCCAGACTGTAGCGCCGAAATTGGTTGTAGTTCCCTCGCTGAAACCAGTAATATAACCGCCAGTAGTACTAAATGTAGTTCCTAAGCTGGAGATATTTAATAAGAATGAATAATAAACAGTTCCTGATGACTGCTGGGTAAATAGCTTTGCTGCATCAATTCCACTACCGTCAAACGTGATTTTATTAGCGGACGAAGATGCTAATCCGGAATAACTGAGACTGCCGGAAGAAATAAGCAAATCATCGCCTGTATTCAGAGTTGTCCATCCGGATTGTGTTTGAAGCGCTTGCCCCGCCGGATAGTTAATTGGATCTAAATGTGGCAGAGAAACCTGGCCATTTATAAAAATGCTAAAAAGCAATGCGAACAGCAGTACATACTGATGCAAAATAGCCTGCGTGATACCTGATATTTTTTTTTCCATTTGTGCAAAATTTTCTTTCACAACAAAGGTAAATCAAAATAATATTTATCAGCAAACCGTCATAAATTGACAATAATTCATAAATAAACGATTATTTCGTTGATATTAATTGAAAAATATGATTATAAAACAAAATTATTCAACAATAATAGAAAACAAAAAAAGGCACCGTAAAGTGCCTTTTATAAACTTATTGAAAAGTAACAATTATTTAATAATCTTCTTCGTTCTTACCTCTCCGGAATTTTCTGCTTTAATGATAAACATTCCGTTTGGAAGACTGTCCGCATCAATATTTAATTCCTTTTCCTTGGAATAAAACTGGCGAATCAATTTGCCCGAAACATCATAAAGTGCCACATTTCCAAGGTTTTTTGAAGAGCGGACCACAAACTGCCCACCATTTCTGTAAACTGTAAAATCAGATTTCACAGCCTGATCTGTTCCAAGAACCTGCTTGTCTTTGTAAACAATTTCAAAACGGTTATCATCTGTTCCTTTAGTAGCCGTAAAGCTGTAATCCTGCGACGTAATATCTACGTAAGCATTGGTTAACTTATCGTGAAGATATATTTTCTGGTTATCGTTAAAGATACCTTCTTTTGAACTGAGTTTAATTTTATAAGTTCCAGTTGCAGAATATTTCGTCCCTATCTGTACTGCATCTTCATTTGTAAATACAGTCCTTGCCTGGATCTGCAATTTTCTTGCAGCAAGTCTGGAATAAAAAGAATCATCACCAACAGAGAATAATTCAGCATCATAATCCGGATCAAAATCATTTGTAGCACCTTCCATATGAGCCACAAGAATTGTATTGATAATATTGTACGGCGATACTAACTGTAATCTGAAACGGTTGATCTCGCTAACAGCGCCTTTGCTGTTGTTGAAAAAAGAACCTGAACTGTTATTGGTTCTGATGCTGTTGTCAAACTTCAATGTTCTTGTATCAGGCGTATTTCCTGATGGTGCTGCAGTTCTCATTTGAACAATAAAGCCTTGCGCCACTTTTATAAACTCATTTGGTTCTGGTGAAGCCATATCTCCGTTACCTGTTGCAGCGACTCCACCGGCAAGTGAAAGTGTTGCATAGTTATTTGCCTCGTAGGAAGATCCTGCCTGTGTTGCCGGCGCACCTGGAACATTGCTCCAGAACCAAGCAGCACCTAAAATTATATCACTGTTCAAAATACCATTGCCCTGATTCAGATTATAAAGTTTATAAAAATCAATATTTGAAGGATAAGGATTACCAATCAGGTTATATCCGTGTTCTGTAGAAACACTGTTTACAAGCGTGTTCTTCGACTTCTGAATCTGTATGAACTGATCACCGTTATTCAGATTACCTCTGAAGTTAAGTTCGTCCGATGTCAGACTTGTGCCATAGGTAGATTTTCCTCTGATAGCATAGCCTTTTGCCGCTTTAAAGACTGCATCCTGCGTCACTTTGAAGTTGTCCGTCGGTTCAAAATACTCCATAACACCGCTGTTTGGTGTGCCTGGTGAGAAGCCGCCGGTGCTGTTTGCAGTATTTCCATTTACAGTATTTCTTAAAACCTGATTGGCTACCGGAGAACTCCAGTACGTATAATCAGAGATTCTCATATTTACTTTTCTTTTAGCAAGCACTGTATTGGCGCTATTGCCATTCGTAAGCTTTGTCTGAACAAGACTTCCGTCACTTTCAATCGTGATTTTATCATTCGGCGTAGTGATATCACCATTTACAGTAATACCCTGATTGGCTTGGATGGTAATGCCACCATTACTTGTAATGTTAAGGTTGTTCAGTTGAAGTGGATTACTTTCAGCAGACTGCACATAAGTCCCGTCAATGATAGCATTCTGCGAACCGTCGGGTCCATTAAAATTAGACCATTCAAATCCATTCCAGGTAATTGCAGTCGGTTTGAAATTTCCGTAAAATTCTAAACCGTATTGTCCTGACGCTGGTGAAGAGAACCCATAACCACCGGTAGTCGTCTGACCAGATGCATAAAATCTAAAGTAAACAGTTGTTCCTGGAGCAATACTTTGAAGTGCTGCGACGCTAGCTAAGTTCATATCTGGTAATTGACCATCACCTTGAAAAGTAACAGGAGAATTAATCAAAGTATATGTAGTTCCATTAAGACTATACGCAAATTGAACTTGTACACCTGGAGCTCTTGTAAACGTACTGGTTCCAATGACGTGAGCTCTAATAGATGATAAAGATAAAATTTCCTGTGTAGCTGTAAAACTTGTCTGGAAATAATCCGTACTGTTTACTGATATTCCATTGTTTTCGAAACCTGTAGTTCTAAAAGAATTACTTCCACTACTGTATGCTGCACCAGCACCTCTCGTCAATATTCCACTCGCTGAATTGAGTGCAGAATTTCTATTCTTTGCAGTAACGGTGGTTGCTGTAGCGGATGTACTTAATCCAAAGAAATCCCACTGTGCTAAGGCAACAGGAAGCTCAACAACCTCTAATGTCTGTTGTAAACTGCTTGCCGGATTGTAATTAATATTTCCCGGCTGAGATACTGTGATCACGGTGTTTCCTGCGTTGTTTCCCGTAAGCGTGGTCCCAGTAATACTTGCTACCGAAGAAATAGAACTGACGAATGATAATGGCAATCCTGATGTCGTCGTGGTGTAATCTACAAGATTAATAGTAGCACCAACATTCACAGTTGGCAACGTATCGAATATAATCGTCTGATTTAATTTTGTAATATTAGCCGTAAGTCCTGTTGGTAATATCGGAATATTGTAATTCCCACTATCAGTTCCTGAAAGGTTAATTGTTAAAACAGTGACCGCTTTGTTATTGCCTGCATTGGCATCGGAAAAACTTCCTAAGACTTCAAAATTCACCGTGTCTCCTGCAAAAATATCTGCAGAAGCCGTGTTTGAGAAAGTAGCCGTTATAGTGCCGTCATACGGTTTATCATTTGCCGTGATTGCTGTAATAACAATATTCTTTTTAGTAATTGCAGCCTGTAGTACGGGCTGTACAACTGTATAATTGGCAGATGCAGCAGCGTAATTTCCCGTCTGCACAAGCAATTTACCAGCCCCTACATTTTTATCTGCAAAAGCCCAGGTTACCGTACCTGCTACCGGAAAAGATTCGCCGTTAACGAGACCGGAATATTGTGGTGTACCATTTACCACTACTTGCGTGGTATGATCATAAACTTTATCCTGTGCTGTAAGCCCTGTGATTGTTAACCCCTTTTTATTGACCGTTAAAGTCTGAGTCGAATTCGGGGCAGCAGACCAGTTAGCGTCGCCTTCCTGTGTTGCAGTGATTGTAGCCGTTCCTGAACCTACAATGGTAACAGAACTACCAGTGATTGTGGCCACAGAAGTATCCGAACTGGTATAAGAAACAGGCAAACCTGACGTAGAAGTTGCAGACAAATTATAGCTGGCGTCACCATATGTTTTAGTCTCCGTAGATGACAATCCTAAGATAGTTTGATCTCCTTTTCCAATTGTAAATGCATAAGGCGAAGAGCTAGCCGCAGTATAATTGCTGCTTTCTGCAACAGTTGCTATTACAGAATACGATCCTGCATTAGTAGGTTTAGTAGCAGTTGGATCATAAGTTACACCTCCATTTTCTATCCCTGAATACGAGTATGTAGCTGTTCCTGCTGCAGATGGCGTAACAGTAGCAGAAGCTGGTCCTTGCGCAGATCCGTTATACTTATAAATAGTGCTGCTAGTAGCAGTTACTATAGGAGTAGCTTTGGTGATATTAGCCCTCAAACCTGTTGGTTGAATCAAGGTGTAATAACTGGCTTTTGTTCCTATTAATATGCTCGTGGAAGTCACTGGTTTGCCGTCCCCGACATTCCCGTTAACATCATCAAAATACGCGGCTGGAACAAGTGTTACATCATCGGTACCCGCAACGTCATTTAGTGTACCAGATAAAGTGGCAGTGTTGGTTGCATCGTATATTTTGTTTGCCACCGAAGGACCTGCAATAGTAATATCTTTCTTAGTAATCGTAATTACCAAGGTAACAGCAGCGCTGGTTCCACCTTCATTGGTAGCAGTAAGGCTTACATTATA
>Ga0265797_10009077_pt1 | contig 13053 bp, 13 predicted proteins | sample P2T30metagenome_FD_192433 | JGI IMG/M metagenome (GOLD analysis project Ga0265797, IMG submission 192433) | Plant litter microbial communities from East Loma Ridge, Irvine, California - P2 T30 | ecosystem: Environmental > Terrestrial > Plant litter > Unclassified | place: USA: California... | reverse complement strand
AGTCCTATAGTACTAGCAGGTCCTAAGATAGTAGCTGCAGACCCCTCTAATTTAGATTTTCTTTAATAACTCCACACTTAACTAACTATGTAAGCTAGAGCTTAGCAATTCTAAAGTAATAATTCTTGCATAGGTGCAGCTTTACGGTCTAATTTTCAGAGAATTCTACCTAACTTAGTGGTTGTTGAGATAGCAGCGCCAAGAAACGCTGGGTTTACTAGTAATATCGTGACTAGGTTAGTAATGTAACTAGCTTGGTGATGGTTTACGTTCTAAGGTTTATTCTTAATTGTATTTGTAAGTTTTAGAACTTTTTCTAATATCACTAGTCTCTGTAGCATTGGCTCTAGTACCCTAGACTATGTAGCGGGAAAATCACTTGATACCCCAGTGGTAATGGTGCGAAGTGTGGGTTGATGATGTTGCGGGCAAAAACGGCACCTGCCGTCTTGGCGATAACCTCACCGAACACCAATACAGGAGACGAGGCTTCGTTATTGTCGACAGTGCAGCGCCGCCAACACTGCCCATTGGCTTATCTTCACCCCGGGAAGTACTGTCCATCTTCCAGTCCTCACGATGGCGGGCAAACAGATTGCATTCTCGGTATGCCGCCCCATCAGCTATCACTTCAGACGTTCCAGCATGCGGCAAGAGCGACAGCAGCGAACTTGAACTGATCTCGCATGCGTAGAAATACACGGTCCAGCCAAAAGGCCTCTATGCTGCCATCAATCGTCTCTTCGCGCTCGACCCCAAGCGGTCGACGGGCATCCCTATGAATCCGCAGTTCCGCAACCCGCCACCAGGCGGCGTCGACCCAAAAACCTACGACGACCCCGTGACGGTGCCCGCCGCCGACCTCGCCGAGAACCCGTACTGGAAGCGCGACGTACGACGACGATACCCCCGGCTCTCGACCATCACCCAGGCCGACGCCGTGGCCCTGCTCGAGGTGGGAAGCGCAGCGGTGCCCAAGCAGGAGCTGATTGGCGAGGCAGGCACCCAGTCACTGGTCGCTGCGCAGGAGCAAGGCATTAAGGGGCTGGCAGTGGCATTCGAGCGGAACGTTGGGCTGGCCAAGGACATACTGGGACCCGGAGGCATGCCACCAATGCCAGTTGCCCAGCACACAACTCTTCCAGCGGGACAGAAGCGCTACGAGCTGGAGGCAGAGCAGACATATGGCAATGACAATGAGTAAGTCTCGCTTCTCGGTCGCAACGGAACAGGACATGTCTAACTGTGGCGCAGGTACCCTTGCCGGACGTTTTCTTGAGGTTGCGTGAGTCGCGGTGAGTCGCGGTGAGTCGCGGTGAGTAGCGGATCAACTGTAAATATGCCATGAGAATCCTGCAGTAATCGTTCTTCCTTGTCTCCTGTGTGATGATTTGTCTCACGTATCTCGAGAAGAGCATTTGTACAAGCCTCTGCGGACTTGCATCCACGCCTGTCTCCCGTTGTCCACTGTGTCTATCTTGTCTGCACGTGCACGTGTGAACACACTCACTCCTCTCCAGACGGCAGGCGCGACGAGCTCGCAGGTCTTGGCGCCGTCACGCGCCTGCCATCTTGCTCACTCACATCTTCGATAGCACCCCCAACCCCGCCTCCCCCACCTCGACTTCCACTGTCCTCCCCCATCTCCACCGGTCTTCCCCACACGCCCAAACTCGCACGTCGCACGTCATGTCCTCCGGGTCAGTCGCCGTGCCGGCCGGCGAAGGAGTTGCGCCACTCAACTTCATCTATGCTTGCGGTGTCTGCTGCTACTCGTTCGCCGACGTCTACGAGGGTCACAGCGAAACCGTCAAGGGCTTTTCGGATGGGATCAACCCCAAGGACCGCCTCGTCACGCACCTGTACCTCGCCAACTGCTGCCACGTTTTCTGCGGCAGCCACCTGGAGGGCGGCGGTACGTCACGGGACCGAGCGAGCGCGATGTGGATATTGTCAGCTAACACGACAAAGGACCAGCTTTCCACCCCGGCACGCAGCGACCCAAGGCGCCATGCCCAGTCTGTATCCGCGAGAAGGGCGACAGCGAGGCCCGAGAGCTCTACTCAATCCGCGGCTTTCAGAAGAGCGAGTATGATCCTATGATCCCCCCAGCCTGGTTCACCACGCCGCCGATAAGCTTTGAGGGCAATGACAAAGGCACTGAGGCGTTGCGAGTAGGTGCTCGCCCACGCGCGATCCGACGCTTATGCTGACCTCCCTTAGTTCCAATACCTGGCCCTGACTCGATACTGTCAGAACACGCATGCGACACGCAAGCCGCTCCAGGATGCTTTGACCCAGGCGCAACAGAAGCTGGCCTCGGTGCAGGACCTGGTGTCTGGGGAGCATGCGAGGGCACTCTCGCTGCAGCAGGAGATCGAGGCGTTGAAGATAGCAAAGGAGAATTCAGAAGAGCTGGAAGCGGAAGTAGAGCGACTGCGCGGCTTTGAAGACGAGGTCGAGCAGTACAGACGACTGAACGTCAACCCCAAAGATTGGGAGACGTTCGCGGCGAGCAAGGGGGCGATACGGCATTATTTGAAGCTTGTGCCTATGTTGATTGAGTAAGTTGCATGGGCCTGGGCTGTACGGCAATCACTAACAGCGACGCAGCCAGAACGACAAGATGAAGAAGCGCCTTGCGTCGCTAGGCTTCGCCATGGCGCTCGAGCCCATCCCCAACTTCGCTGGCGTCACACCAAATGAGCTGGACCACGACATCGAACCCATCGGTGAGTCAGGTACATCGCTGCGAAAGACGGCATCGAGCCACACCGCTGGCAGATCTGCACACACATCAGGAAATCCGGTGACCGCGACCTCCTCGAGCCCTTTCACACAGCGTCCCGCGAAGCGGCAACGTGTAGACTCACCCCTTCCGGACAATATGCAAGTCGATCCGCCCACGAGCCGGGATGCCATGCCGCCTCCCAAGAAGCCACTGTCACGCATGCGCTCTGTTCGCAAAATGTTCCCGAGTATACGCAACAAATTCAGCTTTGGTCGCTCGGCTCCTGCACAAGATCCTGAACAAGATAATGGAGGAGATGTAGCAATGTACGAGGAGGAACAATGGGATGAAACGGCTCAGACTTCGGCAGTGTCTGATGAACTTCAGGCTCGGCAGAACTATCTTCACGACGCTCCGTATATGTCCGGCGCCCTTCCAGTCGAGCGATCTTCGGATATGCCTGATCCAAGAGGCTCACAACTGCTCGCAAACATTGGCGTCAACAATGAGAACCATGGCTTTACATTCCGTGCGGCAACGCATGAGAAGGTGCCACAGCGAGGTAGCAACCACCAACCTGTCCAACTTCCTACCGAGCCATCGTACATACGCCTGATGGACGGTCTTTCACAAGACAACGGAATGGAGCTTGGCCTAAGAGATCCGCGCGATGACAGACATGCTCCACAGTCTGCGCACACTGATGAGCAGGGTATTCCGTACAGAAAGAATGGTCGCAGGGATGAGGACTCGAATAGACGTGAGGGATGGAGAGCAGGACATCTCTCTCAACAGCAATCGACGAACGCACCGTATCTCGGTGCTGGCACCAAATTGAATATAGCGCCACCTGCGCGGACCGACAAGCCCTACAACGGACCACTGCAAACCCGATCCCTCAATCCTATCACGCCAGCTCCAAGGAGACAACAACAACCGAGCCATCAAATCGAGAGCGTAGTAAGTCCCTATATGGAAAACAGCAGTCAAATCGTTTCGCGTCTTTCAAATCACAGGATCGCTGAGCCCCATGGTAGTTCAAATCATTTCGCCGCCTATCAGTCACAAAAGCCCCAGACGGAAGATCCAGGAACCAGGTGGCGTGAGGCTCCTGGACTCAACGGTCTTTCTTTCTTCGAGTCTCCTGTCATCTTCAACAACCAGCCTGCTCAGTACAGCCACCAGCGGCAACAGATCGACCGACCACCTCCGTCTCGACACTATCAGTCCCAGAACTTGAACTCTAGTGGGTTCATCACCCGGCCGGAAGCTGGGCGATCACCATTTTTTACCGACAGTGCATATGGTTCATCACGCGAGAGGCCTTCACCATATACACGACAACAGCAGATTCAATCAAGATCAGCGATTTCATTTCCTTCGATAAATCGTTCATCCTTCTCGCGCGCAATTCACATCCCAGCGTCCATGCCTTCCATCGTCTCGGGTGGATCACCAGTACGCACTCAGCCCCAGTGGCAGGGTTTGCAGCGCATGGGTGTGAGAAGCAGCCGTCATGAATTCAGCAGTCTCGCGGGAAATACTCACGCAAATCATAGCGGCAATGTCTTTCAGGGCGCGGGACGACGCAGTATTAGGAGATAGATCGTGTGGCTACGAGGTCATTCTTGTTAATATGGCGACATGACGACGACTCAGGTCGACATGCGCCCTTACTACAAGTGGCCCAGCTACTAGGATGAGTCGCAGCATCGCGATATTGGTGTATCTAGAATTAAATTCAATCAATTTTCTCACGCTCACGCGGATCTAGAGTAGAGTTCCGTACAGTTCGCACCTTGGAGCCCACTGCATGTGTGCCGCAATTGGAGATCAAATATTTGTAACATGGTAAGTCGATTTCTAGGTCTGATGGCCTGGAAATAGTGTGCTGACATTGGTTTGAAGGAGCATTCATCTGCGAACGCTGCGTGGACTACGATACTGCCCGCGATCAAGGGATACTGCTTGAGAGGAAATTGCTGAATTTCCCATCAACGATCCTGATAACTTCAGTATCTGGTAACGTGTTTCCCATGCGAACCGCCAACCCAAGCGAGCCGCCACCCTCGATTTACTAAGAAAATCGAGTTTCCTAACTCTAGAATTAATTAATAGAATTCTCTAGAAATTTAAACACGAAGCTGCATCTATATAAATATGATTATTCTAGAATATCTAAGCGCTAGCTTACGTAATTAGGAAGTTATTATATAAAAGCATTTTTTTAGCCCCTACTATTATGTATCTCTAGGTACATAAGGCCTAGAGCTTAGTAAGCTTAGAAATAGAAAATTTACATATACAGAAACACTGTGTCAAATTTTTAGGGAATTCTATTAACTAGTTCTAGAGTTAGGAAACTCGATTTTCTTAGTAAATCGAGGGTGGCGACTCGCTTGGGTTGGCGGTTCGCATGGGAAACACGTTATTGGTCCTATATCATGTATGTATACTATCTTCTAAGTTAGCTCACAACCAGCGATTCATAAACACCAACAGCCTCGTTTCAATTCCATCATTTCGTTGTTGACTACAGCCTTCCCGTTCAAGCCTTGGTCAGGTACGTCTCAGGGCTCCTAAACTCATACTCAGGACACCTCTTGTTTTACGCACTCATTCACATTCCACGCACCACTCTTCATCGCCTTGAAAAATTCCAACACAAAGACCGCCGAGAACTCCTCCCTTTGCTCCAGTAGAATAGCAGGATGATGAAAAGCCTCCACCCAATTCGTCTTTAAATGGTCCATTCAATGATTCTCTACTAGCTGTTACTTTTAGTTCCACTATATCTTTGTACTCTATCAGATTCGTCCGGCCGCGCCTCGTGGTGCGAATGAGCTATCATTATTTAGGGGGTTAGTATGGCTGGAGCATGCGCCGGAGCGTTGGCCGAGACTGCGTCTGAATGGGGAAAATTTGACGTACTTTAACATCCGTCGTGGATCACAGCCCTGAGAAGTGCCAATAGCGCGATTAGATACCCACCGCTAAAGCAGGTTATCCAACCCGTTACATACGTTATGGGGCAGTGTGCCGACATGTTGATCTCAGAGGATGCGACTGGCTTGCTGCTTGTACACTTCTGGAAGCTTGGCATGGTCAATGAGAATGGACCAGAAGAGGGCAGGTGGTGACGCCTGGCGCATACTTTGGAAAATGCGGTCTGCCTGCTGTGTTCGAAATCTGAGTCGTTCTTGGTGTAGACGCACACGCGCTGTCCATGGTCAGTATACTATGTATTCACTGCAAGTACCACGACTATGCAACGGGCAAGCGAGGTAGACCATGACATGAAATGAATGTATGCAGGTTTTGAAGAGCGCGCTACGCGTCGATGAGCGGCACTTCTGGCAGTGGCTTGTCCGGTAATGGCTTCGCAGGTAGCGGCTTCATAGTATCCACGTCGTCCCTGTACATGGACGGCCTTGAGCTTGCCTCTTCGTCAGGTTCGTCTCGGTAAGCACCATCCAACAGCCTGTTCTCCTCCTCCTCCCCTTCTCTCCGCATATTGTCCCAGACGTCATCCATGCCGTTCCACTTCATCAACCGTCGTTGCGCTTGAACCCAATAGAACAGCCTGTACACGCCGAAGAGAAGGGCGGAGGCACCGGCCACCGACGCGACAATGAGCCAGACGAGCGGCCAGAGGTACCAGTGGAGGAATTCGCCAAAGGTGTTGCGCAACGTCCCTTCTTTGCCGTAGACGCCCCATTCACCATGAAGGAAGACAAGTCGGTGATCCTGTTCCTGCCACACATCGTTGCCAAAGAACCTCGAGAGCTTCTCGCGGAAGCTGAGACTTTTGGGTGCGGGGAATTTGAACTCGCGGTCCACCATGCTGACGTCCAGGATTGAGTAGTCGTACACGTCTTCCGCACCCCCCGACAGATGGAACGGATCGCCCCGACCTTGCGCGTCGTTCTGCGCTTTGCGCCCGTCACCAACCGCTTTTCCTTCCACAATGACCTTCAGCATCTTTTGCGAGGGGTTGTCGAATCTCATGGTGGGTTCCTTCAGGTATCCCGGATATGCACCAATGACGTCTATGGCGAATTCCCAGAGTTGGGCCTCGGAGTCCCGGTCTTTGCCATGGTACTTGGCGCCGCTTCGCATGATGTACAAGTACTCGATGTCGATTGTGTCCAGTTGCAGCTCGTGACACCACGACAAGCATCCATCGGCAATCATGGTCCGGGAGTCCCTCCCAAGGCATTGCGGTCTGCTGCATCCGAGCGTGGAAGAGAGGTTTCTGTAGGAGAAGTCGGGCCGTATCTGGGGGACCCAGAGGCTTGGGGGCTTCGGTATAGTCTGCAGCTTCGGGAAGATGGATTGTCCGTTCAGGAGGATGCTGCGGCGGTCGTGCGCAAGGGTGATGTTCAGGAACTGCCGCACACGCACACGCACAGTCAGCGGTCAGCGGTCAGCGGTCGGCAGTGATGGACGTACCAAGCCAACATCACCAAAGATTCGCTTGTACTCTCTATTGGGCGCGGTCCCCTGCCACTCGTGGTAGGGGCAGTCGTAGCATTGCAGCTTCGCAATGTAAAAGGCCCCAGGCGCAGCCTCGACGGCGCCGTCAATGGGCAGCGTGCAAGGCTCCTCGTTCCAGTGGCGCGCGGTGCTGCAGTCCACGGACGTGTTGTAGGCTGTCGCGACGCATGTGAGCCATGATGCGAGCGACAGCAGCCCCAGCAAAAGTGACTGCAGTGACATGGCTGGCGATGGTGAGATCAAGATGATGGAAGCACGCTTCGCCGATTGTCAGGGGCTTAGCGTTCACGCCACGCCACGCGCACGCTTCCCCGCACAAAGGAAAGACGCCGCACTAAGTTACCTACTTGCATCGCACCAAACCCATTAATAATTATTAGCACAGCCTGCGGTAGACGCCCACAAGACCTCCATGTCTACACCGACGTTGCAATCCCATCCCGTAGAAGCCCCACCTCCACCATATTCCATCGACCCGCCACCACACACAGACCAGCCGGACTCCTTGCCGATATATACGAGCCAGGACGTAGACGGTGATGCAAGAAGCCGCAAAAAGAGTAAAGACAAAAAGTACGAATTTCTCCACTTCTCTGCTTGTGATTGTAATATCAATTCACTGACTATCGGCAGAGCTCCTGGTGCGGTGCGCCTACTGAAGTCGGCCGCATGGGGCGTATTGTGGTTTATCGGCTTTTCCTAGGAACTCCATAGAGGCCGACTGTGGTACATACATGACATATCTTGACTCGAGACCCAGTCGTGACGTGACGACGTGACGTCACTCTGAACCGCTGTAACCTGTGCCCAACTTCACTTATAACGGACTCCCACTCAGACGCAACCCGAACATACCTACTACAGACCTCTGCTACCACGAGCCAACATGTCCAACTCGTCTTCAACCTTCCAGTCGTACAGTTCGTCCTACTCGTCGAGCTCCGTCAACGGACAGACAGAATCGGCCAGCGAAACTATTCATTCCGACCCCAGCGGCACACGAGTGCACCGCACTGTCCAGAATCCGGGTCAAGCGGCGCAAGAAGAGCGCTTCGAGGTCGACAATTTGGGGAAGAGAGTTGAAGAGCAAGGAACACCGGACAACAAGAGAATCGAGGATGTGACGGATCAGGAGAACGACAAGCAATATGAAGAAAAGATGGAGGATGAGTATGCGAAGAGGGAAGGTGGTGCGTAGGATAATTTCGCTCGATATGGACGACGAATAGAGAAAATACACCTGCTCACTCACCGTCTTGAAATCTTAAAGAATACAAGTCTCTTCCCAATACCTTCCTCTTCGAGCCCTCTTCGAGCCTACTTAATTTCAGATCAACTTGTCTGTGTGCAGCGTCGAACTGAAGTCTTGCATATCATTTACACGCTGCAGTATCCGCCTGGGACTGGAGTATCCGGCGTGCCTTGTAGCTTTGTTAGCGTGGACTTCAATATCCGCATGTAGCCGTCGTGTGCCGCAGCATGTACCCCATCAACTCCCCGCCCGCGCCATCAGCAAAACTCAGCACATGACCGCTTGCTCTTCCTTGACGAAATTAGTGCCTTTGTCATAGCAGAAGCTTGCCCAATTCTTTCATGTCACTGGGTATTGCGGGCAACCCGGATGAAGGAGGAGCTGTATGCTGTACATAAGTAAGCATCTTTGTACACCTGTTTACAGCCCACCACTGTGGTAATGTTCGCATTGCAATAACAAACTGCTAGCTTTCACTTTCTAATACCCTCGCCATGGAGCACATTTTGAAATCGCTGCTGGCGTCTCCGCTCATGCTCCTTGCCTGCATATTCGGAGTACTGTTTCTATACGTTCGTAGTTCAACCCGGCCTCGCTTTCGCATCTGACAGATACCCAGCTTCTTGCAGTCGTCACCTATCGCCTAACTTTGCATCCTCTCGCTAGCTACCCAGGACCTTTGCTGGCCCGGGTCACGGATTCCTATCTCGCCTACTATGCGTACAAGGGCAGCCGACATCTCGCATTTCATCGCGCACATGTCCAATACGGTGCTTACGTACGGCTTGGGCCCAATCTGCTATCTGTCAACACAGCTACCGGCCTGAAGACTATCTATGGCTTCAGAGGTAATGTGCGAAAGGCGAGCTTTTACGAAGCCTTCCCTAGCACGCCGAAAGCTGTCAGCGTGCACTCGGCTATTGATAAGACACAGCATGCCCGCAAGCGAAGAGTCATGAGCCATGCTTTCAGTGACTCTGCGATCAAGAGCCTGGAGAAATACATATTGGCAAACGTACGAGTTGGTTGCGAAATGCTCAACAAGCGGACAGAGGGCGGCATCACAGAGAAGCGCGCAGACGACAAGGGCTGGAATGATCAGTGGAACGCAGCTCATTGGTGTGAGTGGCTGGTGTTTGACATTATGGGCGATCTGGTATTCGGAAAGGCCTTTGGCATGTTGGAAAGCCCAGTCAACCGGTTCGCTACACAGCTGGTGAGCAATGCTGCGCATAGGCATCTGATCGTATGTCTGAGTCCGCTCTCTCCCAGATTGAAAACTAATGTGCAAAGTGCGGTACTCATCTCTTCATACACAATTGGCACCTTGACAAGATCTTGTTTCGCAAGATTGCTGGCCAGCGAGCGCAATACATGCAATACAGCAAGGGCCAAGCTATGGAGAGGACCAAGCTAGGCCTCGATGCCGATCGAAAGGACTTCTTTTACTATCTATTGAACGCCAAAGATCCAGAAACTGGAAAAGGCTTCAGCGTGGACGAACTATGGGGCGAGTCCAATCTACTCATCATTGCTGGCTCGGACACCACCTCGACTGCTCTGGCTGGCACTTTTTTCTACCTTGGACACAACCCTACAGCAATGAAGAAGCTGTGCGAAGAGGTTCGCGAAAAATTTACTGACGTTGAGGAGATCGTAACCGGGCAAAAGCTAGCCAGTTGTTCATTCTTGCGCGCTTGTATCGACGAGACTCTACGCATGACCCCACCAGTTGCCGGTGCCCTACCTCGCCAGGTGCTCCCAGGAGGCTTGGACATAGACGGCCACCATATTCCCGCCGGCGTCGATGTCGGTGTCCCGATATACGCCATTCATCATAACCCAGAGTGCTTTCCGAGGCCCTTCGACTATGTGCCCGAGCGCTGGCTTCATGATCCGGCCGCCAACCCATTACACGACAGGCTGCCAGACGCACAGGCAGCATTTAACCCTTTCAGCATAGGTCCACGAGGCTGCATCGGGAAGGGGTTGGCGTATGTGGAATTGACCGTGACGATCGCCAGAGTGTTGTACTCGTTCGATATGAGACTTGCACCAGGCACAGACTTGGGTGCTGGGAGAGACGATCTGGAGCCCGGAAGGACGATGGCGAATGAATATCAGATCATGGATGTCTTCGCGTCAAAGAAGACAGGTCCTATGCTTCAGTTCCGTTTTAGATCGTAGACGTAGAAGTAGGCCGGTCTCCATGTGACACCAATGAAGCTTTCTATCTTTTGCCGGCACTCAGCGTCAAGTAAATCGTGCGTAAGGCCAGGCAACCGTTTGAACGCGGTGCCCAGTTCGCGCAGGTGCGGCATGACGGGCAACCGCAGCACTCATCCAAGATCCACTTGAATCGGTCGGTCCACCGTATCCTTGCTGCCGAGGTCGTGCCCGAGCGCGCAATGATAGCAACGCACATAAAGCCTGTCTACATTATTGAAGCTGGTGGAATGTTGGGGACGATCATCTTACCTGAATGTGATAGCGAAGGAAGGTGCACTGCTCACCGCTAAAATCCTCGGCGTCCTTCGCTACCGTGTTGGTGCACGTGCCGCCCATGTCGCGTGCTGCCTACCCTGACTACTATCTAGCCTATAGAAATGTAAGGTTATTAAGCTACGTAACGTGTTTCACCATCGAGTCGGCAGCCCCATCGAGTCGGCAGCGCTAACCCACCAACACGCCTGCGCAGCAACGCTGCGTAACACCACAACAATTTCTTCTACTATACACTACAGTATATTATACTTTAGATTCTTTGCTATTATCTACATCCTCTATTTCTACCTTACAAGTGCGGGAGTTGTGCCCAACCTTGCCGCAACGGCCACAGCGCCTCTTAGCGCGCACCCTCTTCGCAGGCGTCTCGCCCTCCTCACGACTACCACCCTCTTTTTTAGCAATTAAGTCAGACACCTTACCAACTGTTAGCGTCTCCTCTACCTATATATACCGCCTTTTCTGGCTCTTGCGCTTTGTAAGCTCTTCAATCGCGCTTCGCATACGCGCCTGTTCCTCCTGCAGCAACACTATATTATGCGCTATCTGCTGCGCGCCTTTACTTAGCTGTCGTACCTGCTTGTTAAGGGAGCTCACTAAGGAACCTGGGCGCCTTTGCATCCTCTGTCGAATAAGCTTAGTCTGAGCTTCTAGCTCTTTGGCGTTGCGCGGCGTCTTCGCCTCCCACGCGCTGTCGTCGCGCCGTGGTGGAGTCATTATGCGCAACCTCACATCAAGCTTTAATAACACTGCATCTAGTTTAAATAGAACTAATCCAGCGCCTCTAAACCCTGCGCGAGCATTCTCCTTAGTAAATGTATGCTTGTAGGCAGCTTTAAAGGCGAGTAAGAATGTTTCCTTGCTAATGTGGTAGATATAGTTGCGCGCTAAGGCCGAGATGCTGTCGCCATAAGAGCGCTTCAGCGGCGCGAAGTAGGCGACGTTGAGAGGCTGCAGCAAGTGCGATAAGTAAGATAGCATGCAGAGAGCGATAATCTTGTTCTCCTTGCAGTAGTCCTAGAAAGCAAGCAAGATATAGCTCTCGTGGCTGTCAATAATAAGCAGCCTGTACGCTCCTATAGATTTCGCATGCGTATTGAAGTGTTTAAGCTAGGCAAACCCTAGATTGTTGCTTGTCCAGCTATTTGGACTAACTTAGATAACCTAGTCGCGTGGTATACCCAGCTTAAACCAGGTAGAGATTAGGACCTTGCCAGCGAAGATGATGAAGGGTGGGATGCGCTTCCCCGTCGCGCTAACGGCTTGTATTAGGGTAGTCCACTCGCGATTGCTAGGCTATAGTTTCTTTGCTTTCCTAGGCTTATCTAAGCCTGTTACTACGAGCTAAGATGTGATCTTGCCTATTAAAAAGCCTGTCTTGTTAAAGCTCCAGGTATCCTTATTAAGGATGCCGTACTTCGCCTTCACTAATTAAATAAGCTTAAACTAGGGCAGTATAAGCGCTGGGTCTTTGCAGGCAGCTCGCTGGCGATCGTACGGACGGCTCCATCGCGTTCGCAGCTCAGGAGTACGCTTAATAAACCTATCAACCTAATTCTTGCCAGTAGGGTTGCCTCCGCGATCTCCCAGCAGTCTATCAGCCATATCTCGTATGTGTGCCTTTAAGAGCGGTACACCACGTAGACTCTTGTCAAGTATACGCTGTACAATCACCTCCTCCTCTAGCTTTGTTAGGCTCTTGCGGTTCAGCTCGCAGTCGCGTCGGGCGCGTCGTCTAGCGCGTTGGTCTTGGATTGTTGTTCGGGGGACGTTGTAGATCTCTGCAGCGCGTTTTTCGCTTAGAACTTAGTTTAATTAAATATTAGAGATAGCAAGGTAAATATCTCCTTTATTATAGGGCTTTTGCACGTTGCGTTGTTAAGACATTACGCGTTGTTGCTGCGCAGGCGTGTTGGTGGGGTAGCGCTGCCGACTCGATGGGGCTGCCGACTCGATGGTGAAACACGTTATATATTATTGTAACCTTATGTATCTTATAATCTATACTTCTGCTATTCTTATCTATTTATAGAAGTTTTCTAGGTCCTTCTATAAAGAAGGAAGTAGA
>Ga0265797_10009076_pt1 | contig 13053 bp, 10 predicted proteins | sample P2T30metagenome_FD_192433 | JGI IMG/M metagenome (GOLD analysis project Ga0265797, IMG submission 192433) | Plant litter microbial communities from East Loma Ridge, Irvine, California - P2 T30 | ecosystem: Environmental > Terrestrial > Plant litter > Unclassified | place: USA: California... | reverse complement strand
GCGCAACTGTCAACAGCGTGAGCCCTGGTCCCATGGACACCGGTCTCTTGAACGGATTGCCTGAGGCGCCAAGGGAGGCGCTGAAGATGTACAACGCTTTGATTCCGTTGGCGAAAGAGAGACCTGGGGTAGACAGCGAAGACATGTTGAGATTGGCTGGCGAGATTGGTGGTAGGCCCGGTACGCTCGAAGAGGTGGCAGGTATCGTTGGTATCGCGTGCTTGCCGGAGAGTGGCTGGATGACGGGTAATCAGCTGGGCGCGAGTGGAGGCGGCGCTTTTGTCAGGTAGAGCTTCGCTGTCATATCTGCATGGCTGCTGGCAGCAATCGATTTACACATGAGCCCTTCTAGTTTTCAACCTTGAGTGTGGTGATGGTTGTGCTTATGTCGAATGGGAGAAGCCGGAATCCGATGACGACTTCGGGCAGGTGTGTCACATGATGCCAAGACCCAATCAGCCTTTCGAGATCATTGCGAGCTCGTCTTCACGACGCGTCGACTCAGCCGATGATCTGCCAAATATAAATCTACGGTTCGCACTCCATGCTGGACTAAGTATGATGTCTTCGAGATACGCGTCCTAAGAGCTGGATACCTACCATGAGCGCGCTCGTCGCTTCCTACCGGAAATTGAAATTTGCCGCATCCCCTGCAGATTGGCGCCACGTCCTGCAATCCCAGATCTTGGCTTGCATTTTGCGTGCTTGCGGCGCAGCAAACTGGTTCTGCGGGATTTCCGTTGCTGACTCTTGTGCGATCGCGAAACATGCAGCAAGGAATGGGTCTGGATTCTGGCATGAAAAGCGCCTGAAGTGATCCGTTTGCGAAGCATTACGAACGTTGGAACCTCGTGTCTGTATATTGCTCTCCCGCAACGCCAACCGACGGGACATTCCCTGCACCCGACTACCCGCACGCGCTATCATCCTCGAATAGTTCGCGAGAAAACGCCACCAAAGCACTAGGCTCGCCGCTGAGAGTGGTCGTTTATTGCTGCTTGGCTCATCCTTCGTAGTAGCTAATGGCTAAAACACGGACTACCTGCATGGAAGTAGCCTCAATGGTGAAAGCTGCTTTCGAGATATCGAACTACAGAATGCGGGAACGGCACGGCATGCATGTATAAGTATACACAATTAGAACATACCCACTAATACACGTTTCTGTTTCTGTTTCCCTCCCGTCAAGATGAAGGTCTCAACTTTGGCAACGGCAATATTCTGTGGCGGCGTTGGGGCAAGCCTCATAGAAAACGATGCCTTGGCCGCTGAAGCACTCGTGAAGCTTACGTCTAACGTGGCTCAAAATGGCTACCCAGACGCAGAAAAATGCACATTGGACAATATTGCCGTCCGACGAGAATGGCAAGTAGAAGGCATACGCATTTCGCGGTAACTCGACTCACACAAATCCAGGTCCACTTTATCGGAGGATCAGAAGCTCAATTATATCGATGCGGTCAAATGCCTAGGCAGAAAGCCAGCGAAAACCCCAGCGGGCATAGCCTCGGGCGCAAAGAGCCGATTTGACGACTTCATCGTCACGCACATTCTGCAAACAATGAGCATTCATGGCACGGTACGCTGAGAATGCACATCCAGCTGAGTCCGACTAATGTAGAACAGGGGAACTTCCTTAGTTGGCATCGCTACTATATCTGGGTTTACGAACAAGCTCTTCGCGACGAGTGTGGTTACAAAGACTATCTCCCATACAACAACTGGTCCAAGTGGGCAGAAGACCCGCTCTCATCACCTCTCTTCGACGGCAGCAAGACCAGTATTTCGGGTGACGGCGAATATGTTGCTGGAAGAGGATCCTGGTGCATCCCAAACGAAGCGCGCTGCATGGTCACGTTCCATTCAGCGAACGGCGGAGGCTGCATCAAGTCTGGACCCTTCAAAGAGTATGTTGATCAAATTTAGACTAGATCGACAATTCGCTAATTGAAACAGCTGGAAGATCAACCTAGGTCCACTCCAAACGACAGTGAAAGACGCCCCACCGAATCCGCAAGCCGATGGCCTCGGGTACAATCCTCGCTGCCTGAGTCGCGATATCAGCACACAAGCGTCGAACGAGACACGAGATGAGATGGTCGTAGACCTGATCAAGAACTACCCTGATATACTCAGCTTCCAGAACAAGATGCAGAACTTCACTCAAGGGGTTATGGGCGTCCACAATGGAGGACATTACACGATCGGAGGTGATTCTGGAATGGATATGTATGCTACACGCCGCCTCACCATCGCTAGCATGAGACATGTACTGACTGAAGCGCAGGTTCAACTCCCCAGCAGACCCAGCCTTCTACTTCCACCATGGCATGATCGATCGCGTTTGGTGGACATGGCAGAACCTCGATTTGAAAAGCCGGCAGAACAGCATCGCGGGTACTATGACTTTCTTGAACAACCCACCGAGCCGCAATGCCACTCTTGATGACGTGCTCAGCGTGGGGTATGTCGGTTCACCGAACATCACCATCAAAGACGCTATGAGCACGATTGCAGGGCCTTTCTGCTACGTATATGCTTAGTAGAAATTATTGATAGTATTGAAGAACAAGTTCATTGGCTTCAAATGCTTGCATGGCACCATGAATGCTATATCGCACTACGCCCTGCCTGTCATTGATGCAAGAAAGTGATGTATGCCGCAGCATCATCGCCCAGCCCACACAACTCGTTGAAGTTCCCAGCTTCCTCTCCCTTCTTCTTGGTTCTCTTGGCGAAATCTGCCAGTGGACAACTCTTCCCAGGGCCACTATCGCAGCCCGGTATAGCGGTAATGCCGTCGTTGATATTGAGTCTAACGAACTTCTCAGGTGATGATTCGCGTTTGGTCTTGCAGGATAGTAGTTCGAAAATGATACGGCCGCCCATCGGCGACACCTGAGACTTCCGCCATTTACGGTCGTGGGCGATGTGAGTGATGGGAAGGTGTTCACGGTCATTGATAACATCTAGCGCAGTCATGAGCGGCGCTATATCGCCGTCATGGACACTTATCTTGAGTCAGTGTTGCTCGATCCAGTGGGTTGTCGCCTCCATGGTTCGAAGAAAGACTCACAAGCTGAAGAACAATGGACCAGCGCTTGGGCCCTCAAGTAGCAGGTTCGTTGTAGCATTCAACCACAGCCACCCCATACTGGTGGCATACCTTTGACCTGGGCCTGCGCGATAATAATGCAGGATGTCTCGCGCATATTCAAAGCTGAGGAACTCGTCTCGAGTGAAGACATCACACCAGTCGCTGCGACCGCGTACTGTCGTCTCGAAACCGCACATTTCCTGCATAGCGTAGATCTCATGGTCGTCAAAGCTCATGCCTGTCTGACTGAGTAGTCGCTCGCGAATGGGCGGCATGTATGTGGCCCGGTACTCGTGCATCAGACGATAGCCCTTCTGTTGGCCTTCTGCTTTGTCTTTCTTGTTGGCCAGGCATGTTCGTCCAGGCGTCAACGTGTCTGCACCAATCGAAGAATGTTCGGATATGACCTGAAGAGTAGCTATATTGCTAGTATTATAGTCGATGCCGAAGAAGCCTGCGGCGAAGTGCTTAGCTGTCTCGATGACGCGATTTGAGTCGCTGGCCCAGAATGTAGTGGGCTTATTGGAAGGAGTGAAATCAGCTTGCTCCAGAAGATGCTGGTAACGTGTACGCAGACGAATGCCGGTGGTGAAAGAGGAAAGTATACCCGCGAAAGGCCCAGTAGTTGTCAATTGCTCCAGCTGGGTATCGTCTGAAGACCAGAAGAGCTCCCAATCATTGAAGAACGCCAGATTGCCCTCAAAAGTCTTGTTGCTGTCTTTCATGCGCTGAACGACTGCTTTCTGCTTCCTACCCGCTTTCTTCGTAGGATAGCGCTCAGCATGCCTAGACATCATGTGAACCTGGACCACCTCGCAGCCCTCCGGCGGAGCAACACCACCGTCAACGACATTGATGATCTTTTCCACCCATGGCCCGTTTCCTCCGAGATGGTACAAGATATTCCAAGCTTCTGTTACAGCTCCTGCACCGAGGCCGTGGTCGATCTCCACGCCATCGCTTCGCTGAGGATGAAACCAACTATCCCAGCTCGAACTGTAAGGCTTATCGGTGCAGCCATCGCCAAGATATTTGGATCGAGATGCTGCGATGTTTGATCGGCATGATGAAGGGCATGTGGTTAAGCCGAGCACGGATAGAAGCGAGTTGGGGTATATGCTCTGCGCGATCGATACTACGGCCACGATGATTGTTGTTAAGGCAACCCATTGCGACCGCGAAGGCATCGTGGCCCTGGAGAAGAATGTTGACGTGTGTTATGCGCAAGAGCAAGGAAGATCAGAGAAAGTCATCTTCGTTGACGCTTGATGACAACACGGCTCGGGCGGTGAGACTCTCAAACGCTCGTTCCTGCCCAAGAGTGGGTCGCAGTTCTTGCCCCAACACTACGTATCTCTTGAGTATATGTGTCGGCATACTTGCAGTTACTCTTCGTAAGGTGTTGGTTCGGCTGTGGTGCGCAACGCTTGGTTCCTTCCTGCTGAGAAGAACGCGGGCGCGTCATCTACGATTGATGACGCAGGGCGTGGTGGGCCTCGGCACGCCGATCGCTCTACACGTTCGCGTCTTCCGCGTCGCTCCCACCGCGTACCCAAACGACTGAACTGGTGCCCTGCAGTCTACAATAGTCATGAAAACGAGTCTCGACGAGAGGTCAAAGAAATATACATAAGGCAAAAACTGTGATAAAAGCTATATACTGATCTTCATACTCAGCTTCTTCGCGACTTCCCGCACCTTCTCCACATCCACACTCCTCGTCTGGTCCGGAACCACCTTCCCCTCGAACGCGCCCCCAGCTTCTGCAATCAACGTCTCCAGCCCATCCCCACTAGCATACGACCAGAACCTGACATAGCGATCCACAAACTCCACCGCCACCTCCGTCCCAGCTGGTATAAACGCCGTCTCACCCACCCGAACCAAATGCCCTGCCTCGCCATCCACCGTGAGCGAAAGCGCCCCATCGAGTACATAGTACACCTGATGTACCTTTTCAAACACAAAACCCTTACTCAACACTGAATTCTTCAACTCGCTCCCAGACTCAATACTCGTGATGGCAAAGTTGCCCGACGGCCCTTTGCTCTGTTGCATGGTGATAAAAGGCCTGGATAGCACACCCTCGAGTAGGAAACACGGCCCTGTATTTGCTTTGAGAAAATACGCTTCCTGTCCCTCTGGAAGCACGCATTCACTCTCTTCAAAATCCGCTACCTCAGCGCCTTGGAATTGCGGTTGGAAAACCACATCGAAACGTTCTTTGATCTCGCGTATCTTAGGTCCAAACACAGCACCCGTATTCCTATCGTCAAACTCATCACACAGGACACCGCCATAGTCTTCTCCGACAAACCGGAAGAAATCAACCCAATCCCCTGGTGTCACAAGACCCATCGATTCGTTAGGCCCTTGATCCAGTAACTGCGGCTGGTGTACCACGCCCGGTGGTACATAGGCAAAATCTCCCGGATAGAGTATGCGGCATTTATCCCCAGCCCAGATCTTCAATCGCCCTTTCGTGCACATGAAGACGTCATGGGCGTGGTAGTGGTAGTGGAAGCCTGGGGGGTCGGATAGGACGCCGTCTTGGCCGAAGACGCTCATGGCGTTGTTAGTCTCGGCGGCGGAGCACAGGATGCGGAAGACGGCTTTTGTGCCGGGGATTGTGAGGTGTTCGCCTGTGTGGGAGGGGAGCAGGTAGGGTGTTGGTGCTCCGGCAGGGAGGGAGACGCGGGGGAGTTTGGTCCGGTGGGTTGCTGATTTGAGAGGAGGAGAGGGAGCTGGCATGATGGAATCGTTGTGGGAGAGGGTTGGGACGTATGTCGTCGCCATGTTGGGTATTGTCGTTGAGAGGGTTGTGGTTTGACGAGAGCTGTGTATGAAATACAACAGTAAGCCGGTCGGCAGTATGTCAAGGGATATCCAGTAGAAGCCGGTAGGTTGCTTTTATATAGCCACCAGGTAAACATTTATCCACACGTAGATCTCTCATTCATACCTACCCATCTCTCTATCCCATCACAGCATAACTAACACCATCGTGTGATCCACTACACCTACCTTCTCCACAACAACATCTGCCGACAGCTCCCCAGACATCGCTATACCTCCCACCTCGACCCCGGACAGCGGTGTCTATACGGCAAGCATACTACGCACATCCTAGCATTTGATGACTGATCACACCGAAAGGGAACGCAACGCAAGACACACACCAACCACAGCAAAGTCATAACACGCTTCTCCACAGTGTTTTACCCACGCTCAGCAGTGAGGCAAAGCGCTTGTGTTCATACGAGATGGAATGAGACAAGTGTAGCTAGCTTTTCACCACAATGATAGGGCTGACCCCGCGGTAGCGTCTTGAGGTTCGGCAAGTGGAGAGAGTGTGCCGATGATATACCCTGTCGTGTCCCCAACTTTATTGTGAGTCGGCAACACAACAACATCCGCCGACCCCATGCACAACGATGAACGATGTTTTACGTGGGCTACATTCGGTGTCGCTGGGCCATCGTTTGATCTGCTCCATACATGTCGGTAAGACGATCACTTCGCACTCCGATGTTACCGATGACCGAGACTGCTTGCATTTACGAGGTGTACCGGCACGTTCATGTCGTTTCCTGGAGTGCACTAAGCAGCGAAATGGATATCTACATTCATTCGGATATCAAGACTACATAAAACAACGTGACGACACCTCAACGCCTCTCCCTTTTTACCATCATACTACTACCATAAATGCATCTGCTCATCCCACCTACTTCGGCCCACTCCACTTCCCATTGGGCCCATTCCCCCTCCCTCTAAACCCACCACCACCACGAGCGCCGCCCCTACCACGTGGACTCCTCATCTTCTCGACTCTGCCCTTGCCTCCCCTGCCTTCTCCACCACTGACATTACCGCCCCTTGTGCGTTCCTGTCCTAGACCACGCCGCTGGCTCTTTTGGCCGGCGCCGCCGCTCTTCACACCACCCCTACCCATTCCAGAACCGGATTTCGCCTTTCGCACTTCTTGCCAGTCTGCTTCGCCGCCGTCGTCGTCCATGTCCATTTCGTCGTCTTCGTGCGTGCGCTTGTTGCTGAACTTGAGACGGCCTTTCTGACCTTGCTGGGCGGTGTCGCGACCACGGATGGCGTCTACGTAGGCGTTGATGCCGGCTTCCAGAGATGTGTTCTGGTCGTCGATGTCCATCAGGACATCTTCGTCGGGTACTTCGTGCTTCTTGGACTTCTTGCCCTTTGTCGGGGCTTCCTCGTCCTCGTCGCCGATGATGAGCTTGCCGTCCTCGTTTGTGCGGGCGTTCATCTTCTGTGGCTGTTTGCGTTGGCGCAGGGGTTTCGTTGAGGAGATGTTACCAAGAGCGTTCTTAGAGAGGAGATCAAGCGGCTCATCCTCGTCTTCGATGATGTATGTGTTGCCGCCCTTTGCGCCTCCCCGCTGTTGCTTGCTCTGGCTCTTAACGAATTCGTCCTCAGAATCGCCGTCGCTCTCTTCGCTTTCACTACCGTAGACAGCTTGGTCGTACTCGCTCTCAAACTTGCCCTTCCGCTTTTCGGTGACCTCCTCACCATCCTCTGTAGCTTGTTGCTTCTTCTTTTTGCGCTGTTCGCGTGTCTTACGGATGTTGGTGATGAGCTTGCGGTCTTCGGCAGGTGTGGCGCGCTCGACTTCTTCTACGCCAAACTTCCGGACCATTCTTTCAACGATATGCTTGACCTTGGCTTTGAAGTGCGCCTTGTGTTCGTGACTCCAGACCATAAGGCTCTTCAGCAAGGTGTTGAGACGTGGTCGTACAAGCGATTCTGGTAGCGTGATAACCTCGACCTTGACGAAGCCGAGAACACTGCGCACGATCTCGCGGTTGGGGTTCTGAAGGAAGATGTCCATGAGGTCGCAGAGGTGGGTAATGGACTCCTTAGAGATCTGAGCGTGGAACTGGTAGAGAATGCGAGTGACGGCGGTGATGGATGCAGATATCATATGCGGTGTAGTAGCAGCTAGACCGGCCGACACCATGGTGAAGTACTCTTCAAGTGAGGCCTCGACAGTTGGCGCATCGGCGGGCATGTTGGGTACCTTGGCTTGCACAACCTGACCTCCTTCGGCCATCTTCTCACCCATAGCGACAAGCAGATTGTAGGCTGCCTCTCGCGCCTTCTCGTTTGTCTCTTTGGCAGAGATGACTACCTCGGAGAGAATGGCGGGGATGAAATGCAGATCGCTCTGAGGGAGAGATTCGATGACTTGGTACAGCGCGTTCAGTCTGTCGCGTCGCGCAGGAGCAGAGGCCTTCTCTGCGCTTCCTAGCAACAACTGTTGCAATTCACCGTTGCGCTCCTTCAAGGCTTCCTTGCCCATCTCAGACTCCGCGAGACGAGGAATGAGCTTGTACGCCTTCTTCTGCAGCTGGGGCTCGTTCTCTCTGTTGATCATGATTTCGGCCATGCGGAAGAGTGAGCGGTAACTATCGCGTGGGAGGTACAGGGCGATCGTGATGATGAGATCCATCAAGGTGTGGCTCATTGGCGGCATCTTGTTAGGGCCCGTTTCTTGCTTCTGCTTAGCAGCTTGGGTTTGCGAGCCTGGCTCAGGCAACGAGGATTCAAGGTTAGCTGCTACTCGTTCGAACGTCTCCATGAGCTCGCGCTCAGGAATGATGCTCAAGTAAGCGTTAATGGTCCTGAGAATAGTGCCACGATATTGTGGCAGAGTCTGGCTGTAGACGTTGAACAAGACTGCAAGCATGTTGCTGGCGAAACCGGCTAGATGCTCAAGGTTCTTCTTTGCGTCAGCCTTGGATATCCGGGCTTGCGCGAGCAGATCATCGTCAGACTCCAGCTCCACGATCGCCTTGTTGCTGTCGACCAAGTTCTGGAGAGCCCGGCAGACGTCCGTTCGTAGATCAGCCTGACCGTAGAGCAAGTTTGCTAGCATCTCGCAGAAGGTCTGGTCGAAAGCCTCAACCAGGTCCAAAGGCAGATCGCAGTATCCGGGAAGAATCGACCAAATCTGCTGTACAACTGTTTCGAACACTTTGATCTCCATTGTCTTCTCTTTCTCGCCGTGATCAATAACTTTCTGGTACAACTCCTCGCTCAACGGCACCATCTCGGTCCTGAAATGTGCCAGCTTGGTGTTGTGAACTGAATCGCGGAGAAGCGGCAGCATCCAAACTCTTCCGGTTTGTCCTGGGGGTGGGCGCGGTAGGTTCAAAGGAAGAATGCCCAATACAACATCAGGACCCATTGCGCTAATGGCTCTTGAGATGACTGAATCCGCCTCCTTCTTGCCTGCAAAGCTATCATTACCCCTCAAATCTCCAACCACCTTCAACACAGGCTTCAGGATGGGGTCTGAGCGCCACCTCAGAGTCTCGAACATGGCAGATAGCACACTGAAGACCTCCATCCACGCCGCCTGGTATTTGACGCTCAATAGGTCTTGCGCAATCTTGGCCACCTTCTCAAGTGTCTTCTCATCGTATACGGAGGGCTCGAGGACGACGCTGTCGGGTACGAGGTTTACGAGGAAGGAGATGAGGCACTCGGAGGCGGAAATACGGATGTTGTGCGACGAAGACGTGAGGAACTCGGCGATCATGGTGAATAGGTCGGGTAGCTTCATGAATGTTTCCTCCGGTTCAATTTGCGCCGAGACTTCGTATCCGCGCGAGATGACTGCTATCCACGGGGGAAGCAGCTGTGAGTCGTTCTTGGAAGGCTGTAGTTCGGAGATGACCTCGAGTAGTCTGGGAAGCTTAGCAGACGCCAGTTCGTCGGCCATGCCGGCGAAGATGACCTCGAAGATCTCGAAAGCGGCCATGGTCAGAAACTCGTTGGTCGACTTGGAGATGTTCAGCAACAGCTCGCAGAGCACGTCGATCTTGCTGCTCGGCCAGCCACCAGACGAAGTCGCAATCGTCTTGATGAGCTGCAGCGCGTGGATCAGATCGGGGTCCTTGTTGTCCACGTCCTTCTTTCCCTTGTGTTTCCGCGCCTTGGCGGCCGCCTCTGCTGCGATGTCCTTGAGCATCTTCTGGGCTGTCTCAGCGCACATGTCGGCTGCCGGGTGGTCCAGCGCAGGGCTCGGCGGCGGGTTCGCCAGCACTTTCTTCAGTGCCTCCTGCGCCCTCTTCCGTACTTTCGGCCTGTGGTCGACGGAGATCTGCAGCAGACCCGCGACGGCTCTGCGCGGGCTGATCGTCGTCTGCGGCAGCTCCCAGGCGCGCGCATCCTGCACGACCAGCAGCGACTCTAGACATCCTATCGAAGACCGGATGAGCGGCGCATCGGCGTCCTGGGCTGTGAGGGCGGGGGCGAGGTTGGTGAGGATGTCGGTGAACTTGCTTCGCAGCAGCGGGGCGGGGACGTTGGGGGTGACGAGGTCGAGGAGGTAGATGGTGGCCGTCGCCGTGTCTTTGTTGGCGATGCCCTGCTCGGTGATCTGGCGGCCCAGCAGCGACAGCAGGGCGGCAAAGTAGGCCGTCGGGGTGAACTCTGACTTCTGCTGGCGGAGCGTGTCTTCAATGGCCGAGAGCAGCACATGCGTCTGGAATGGTTAGGCTACAACGGCGCAGGAAAAGGAAATGGCGACATACGTGCTGCTGGCCCTGCAGCTTCGGGCTGTCCCGGATCTTGGTCAGTCTCTCCTCGAGCGACATGACGGGCGTTGTTGTTTCTAGTTGACTGCGCTGCGCTGCGACATTTCACATTTTCGGCCTCGAAACTTTTTGACATGGCAGGGATCCTGCCGCACGCTATCGATAGCACGCACGGCCCCCAGGCCCCACCGGCTCCACTGCCTTCACTCACTGCGCCCAGCACCCACGTCAGAGACATCGTGTCGATTCAAGTGTATATTGCAATCGCTGGCTTTTCGCAAGGTATCATGCGCTAATGCGCCCACGAAGACAACTAGGGTATAACAAAAACATCGCCCCTCCTTGTACAAAACGTGCGTGCCTCGCAGGTATCCCCATACGGATGTGCCCATCGAACCCTTCAAATCGCCGGTCGGCCCCCTATAGTCCCAACTCTATTGAATCCAAAGCATTAGACAACGCGCAGGCTGCCGCGAATACAAGACAAATGTCATGTGCAAAAGTGATTAAACAAAGAAAATAAACCTCTACTCCTCCACCAGGGTATCATCCACGCGTCCCCGCACACTGCTCTTGCTGCTCTTCTTCGAGATGTTCATGAAGCTGAGCCTCTTCTTTACGCTGTCGGTCCGTGACGACAGCGACTTGTCGCTCTTCTGACTCTTGATCGTCTCTGGCCGCTTCAGGCTAGGCTGTCGCTGGAGACTGCCTTCGCTTCGATTTGGCGTAGACTGGCTGGGGAAGCTCGGTAACGCCTCTGGTTGGGGCGAGCTTGGCGTATGGTTGAGGAAGCTTAAGCTCAGACGATTCCTGGTATGCGTCTCCTTGCTGCGACTTCGTGATGACACTGTCGTCGAAGTGTCATCATCCACCGATGGCTTGTCGGCCTTTGCTTCCTTCTCTTTCTCCTTCTCCTTCTCGGGTTCACCCATGAGGAACTCCTTTGTCAAGAAGGCTAGACTCAGTCGCTTCTTGTCTTGTCGTGAAGCCCGACCGTTGAGTACCGGCGAAGCACCCCTGTCACCGTTGACTTGACCTTGGTCTGGCGTTGGGCTGGCGACCTGGGAGCGTGAGGTGGCCGCTGCAAGCCATGACCCAGTGGGCGAACGTAACGTCGGGGCCATGTTCGGCGGCAGAAGCGTGGATAGTTCGCGGAAGAAGGCCGATTCGAAGCCTAACATAGTTAGTTACCAATCAAAGTGTAGTGAAGACAGTACATACGCTGCGTGAGGTCTGACTTCGTGGCTTGCTGAGCAGGCCTCACGTACAACGACAGGCAGCGACGGATGACCAGAGCGTAGTCAATCAGTGCAACCCGCAGTCCGTTCTCAAGCGGGTTCGGCTGTTGCTTCTCATCATCGTCTTCCTCATCATCTTGTGCATCCGAGGGTGGAAGCAAGTCATGGTAGTTTGCAACGCAATCTTTCGAGTTCGTGTCCACGGCGTACATGAGTTCTTGCGTCAGTGTGTTGAATGTTGTGTCGTCACCATCGGTAATTCGTTTCTCAATAGCAAGCAGCTCCCCGGTCTTGCGTGATGTTCGCTCAATGGCCATTTGTAGGGGTGTGAGCATTACTGTACCAACCGCTACAATCTCGCTCCTCCGCAGGATTGTAGGGAAGTTCTCCGCTGTCGTGTAAAGAGTCTTCTCCGCGCCGGCGTCCCTGGCGTTGACAGTGGAGGGTGACCGGCGAGAGGCTGATGTGAAGTGCGATGGGCGAGACAGCAGGTAGTAGTCCTTGACTGACTGGGAGACCTTGGCTCGTTGATAGATCGGATGAGTCAGATCCTTCTGTGGGCTGACAGGGTAGATCTGCAGGTACTGCCCTTCCAGGTCTTGCCCGTCACCGGGGTTCACGATTTGAGCCGAAGGGTGTTGTTGTTGCATTCGGTCCGTGAAAGATGCCAACCGGTCGTTAGCGGAACCTTCGAAGATGAATTGCTTGTCCCGAAGCCCTGGTGGGAAGCCCAAGCCCTTGTACACCACGCGGAAGTAACGCGGGTTGGAGCGCTCGCCTTTTGCAATGTTCTCGTGGATCTTCGCCATAGCATGCTGAGTCCTGGCCAACTTGGTAAAGTCGAATACATTGTGCTCGTATTGCGCCGCAAGCTCCGTGTAGGCGGCCAACGCATTGTTCCATGACTGTCCAGTCTCGTAGTGATCGATCATCTGGAAGTAGAGCTGTTCTTTCCGCTCGAACGCAGGCTGTGGCGGCATGCTGGGGTCGGTGAGCGGATCCGTGGTCGAGTTCGGATCCCATTCGTAAAGCTCGGCGTGCAGTCTGAGCGCAAGACCTGCCTCGGTGTAGTTTCCTGCATCCACTTGCAGTTGCACTAATTGATGCACATAGCGGATGTAGATGTCTTCCTTTTGCATGTCTT
>Ga0265797_10009075_pt1 | contig 13055 bp, 11 predicted proteins | sample P2T30metagenome_FD_192433 | JGI IMG/M metagenome (GOLD analysis project Ga0265797, IMG submission 192433) | Plant litter microbial communities from East Loma Ridge, Irvine, California - P2 T30 | ecosystem: Environmental > Terrestrial > Plant litter > Unclassified | place: USA: California... | reverse complement strand
CGCTCGCAAGGAGAAGATCCGGGTGAAGAACGTGAGATTGGAGGAGCAAAGAGAGCGAAGGATAGAATTCGAGCGGAAAGAGAAGGCCAGAGAGGAGCGCAAGGCAGGCAAACAGAAGGGCGGTGATGCGCCAGCTGCGAAGGGCGATTTCAAGGCCGGTGCTGCCGATACAGAAGGCATACATCCCAGCCGTCTTGCAAACATGCGGTGATGCGGGCGTGCAAGCTAATAGTGTTTCATTTGGCGTTCTCTATAGCGGGTTTCTCTTATCAAAAGCCGTGACGATGCGCCGTATCGTGCGCCCTCTGTATATTCACAAGCATTTTCTCATCATCAAGCGAACCAACATCCGCCAATCCTTACTTTTACAGTGTCTCCTCATCCTTTGTTCGCTGTCTCCGCGCCAACAAATGCTTCAAAGTTGTTGTTACATGCTCATTAATTGCGTCTCCATTGGCTTTCGCCACTTTAATCCCAGCTGTGAAGAACGCTGTCAGCCTCGTGCTCTCTGAATTGAGGAAGAATGTACGAACCCGTGCTCAGTCTGCCTCACAATACCACCGCGGTTTCCAGTCTGCTTGCCGGTCTTGCCACCTTCAACCACTAAGCGGTCAAGCTGGAAGAATTGTGATACAACTGTTTGTCTCTGTGCGCACCAAATCGTCAGCAAATCGCTCTTGTTACACCATCTCTTGCGACCCGTCTTTCAAACAAAGTGCTTCTGCCAACATATCCACAAAATACTCCGTTTTCCAAAGTACCCAGCAATACACACCTTCAACACTTGTAGCTCCTTAAGACCCTTCTGCATCAACTCCTGCACCTTGCGCTCATCGCCCTCCGTCTTCGCCTCCCTGAAAGCATCCACTGTCCTTCTCCTTGCGTACTCGCGGAAGTTGTATGCGGCGAATTGCTTGCTCTGGCGCAAAAGAGAACGGAAGAGAGAGCGGGCCTCGTAGGCCGTGGCGGAGGTGGCCATCGTCGAGTATCGTATGCGCTAATTTGGTAGAAGTATCGTGATCCTCGGGTCCGGAAAAGACAATATCTGGTAGAGAATATTGTGCAGTGGTAGTACAGACGCAAGTGTTTTGTATGTCGTAGGGCCGCCTTTGATGTCACCAAAGATGTACAAATCTCCAAGTCCGTCCCGAGACGAGAGCGAGAGCGAGCAGGTGGCCCGAACCGCTTTCAGGGCGACCTAGGCGCGCGCAACATCCATCACCCTTCGCGTCGGGCGCGTTGCGACCGCAGATGGGGCATTATCACCTTGTTATTTATTTTATGAAATATTGATCCAGCGCGACGGATATAGCAGCGACAGCAACAGCCTATTTATGCGCCGATAAATTTGGCTACGAATCCGAGTTATTTTGGCGCGTCGCATCAGCGCCTCCATTCCAATATCATGGCCGCGGTATGTCGCCTCACTTCACAACAACATGCACATTACTTGCTGTTCCCTCTCACTTCGTTTTCACCTCAATGCATCATTTGGCCTGTGGTGGAATATGATGGCTGAAAAGGCGCATCGGCCTTCCGCTGCGTGACCATTGCTGCCGCACATCAGCAGTATCAAATTACTGACATTCAACTATTTAGTACCGACCTCCTGGACGCTCTGGTCGCTCTGGGCGGTCACAAGTAGACAATGACATTTTCGAAGGTCTTCCTGTGAAGCAATGGTCTTCGATGCCTAGCCGTGTATCTCTGGCGCCGCCACCCTCGGAGACTGATATTGAAAAGGCTCAGGACAAGTGGGCTGAGCCTGCCATGCCTGAGAGTTCTCATCTATTACTCCCACACACTCAACAACTTTTGCGCATCGCACGCAGTGGCAAGTATGGCACTAAGCGTAAGACGGCACCCGAAGCGGAGCCAGACGGCGATGATTTCAACGCGCGCGAAGAAGAAGGTGTCCCAGACGAGGTTTTGGCCAAGCCAAATCATACTGAGGAAAAGGGCTTCATGGCGCGAAAGTGGCGACAGGTGCCGGAGTCGGCTCTCGTACCAGAGCATCTGCATTGGGAATTCCTAGCTAAGCGCCGGAAAGGCCTACCGAACTACTACCATGGTGGTGCGAATGATCCTACAACAGGCGGCGTATCGCAAGCCGCCAAACGCAAGACACGAGTGCAGAAGGTCTTGGATGTTGCGACTGGGGAGAGTGTGATCTACGAAGTGGTTGCGCTTGAGGGCCAAGTCCTCGAGAATGAATTACCAGCCGACTCACAGATGCAGGCTACCCACTTGGAACCTGGCACGACAATCGAAGGGCTTGGCACTGCCGGTGAGGATGGATTAATCAGCTTAGTTCCTTCTGGCCCGGTTGCTCCCCAAAGGGTGCGAAATAGGCCTCCGCCGAAGAAGAAAGGCGGACCTGGAAGAGGCAAGAAAAGGGTCACGTTCACGAATCCAGACGGCAGCACATATACTACGATTGTGCCAAACGCCACCAAGATTGTGCCGCAACCAGGACAGACGGTCAAGCATGTGGCGAAAGGGGAGGATGCAGGCAAGGACGTGTCGATGGAGGAGGCGGCAAGGCTTACGCACGAGGCTGGTGATGGTGGCGAACAGGATGAAGAGGGCGACGATGATGAAGAAGGAGATGATGGAGACGATGACGACGAAGACAGGGAAGATGGCGAGATCCAAGAGGACGACGCCGAAGTTGCTGCTACGCCTGCGAAGAAGTCTACACCTCCGCCTACCGAAGCTGCGATCGTCGAGACACAACCTGCGGAGCCTACACCTGTTGCACATACGCCCAAGCAACCCACACCTATCGAGACCCTTCCAAAGGATGAACCTATGGATCAGCAAGTGCTGGACGAACCAAAGCCCGATGTTGATGTGGAAATGCAAGATCGACCTGCGGAAATTGAGCCAGAGGTTGAGCCACAGACTGAATCAGAAACAAAACCTGTACCTGAGCCAGTCGATCAAGCAGAACCACAGCCTGATCTGCAACCCGAAGCAGTCGAGGCTATCCCTGAGGTGCAACCACAGTCACCTCTAAAGCCAGAGCCGCAGCACGAAACAACACAAGTCGACGATGCTATGGATATCGAACCTGCGGAAAGCCTTCACGTGGAGAATGCTGTAGCCTCACCAGTAACGGTGACTCAAGAAGTCGTCGGTGAGCCTGAACCGGTCGCGTCAGAAGTGGCAAGCGAGAATCCAGAGCCAGTCATGGAATCTGAAATGGCCCTCGAACAAGCTGAAGCCACGCCAAAGCCTGTGGAGCAAGTATTGGAGGTCGAGGTCGATATCACAACTGATGCTCCCGCGGACCGAGCTGCTGTCGACTCAGCTCCCACGGACTCGGCTCCTGTGGACGCAGCTCCCGCAGACTCAGCTCCTGTGGGCTCACCTCCCGTGGAAACAGCTTCTACGGAACCCATTCCCGTGGACTCAGCTCCCCTGGATTCAGTCGCCGTGGACTCAGATGCGCCTGCAGTCGTTGAAGCTCCTGAAGTCCCGGAAGCTCCGGAGGTGCCAGATTCAGTCGCCGTGGACTCAGATGCGCCTGCAGTCGTTGAAGCTCCTGAAGTCCTGGAAGCTCCGGAGGTGCCAGAAGAGATTCCACAAGCCGCAGAGGATGTTCCGACACAAGAAAAGAGTCCGGCTCAAGAGCCACCTCAACCGCCTGCAAAGACTGCTGAGCAGAGCGAGGATCTGTTGGGAAGTCTGGAAAGGTCTTTGGAAAGTTGAGAGTGGCTGCCATGTTTGTACCATATAGTATGTGAAGCTTTGTGTATTACACCCTTTGGAAAAGAATACATGGTTGGCATTTCTGTTACCTTACACTTTATCAAGCCATGGGCTGATTCTGCACAATACATGTATTCACCTTTTACCGGTGTTGTTGCTTCAGGTATATGCTGACAAGTCCTGGGGACATGTCCAAAATACTTGTCTACCACACGCCGTGACACAATGCATACATGTATATTCGGAAACTCACTTCGATGCATGTGAGAACATTGAGACAATGCATACATATAGACCCTGTCGTTAGGGTACGGGTTTGGGTTATGACATCCGAGCCCACATCGTCCTTTTGGCTATCTTGATCATCTTTTGGCATCGGTATGGTGTTATTACATGTTTGTCCCATTTCTTGATAGCCTCACTCCTTTTGGTCCTGATGGCAGCTCTATTGGGTGTACTTTCGGTAAACGGTGGTATCTTGGCGACCGACGTCAGTGTTGTGGACTCACAACGCTATGTTGCACGTTGTCCTCGATCGACGTACATGTACTCATCACTCAAAGAGAGTTCACTTCCAATTGCGTATGCGAGCTAATGATCACACTTTGAGATCCAGACATGGCAGCTCACACGATCGAGACAATCTGCTATGACGCAAAGACGAAGCAATTCGTACACAAGACGACTTCCAAAGATCTTGGACCGAACGACGTCTTGATACGAACAACACATAGCGGACTGTGTACCACCGATGTCCACGCGAAAGACAAAGGCTGTGGACTCGGCCACGAAGGCGTCGGTATCGTGGAGAGTGTAGGGGATGGAGTTCGTAATCTCTCGCTGGGGCAGCGGGTTGGATGGGGATGGTTGCATTCAGTGAGTAGTTGATGTGGTATGTGATTATATGCCTTGTTGCAAGCTTACTGACGGACTATGTAGTCATGTGGACACTGCAAGACATGTGCTTCTGGATATCGCCAATACTGCTCGCAAGCCAGTGGGTTTGCTTTCTCTGATCTCGACCAGGGTGCCTTCGGCACATACCGCATCATCGACTCAGCATTCGCATATCCGATACCAGAGACCATCAGGAGTAAACATGCTGGGCCTCTTATGTGTGCCGGTGCTTCTACCTACGAGGCACTAGATGCTGCCGGTACCAAGCCCGGTGACCGTGTTGGTGTCGTTGGTGTCGGAGGGCTCGGGCACATGGGCATCATTTTCGCAAAGGCAATGGGTTGTGGTGTCACCGCTATCACAAGTGAACCTTCCAAAGTATCGAGCCTATTCGAGCTAGGTGCTGACGAGGTCCGTACAACGGACAACCTGGACCTGTCTTATACGCAAACAGACGGCCAGAATGCGCAGCCTCAAATCACGGACCAGCCACAGCCCATGTCAATCGATGTACTACTTATCACATCAAACGCCATTCCAGAATTGAGCGCCTATCTAGGACTGCTTGCCCGCCGAGCCACGATTGTGCTGATGACAATCCAACAAGACTCGATCTCAATCCCTTACATGCCATTCGTATTGCCGGGTCACAGGCTGATCGCATCAACCGAAGCGTCGCACCAGAACCACTTCGACATGCTCCAGTTTGCAGCGAGACATAAGATTGAACCCGTGGTTGAGGAATTCCCGATGACTTTGGAAGGCGTAGCAGCAGCGTTTGAGAGACTGGAGACGGGCAAAATGCGATATCGTGGCGTCCTGGTGAGGGAGGCGGACTCGTCTGGTGCTAAAAAGCACTGATGCTGGAAGAATCAAGTCTTTCAATATTAGTTATGAAAGACATCTCTAATTCCTGCATACGGTATATTGGGATTGGCCGTTCAAGCTTTTGAAAACCCAATAGAAAGCAATTTGTTTTGTTTGTTCAATGTTCCCAACAAAATCACCATTATAAGTATTTCCAAATTACAGGTTCTTCGTGATTGTAATGTTGCAAGTTAAGTTGTGGTCGTTGAGAAAGCTGAAGCGGAAAGATTGAAGTTCGAGCCCCAACTTTGCTCGAGAGCGGAAGAACTGTTTCATCAAGGTGCCTTCTTATTCTTCTTATTGTGGCGCCCTCACAATAGGACTGCCTAAGACAAAACCAACAAGAACCCTACAGTCATCCTAAACTCCACACTCTCTCAGCACAACAGCGAAAAACACACCAACATTCTCCATTTTAAACCAAGCGCAACGCCATGACCAAACGCAGGAGAGAGCGCGACAGGCCTAAGGCTGGACCGGATTCCGTCTACAACCCACACAAGCGCGTACATCTCAGCTATGGCGACGACGACGAGCCCGAAGCGGATGCGACTGCTCTAGAACAAACGCCGCCTATCAATTATCCCGCAGCGACAAAGTCAGCACCCCTGCCCTCGAGCGCGCAACCTGATGTTGGACTCGAAGGAGCAGCTGCAAGACCTGGCGAGGAAGATGACGAGTACGACCCGTCGATGGCGCTTCCTACCGCCGAAGACAAAGCCGAGAAGCCCAAACAATCGCGCAAGAAAGCAAATGCATACCCAGGAAAGAATGAAGCCACAAACCAGAAACCCGCACTTGGGTCGCTATCATATCAATGGGAGGGCCAAGACGACGACGAAGAAGGATCTTTGAGCGAAGAAGACGAGGCTATGGCATATCTCAAGGCTGTAAGATCAGAGCGACAAGGCATGCCCTCTGTTTTCCGCACTGCGGAGAGTCGCGACGAAATCGACTACAGCGTTGGTGACAGTCGCGGATACTATGTGGAGGACTGCTACATTGCCCGACCTGTCCTTCGACCCGAAGCGCCGAAGAAGTCTAAGATCTCGGCCAAGGACGCATATACGGAAGTGCTCAAGCGTCGCTTCAGCGCGATGCGCGCGCGCTTGAGAACCGAGCCTCTGGTAGGTGAGACGGAACCCCAGCCCGACACTCGTAAACCCGTGCCTCAACCCAACGGTGGTAAGAAAGCATACGAGGAGTGCGTGGAAATGGTACAAAACATGCCGCCGTCACCCGCGCAACTCCAAGCGCTTGACCAAGAAGACACACTCAGCATGCTGGAGCTCATCCAAAAGCATTGCTTCAAACGAGGTGAGACACTAAGACCGAGTACCAGCGCATGGATATGGGCCTTGCTTGCGAAGCTCGACGACGTCGGCACAATGAACAACGACGAGGTATTTGTGCTGCGAGATCTGGGTAAGCGGGCTCTGGTCATTCAAATCTCTTTCAACAATGCTGCAATGGCCGCGCAGCTTGAGGAGATCTCTCGCGCAGAAGCGGCTTGGGAGAGCGACGAAGCCAACACATCTCAACATGAAGGCCAGGACACAGAAGCCACTGCTGCGGACGCAGCCAAAACTGATACAGCAGGTTCGTCTGTGACGCAGATGCTCGATCCTGAGAACACGCTCGCCACGCTTGACATGATCGTGACAATTGTAGGCGAATTCTTTGGGCAACGAGATTTGCTCGATTCCAGGAGATCGTGGCATCCGGAAGAATGAGATGCGTGAGTGGTATTTAATTGTCGTCGACCGACAGTTACCGCGATACTGTCCCGGCGGCTAATGCGGGATTTTATGTCAGCAAGTCCGATGAGGAAGCCGATGGTTTGCATGCATCTCCACACTCGACTGCCGCAGGGCGTCATTCGGCGAATGCACTTCATGTTGTTCTCTGCTGCTGGTAGGTAGATCTATCTTCCTTTGTCGTACGAGGGAACCATACCTTTGACTATATATACTACAAATCCGCTCTCATTCAGACTGCACATCACACAAATCCAATCCCAATCACTGCCTCCACAATGCCCAATATCTCCGACATCGCCACCAAGCACCGTCCGGACCTCAGTAAATATGAGGACCTGTACAAACACTTCCACGCCAACCCAGAGCTCTCCAATCAAGAAAAAGAAACATCAGCCCGTTGCGTCTCAGAGCTCAAATCAATCTCCAGCGACTTCGAAATCAAAACTGGCGTAGGTGGCTATGGCGTTGCAGCTATCCTCCGCAATGGCTCAGGAAAGACTGTCCTTCTCCGTGCCGACTTCGATGCCCTGCCCATTGAAGAACGCACAGGTCTCCCCTACGCAAGCAAGAAGCGCATGACCGATGCCGACGGCGTCGACAAGCCCGTCATGCACGCCTGCGGCCATGACATGCACATCTCGTGCATGCTAGGCGCGGCAGAAGCCCTCTACGCAGCCCGTGAGAGCTGGTCTGGCACCTTGATCTTTGCTTTCCAGCCCGCCGAGGAGCGTGGTACGGGCGCACAGGCGATGATTGATGATGGTCTTTACGATCCCAAGCGCCACAATGTGCCAATCCCGGATATCGTGTTGGGCGCGCACGTTATGCCGCATCGTGCTGGCGTTATTGGGACTCGACGAGGCTTGATTATGAGCGCTGCTGACAGTATGCGAGTTACACTCCACGGCCGTGGTGGACACGCATCTATGCCGCACAGGCTCGTGGACCCGGTGATCATGGCTGCCAGCACCGTGATGCGTCTGCAGACCATCGTCAGCCGTGAAGTCGATCCGTGAGTATTCATTCATCCCATGTCAAAACGACTACATGCACAAACCTACTAACACCACCACCCTCCCCAGCTACGACACCGCCGTCGTAACCTGCGCCAGCATCCAAGCCGGCGACGCCGAAAACGTCGTAATCGACGACGCGCGCCTCGCCATCGACGTCCGCACCACCAACCCCACCACCCGCGCCAAAACCCTCGCGAGCATCAAACGCATCGTCGCCGCCGAAGCCCTCGCCGGCAACGCCGTCAAAGACCCGACCTTCCAAACCACCCGCGCCTTCCCCTTAACCGTCAACGACCACGCCCTGACCGAGAAGCTCGAAGAGTCCTTCGGCAGCCACTTCCCCAAAGGCAAGGACGGGTACGTCGCGGACGTGTCGCAGTTGGCCGGGAGCGAGGATTTCAGTATTCTGGCTAGTGCGGTTGATAGGCCTTATTCGTTCTTTGTTTATGGCGGGACTGCGCCGGAGAAGTGGGATAAGGCGGAGGCGGAGGGGCGGTTGATGGAGGATTTGCCGGTGAATCATAGTGGGTTGTTTGCGCCGGTTATTCACCCTACGCTGCAGACGGGGTTGGATGGGTATGTTGTGGCGGCGCTGACGTGGTTGGCTAAGTGAGAGATGTAGAAGTGACAGAAAGCAACGTGATATATACGTAAACGACTTTTTAACTTTCAATCTATTCATAATTTCATGCTTCGTCTATTCTGATCTCTATGGATGGATCACCTCCTCTTCACATCTACAGTCCACCCGCTCGTCCATTAGGTAGGTAGCACACATCTCGCCACTACTTCATCTTCTTGCCACCTGCGTTCTCCGTCTCCTCAACATACGGGTGCTTGATGGTCAAGCACCAGATATCCAGGTAATCGCAGATGCTGACGATCACATCAACGACAAAGCTTCCATAAACACCGACTGCGAGACCAAGGCACGAGAACATGAAGGCAACCTGGTACACGCCATCGCCCAGAGCACTGGGCCATCCGAAACCAAGGCGGGCCTGCAGAATGGGACCAAGAGTGTCGATGATGCCAAAGAGCAGAGGGAGCGCGAGTACATTCTGGTAGGGGAACTCGGACTTGGTCAGGTGCGCGGTGATCATCTGGCCGACGGAGTAGGCGTTCATGAGACCGACCAGCAGGACGAAGGGAACGAGGTGCTGGTGCAGGATCTCCGGGTGAAGGGAGAGGTAAGCAATGATGAGAGCCCAGGACCCGAAGAAAGGAGCAAGACCCAGAAGCGCATCGTTGGGAGCGTCGCCACGGTCACGGCGCGCCTTGAGGACGTTGCGGACGCTCTCGATGGTGTTGTATGCAAGAACCAGGCCACCGTAGAGAACGTAGAAGTCGCCAAAGTCCATAGTGTAAGCGGCCTTGGGCAGGGACTCAATGTATGGCAGTCCGAGAGCAGGAAGCATGGGTTGCTGCCAGTAGCTGCCGCCGCCCTTGACAGCGGTGATGGCGTAGACAATGCAGAGAGTCAGAATGCCTTCGACCGGGCCGGAGACAAGACCTAGGGTGAGGGTGTGAGTGTGGTACTCATCCCAAGTTTGAACGTAGAAAGTCAGAAGAGCTGTGAAAAAGTCAGCAAAAAGTAGTAGAGCAGGCACTTGGGTAACAACGTACAGCCAAACAGCACAAGCACAGTCTTCCATCCCTGGCCAAAGTTCATTGCAGCAGAGAAAAGGAGCACTTCCAAGCTGGTGTTCAACGCGTCGACACCGTGATCGAAGAGCTCGCCGAGAGGACCAGACTGACGTGTGCGACGTCTGCAAAACATCTTCAGTCAGCACAAACCCACCAGAAATTGCAAGAAGCTCAGAACTCACGCTTGAGTACCATCCACCGCATCGAAAGTCTGGTACAAGAAGAGACCAATAGCCCATGACCAGTACACCCAAACTGGGCAATCCTGGTCCATGTTCGGGGAGTAGTAAAGCATAGTTGCGACGTTCGCAATCACGAAGCCAAAGCCAGAGAGCGTGATCTAAACACCCGCAATCAGTAAACAATATCCATAAGAAGAAAAGCTATACCCAACATGAGAATACTCACAGCGTTCGGAGCCATAGACATCGGGAAGATGTTAATGACCTGGCTCCACCAGTACGGCTTGAGCACATAGCGGGAAAGCAGACTGTGGTCAACAGCTACAATGAAAAACACGTCAGCTCAATCCTGTAGTCAACGCGTCCTGATTGAAGACATATCTCGTAGGACTCGAGAGTAAATAGATATCGCGCAACGTACCAGAGTACTTGTACTCCTTCAGCTTAGGAAGCTGCGACTGGCGAATGTACACCATCTTCGCTGTCTCTCTTCAACGCGTTGTCCAGCAAAAAGGTGCCCGTATTAGAGTCGTCGTGAGAGGATTTAGTTATGCGTAATGCGTGCTTTTCGCGAGGAAAAGCAGACGTCGCCGAAGTCGCGGTCAAGCTGGCGCGTGTTGTTGTTCTCTGAAAACAAAGAACCGCCAAAAGTTCCACGTCGCTTCTCGTTGCCGTGTAGAAAGCCAAAGATCGAGATCTCTGTTATTCACTTCTCTGGAGCGGGTGCAGTGCAGGAAGATCTTCTTGAACAAAGGCCGGCCCTGAAAGGAGGGAAAACAAAGGCGAAAGCTTGCGTGTTTCTTGAAGTGTGGAAAATCCGTGGAGTTCCAGTTCTGGCCAACTTCGAACTTCAAACATGCCCATCCCACTTAGTACGCCTTTATCGAGCTGGCGTTCTCAATGACGTCAATTTGTTTTTGGCTTCACGCTTGACACGTGCAAATCCAAGAACAGCGATTGCAGAATAATATGGTGAACAAGTATTCTGATATGTAATGCTTTCAAATACTTTCTGTTTCTTCCGTCCTTCCTGCTATGCAATCTACTATACGTCCGTCCACTCCATCTCTCTTACCGACCTTGTTGTCCGCTCAAAAGGCGGCAGTAGCGTATGCACTGTGCGCACCCTGCCCCAGCATTCTTCCTCAAGAAAGCCTCCGTGTTCCGAACTATACACAAGATCCTCACCGCCTTCGCCTGATAAAAGTTTGTGAGCAGCGTAGCTTTTTTCGGCCGCCTTGCTCTTTTCTCCAAACCGAAACGAGAGTCTTGCACGAGCTCAACCGACAGGGCTCCACGGCATGGGGACCATGATGTGAGATCTCATGGTCTGGATGAGAGGAACGGTACGGTGGACGGTCTCGGCCCAACTGTGAAGTTGTTAGTCAAGTTTGGAGAGGTGAATTGTATCAAAACTTACCCTGACACGCTCCAGCTCTGCTCACGTCTGGCTCTGCGCTCTTCAAGATCGGGGAATTGCCACAGGTGGTGGACCTCGTTCAATGCGCCGATCTGGACGAACCCTGTGAAGTTGAAAGTCAGCATGGAATCCAGCTTGATCTCAACGATCGACAATGGTACTCACAAGCTCCAACGCCTTCCATGACCTCCTTCCTCGCCTCCAGGCCCTTACGCCAGTGGTGCTCCCACTCGAGCAGATTGCCAGGATGGAGTGTGTAAGTCCTCAGCTCAAACACACCTCCGAGCTTTCTCGGCGAGGTGGTTGGCCAGAAGCTGAACTCTTGCATGAGGCTGGTGCGCTTCGACTTGATGAGTTTCTTGAGCTTGCGGTCGAACTCTGCGAACTCAGGGTGGTTCGAGATTGCGTTGAGCGATTGGTGGTAGCCGGCGTAACGCTGGTACTCCCAGATGTGGACGAAAGTATCGCAGTCACCGACTTCGGTGCGCCAGGAGCCGACGAGGTTGACCTGTTTGATCTAGTCAGCTTGTGGAAGTCTGTGAAGCTGCCCACATTCAAAACATACCTTGTTCTCGGGCATGTTCGCCATACGTGGGTACCAGTTACCCACAAGCTCCACATACTCGTCCACCTTACTAGGCTTCACCTCATGGAAGACAATACTGTGCACGTACTTGCCACGGGCCAGCACCTGGGAGAAGCTGCGCTCGATGTCCTGGTCCATCTTCCTGCCCTCTTCGGTGCCATAGATCAGCTTGGACAGCGGGCCCGAGCCGACCTTCTTTTGCTTGGGGTCATTCTCGCCGGCGAGAGCGGAGGGAGCTGCAGCGGATTGTGAGTCTAGGCCACCAGCAGAACTGGAAGAAGAAGCAGTGTTTGGGGAGGAAGAGGATTGCTTAGCCTCGGCAAGCGCTTTAGCAGCAGACGCAGACTGACTCTCTTTTTCCTCGCGCTCGCGACGGATTCGCTCGGCCACCTCGGCGCGGAACTCCTGAGTGCGCTGGTCGAAGATGTGGGCGTTGTCGGGGGTGACATCTGCAAGGGCAGGGCTCTTTGCGTGTTTGTCGTGCTTGTCGAGCGAGACGATGGTGGAGGAGAAGGGACGTGCCGCGGTAGCAGAGATGGAGGTGGTGGGAGCGAGGGAGCTTGCCCTCTGAGCCAAACGACGGGGGAACATGGCGGCGGTAGCAATGGGGGGTGAGGTGTTGTTGGGAGAACGATAGCTAGGTGTAGTGTTTGTGGCGTGCCAATGTCGACGATGCGTGTATGTTTGCTTGGAGGAGCACTAGGAGCGAATCACAGCGCCACTACTCTCAGGTGGGCGTAAGCTCTGAGAGGCGCGAGCCAAACGGGGTAGGTAGGTCAAGGCTGGCTGGCTGTGAGCTGCGTGGTCGCCGCGTGCAGCAGGAGGAGTGCAGGAGCGTGCGTGCAGTGCAGTGCAGTGCAGGAAGACGGGGCAAGAAGGTCCGGTCCGGGGCAAGTCAGGTGATTGTCCGTGTTGGAGGGGCTGTGCCTTGGTGGTGTATGGTGTATGGTGCAAGCAAGCGAGATG
>Ga0265797_10009074_pt1 | contig 13056 bp, 18 predicted proteins | sample P2T30metagenome_FD_192433 | JGI IMG/M metagenome (GOLD analysis project Ga0265797, IMG submission 192433) | Plant litter microbial communities from East Loma Ridge, Irvine, California - P2 T30 | ecosystem: Environmental > Terrestrial > Plant litter > Unclassified | place: USA: California... | reverse complement strand
CGCTTGGGTCAAATTGCCGGGGCTGCGAAGACGGGCTCGGGCTGGAATCGGTGGGAGTGGTTGCCTAGTCTGGTTGCAAGTTCAGCTTTTATCGGCGCCTTGCCACTGACGCTGGGCCAGGTTGAGGCAAGGGATTGTGTGGTGGATTGGGTGCCGGTGGATTACTTGGCCGACGTGCTTGTTGGACTGGCGCTGCTTCCACGAGGCGGTCGTGGCCAGGGTGAGGAGAGTGGAAAAGTAAGCGTGAACCACATCGTTCATCCCACGCCCAAACCCTGGGCCCAACTCCTACCCGTCATACAAGACACGCTCGCCTCGTCTTCCAAGCACGCCTCCGCCACCCCCGTTTCCCTCATTCCGTATCCAGAATGGGTTGCTTTGCTCAAGCAAAAGACACAAGAAGCTGAAAAGGACTCGCAACTCGATCATGCGGCGCTCGCACAGAGAAATCCGGCTATGAAGCTCCTGGATTTCTATGAGGGCTTGTTGGACGAGGGGGGTGATCAGACGTTGGGGATCAAGTTGGACATGGACAAGACAATGGGCGAGAGTGACAAGTTGAGGGCGTTGGAGCCGCTGAAGGATGAGTGGGTTGCAGGGTGGGTCAAGGAGTGGATGGGTGCGGTGGGGTAAGTTGGGGCTGGATAAATGGGTTAGAGAAGTTAGCATGGCTATAGTTTGTTATACTTTTTTTGGTGTAGAGATTTTAGTTTTGAGAATGTATGGTGGTGGTGGTAGTAGTGTCTTGCCTCGCATTCTAGTCCCTACTTGGGTGCCTCGGTCTTGCACAATACTCAACAAGACCATTACAACATTTGAATGTGATATATACATATAAGACGCAAGCATTGCAACGTTGCTTCACCAATGTTTTCGTGTACATGTATATCTACCTAGTCTTTTAGTCACAGGTCGCCGTCATATAGCCCTTTGGACTTCCACCTTGTGTGGGTACAAACGCAGCAAGATGGACATTGAGACATTACGACAATACAAGTTCACATCAACGACAATGAAAGTGAAAAGTATTGCGATGCATTGAAAACGCCGCGACGCTACTTCACAGCCAAACGCACACAGCACGCTGACTACCATACTCGAACAGGGGGAATATCCACCAACCCATACCGAGTAAAACCGCCCAAGCTCATGTCCTCTCACTACTACTTACAATCGTGGGGCCGTCTCCAGGCTCCCCCTTTGACCACTTCCCCTCATCTCCTTTCCGCCTTTGATTCCGATCGGATCCTTGATGGCCTCGACCTCCTCTTCCCCGCCATGAAAATCCACCACCGCCACCACCTCCGCCTCCGCGCTTAGGCCTCCCGTCATGACCACCGCGCCCACGGCCTACTTGGAATTGTATGCGTGTAAGTGGCTCCTCGACCCAGTCTAAACCTTTGAGGCCCAGGTTGCTCTTCTCCCAATCGCTCAACTTCCAGGCTTGGTACAAGCCCATCAGCCGCTGTTGATCCACTTCTTCTCTACCGGGTCCGACAGTGCGTGTCAACTTGATTTCTCTCAACTCTGGCACCCATGCCTTTATGTACTCGCCGCGTTTATCGTAGTCGAGTGCTTGTTTGACAGGGTTGAAGACACGTCCTTGGCGCGGGTCGTTTCCGACACCGGCTACATACTGCCAGTTGCCCCAGTTGCTGGCTGCATCGTAGTCGACGAGGAAACATTCGTACCACTCAGCGCCAACTCGCCAGTCAATGTTTAAATGTGACGAGAGAAAGGAAGCGACGTTTTGTCTGGCGCGGTTCGATGTGTAACCGGTAACGAAAAGTTCGCGATTTGAGGCATCAATAAGGCCAACTCCGGTACGCCCCGACCGGAACCGCTCAAAGATTTCCATGGTCTTCTGTGGGTCATCCCCATCTCCCCCAGACTTGTATAGCTTCTTCCATTTCTTGTGCTGCGTCTGGCCTTTGGCACCACGATCCTGAATGCCGTAAAGACCAAACATCTTATGTCCAAACTTCCTCATGCAGAGCCGCATGTAATCTCTCCATAGCAACTCGAACCGGACGGCTGCGGTACCTTCATTCTCGCCCTTTCCGTAAGCAGGCCTTTTTTCTCCAGGTCCACGACCTTCCTCAAAATCGAACATGGCCCAATGTACCTGCCTCGCCGTGATGTGACCTTGGGCAAGATATGCGGACAGCTTTGTGCTGAAATCGAGACCCAGCATGCCGTTTCGTGTTTGCTTATATGAGCTCATTGCTCCCGAGGCGACCAAATGTGTGATGCGCTCCAGGCCAGCGCTTTCTCCTCCTGAAAACGGATGCGCCGATTGGGCATCGGTCGGCCATTTTGGTGGCATTTTGAGCGTATACGCTGGATCCTTCTCCAGAGGAGAGAGCAGCGCTTTTTTCAAATCCGCCAAAGTCGACGGTATTGAGAAGGGCTCCTTTTGCGGTGGTATACTCGGCGGTAGTGGCGGGAGTTGGGTTGGTGTGGGAAGCGTCTCTCGCGGCCGATCGCGCAGCGGCTCGAAACCTTTGCGGAATGTGGTATATACATTGGGCAGGTCGGCGATGTTGTCGTAGGGTAGGTCGCGGCTGTAACCAGTCAGACAAGGGTGGCTGCGACTCCAGACGGAGCGAGGAGGCAGAAGAGACTTACTCGTCTATGTAAAACTTTTCGTCTTTCCAGACTTTAAAGTCTACACCATGTTGTTTTGTAATTTTTGCCAGTTCGGCTTCCTCTCGCTTTTCTTCTGTAGCGTCATCGTCGGTCATCCACACGGCACTGATCTCACCGTCATTCTCGTCTTTTGAGTACCAATTGAGTATGTCGGAAACAACCTCAGTTATCCTTCCCACTCTCTGCTCCAGACCGGATCCGCAATCCAATGCCGCTAGCTTGTCCTTGAGATCCCAAACTCCGTCTGCGATGAACTGCACACGATGCGAGCCGGTCCGCCATACTCGTGCGACGGCGCTGCGCGCTTCTGGGTATGGGCTGGGCGTGGATGCGGGGAGGAAGCCGGAGACTTCGATCTGGTTGGCCGACCAGACGTATACGGGTAAGAGATGCGTGAAGGTTGCGCCGCCGTGTTCCGAAGTCAGCGAGTCATCGCGGTGCCGCCGGTCAGAGTTTGCAGAATTTCTCCAGGAGGATTGGCGGGCCGTGTGGAGGGCCGCGGTGTGGAAGATTGGGTTGTCGGAGAGACGAACATCGCGACGGAGTACGTAGAGCAAGATGCGCGGTACTTTGCTGGACATAATCGGGTGAAGTTCGCTGAAAGCACAAAACTCGCGTGAGGAGCAAGAGGTACAGACGAATAAATCGCAGGTGTTGCACGGCGGCCAGGAGCAACTACGTCGTAACATGAAGGTTACGGTTCATAGAGGACCTGATGCGAGAGGAGATGGAAACATTGCGGTGCCACAGGCAAAAGAGACGCTTCAGGCCCTATTGCACGTCATGACGCCAGGAATTGGCGAGAATAAGGCTTCGCACCGAGATTGCTAGACCACGAGGCCGCTGGACACTAAAAGGTGCCCTAAATGTCATCTGTCAGCCATATCAGGCCGTCTCCACCGGAAGGGGTGCAGATGGTCAGAACGAGGAGATCCGGTTCAAGATTGGTGATGCTTGCTGCAGCATCGCCGACCAGGGTTATGACGTGAGGGACTGTCTAGCGCACCGCCACGATATGCGTATCCTTGCTGCAGGGACGCAAAACGAGCGAGTTGGGGACGGGCCGAGCGTTCATGAGCAGCCGACAGCTGGCGATGGTCGCTGTCATGGAAAGTCGACGAGATCGCGAGCCATGCTGCCCGCACGCCAGACCGCGCCCGGGCTAGGGGGGAGGATGAACAGAGTTCCAGATCTGAGCTGGCTCGGCGCCCGGTGCACACTATGCAGGGGCCGCGAATCGTTCATCTGAGCTGCTCTGATCTTGATCGAGATGTTTGTCGATTTGGAGCGGAAATCGTGTGCAAGGTACCGCAACGTACACGTGGACGCACCGCATGGCCTGGCTAATAGACATGACATGTGTCACTTGGCAGTCTTCTTCTCCTGTACGCCCTCGCAGCCAGCTGGACAAAAGGCTCTTTGATGCCGTGACACCTCGCTTGCCCCGACAATCGCACGCCCTCTCTCTTTCTCTCTCTCTCTCTCTCTCTCTCACACACACACCCTCACCGCAGGCAGCCGAAGCGCTCGCCGGGGTCCAGTTGCATGTGCAGCTGTCGTGTGCAATGCGCCGTGTACTTGCAGTATGTACATGTTCCGAGATTGCCCACGGTTGGTTCCCAAAGCAGCCAATTCCGCGCAACATGTTTGCTTGTTGACGAAAGAGCTGGGAAGCAAAGCCACCGTGAGCATGTGCGAGGACTACTTGGCAGCACCTAAAGGATGGACCTTCTCCGACGCCTAATTCTGTCTATTGCAAGACACGGTCCTGTATAGTCTGGTGGGGCTGACAAGGCCCGCTACCATACAGGACGATGGATTGTGCCAAGGATGCCTTGTTTCCAGAGGCGTTGGAGGAGGGGTGTGTTGTTGCAAGGTATCGTGAAGAAACGGGAAAGATCGCTGTGAACAGCTTGAGCAAATGGGGAGAGACGGTTCAAGACGCACACAGTAGAACAGTGTGGTTGGGAGGTGTGTAGCGGTGAGGTATCATGGGAAGGTGCGTTGTGCTAGGTACTACCTATCCCCGAATCTCTCTTCTGCCTTCATCCACCTCAACCATCAAACACGGTAGCTACAGCCTCGGGCTACACCTGCGACATGTGTTCTTCCCACAACGTCACAAACTTCATCACACCAAAACTTCCACAGCTTGCTCATCGCCAGACTTCGCATTTCAATATGCCTGGCGGGACTCGCGCATCATGTGCTAATTGCAACTACCGACCAATAAATCCACACATACCAGCCCATATCTACACCCGCCACCAAAAAGCATGGCTTCCCCAAGTCCACTTGACCCCTGCAACAACCATTGCCAACACCGGCCGGCAGAATCAGCGCAATGACCACCAACTATCACCTCAACTGCACTGTCGGCGCCCCAGTAACCCGGGGCATTAGGTTCCGAAAACGTCGCGACCCCGAAAACAACAAGTACGAACAGTGCCATCTCATCCGGCATCCGAATTCTCCCCACACACCCAAGAAAGAAACAAAAAAAAGGGCAACGTGGACAAAAGCAAAGGCCCAGTTACCGCTCGAGATGGCAAGAAAGGGCTAGGTGTTACTTGTGGCATATTGGGCCAAACCATGTCGAACCCGACATGTCTGCAACACGTACGACGGGCCTTTGTAACAGCCGATGATGATCTGATCTCGTCAGACACGCTACATGGAGACGAATCTTCGGGGCCCGCGGTGTCCGGAGTATCCGGAGGAGCACTAGCGGCCTCCAAAGCACTGCGTGGATGCGGAGTTGGGCGGTCACTGAAAGAGGCTGTGTGGGCGGGGATCCCCTTGGGTTGTAAACTCAAATATCATGCTCTATTCGCCGTTAGCTTTAAGCGCACAAAGGAAGGCCACGAAGCACGTCCGTGCTCAAAGTCTCAACTAAAGGATGAGAGCAGGTATGATAGCAGCCAACGTTTTGGGCTAGCTTTCACGAGGAGTGATGACGCTTTGATACAACAGAGAAGACTTTAAAAGAAAAAGAAGAAGAAGAAACAGTACAAGGCACGATATTACAAGATACACTCATTGCGGCAATCAATTCCGCTACTCATTTGAACCATTTTTATTCTTCAAACCTCACCGTGTGAAACGTACCCTAATGACGTCAATAACCTACACACTCTCCATATCGCAATAACCACCTCAATGCCGTGAAGATCCAAAATTCCTATCCACAACGGAGAAGAATGCCTCCCGTCAAACCAAACTAAGCGGAAGCGCTAGCACACAGTCCGATAGACGCCATCAGACGAAGGCCGCTGAGCTTTGTGCTTGTGCTCCTTCCTCAAGCCCTTGTTCGCATGTTGCTTCTCGATACTTGGGCTGGCGCCTGGCTGGAATGCTGCAAGGTCGGCCGCATCCGTCTTCATCAGCATCTCGGTGACGCCACAGATGTCAGTGACAAGCCTGTCGATCATATCGAGAGACAAGCTCTCTCTGACAACCACTCTGAGGATCTCGGTCTTCTCTTCGCTTGGTGGTAGCGGGTAGTCTGGTTGACAGAGTTAGTCAAGGCCTATGGCACGACGTTCTTGTTGCACTTACTGGGGATAATGTATTGCTTGGCGCGGAGCAGGTTGCTGACGGCTTCTTGCTTGACGTGGGGAAATTCCTTGTGGAAGTCGTCGGTGAGGGTGAAGGCTACGACAGGTAGACCGGCGTTATAGTCTGCGCTGGTCTCGCCTTCGTCATACTGCTTCTTGCCCTTTTCGTACTTGAAATCACCCTTCTTGCGGTGGATGTCGCTGACGCAACGGTACCAGCCCTGCGTTACATTGTCAGTGTGTGTTCTATGAGTTGGTTGTCAACCTGTTCTCGTACCGTATGCTCCAGTGCTCTACTCAGCAGCCGTGCGTTGGCCAGAGTATTTTCCATGATGCCACGGTACCCCGAGAATCCCAGATGAATGAGGTTGTAGTACTGCGCGATGATTTGCGCTCCTGGCCGCGAAAAGTTGAGTGTATAAGACTCCTCAGTGCCACCAAGGTAGTGGAGCTCAAAAATCAAGTGCTTTGGCAGGTAGCTCTCGTCTCGCCAAATGATCCATCCTACACCAGCATACACCAGGCCAAACTTGTGTCCACTGGTGTTGATGGACTTGACTCGCGGAAGCTCAAAGTTCCATTTCTTGCCAGCCTTTGCGTGGGTGAAGGGAGCAATGAAGCCTCCAGAAGCGGCATCTACGTGGATTGGGATGTCGTTGCCAGTCTCCTTTTCGAAAGCGTCTAGGATGTCGGAGATCTCTTCAACGGGCTCGTAATGCCCGGTGTAAGTGGAACCGAGAATGACGAAAATACCGATGGTGTTCTCATCGATATTCTCCTTGACCAACTTGGGATCAAGACGGTAAGACGACTCTTCGCTGACGGGAAGAATGCGGGCCTCAACCTCAAAGTACCTCGCAAACTTCTCCAGCGCGACCTGCGCATTCGCACCCATGATGATGTTGGGTTTGGAAGCGTCTTTGCCCTCTGCCTGCCTCTTTTCCTGCCAGCGGCGCTTCATAGCAAGTCCGCCAAGATGGATGGCTTCGCTTGAGCCGGTTGTGGCAGATCCGATGGCCTTCTCACCCTTTTGTGCACCCCACATGTTGGCAATGATGGACACGCAGCGCGCATGCATATCCATCATTGCGGGATATTCATCAGCGTCTGACATGTTCTTGGACAGATTCTCAATCATGAGTTGCTCGGCTTCCTTCTCCATGTATGTGCCGACGAAAGAAGCCAAGTTCAGACTGGGACGCCCGTCCAGATCAAGTTCATCCTTGAGAAGTTGGTGGACAACGTCTGCTGGAGCGCCATCTTGGGGGATCTTGAACTTTGATAGCTCGACACCGGCAGCATATCGACTTGAGTATGGCGTAATGTGTGAAGTCGCTCGGCTCGCGCGATGGCCTCCGGCCTTGTGCATGGGATGGTCCTGGAGAGTCTTCAGGAGCTCATCCGTGTCTACGTGTCTTGCGAGTCCGGCCATTGTGATAGTAATTGTGCGCGAGAGGGAATTGAGGAGGATTAGAGAATGTGATTGATGTAGTAGAGGTGCCAGCCTAGTTTATATATCAATGCTGTAGTCCAGGTGTAGATATGACGACACAGTACATCCACTGTCGCCTGCACACCAATGCCGGTAATAGTATCGAGCATGCGGCCCACGCAGAATCTGATGAAGCTTGACAATTGCTTGGTAAAAAGCTTGTTTGCGTATCCAAGTATTTTGCAGTCAGCCAATTGACAAGCTACGAAGAGGATCCATCACAAGCTTTGACAGGACATGCACCGCGGAGGCCAGACAGACCCAGAGTAGTGCGCGGGAATTGATGTATTGGTGGATATACACATCTCGTACTTCAACACGGCAACAACGTAAGATGAAATTCACGCAAAGCTGACGACCCCCGCATCCATTACAGCCTGGACAACTGACGAGTCTCGAGTGGAGCGCAAAAGCAGCCACACCAACGCACAACCCAACAGCCTAGGACCGCAGCAGGTTCAAAGGCGGGTCGATGACGAAGATGCGAGTTGACAAGTTTTGACTAAGCAAGAGCGGCCAAAGGTTGATCCGGCAGCGTGATCGCACGTGACTGAGCTGTCACATTCCAAACTTCCTCTCTTGCCCCACGTCATCATGGTCCTCAGCCACCCGGCTACTTGCGCCGTCCTCGAGATCCGTTTGGACACATTAACACATGGGCTTGACATGTTGAAAACGCCCTTTGTTTTCGAATGGTGCAATCTCGACGATGATGACGTGCACTCGCATGTTCCGCATACTTGCGGGACGCGGGGACGCATCGACTGACGCGTCCTCGCCAACCATGGGATCACGGCGCGCTGGTGCCAACGCGAGGCCTCCGTTTAATGTACAACGCTTACTGCTCAGTAGACGCGGCTGGTGAAAGCAGTGGACCATTGATGACCAGGTAGTTAGGTCTGCATTCTTTCACGACCAGGCACTTCATCGGTGGCTCATTGATTTCGGCCGTGTAGTAGTCCGCGAAGCGGATCACTTGCCGAGGTTGGCCCTAACATCATCGCCACGCAGTGGTGGTGTAATCGACTCGTCTTACTCTTTAGCTCCTGTGGGAAGCTACTTGTTCTTGCAGTTGCACTACCGCTCTTGTCTCGTCTTGTCACTCTCCCATTACCCATCAGTCGTTAGGTTAACATGCGTTTCTCACGTGTGGTACCAGTCTTGCCATTGGCAGCCGCCTTTGTCGTTACCGAACCGTCCCGGTTCGAGAGTCTTGAGATTGAACAGGCTGCCAGGCCGTACGTCGACAAAGCACAGAACGTTTTCGATGATGCGAAGAATGTTCTTGACGATGCATTTAACAAAGTGAAGAAGGGCGCAGATGATGCTTACACCAAGATCCATCACGCTGGTTGCGATGTAGAGTCGTGGCTGGAAGGCTCCCAATTCGACGACGACGACAATGAGGATCTCTTTTACTGCAAGGGCAAGCACTGCGAGGAGAACCCCCATCATCCTCCGCCTCCTCACCATAAGCCTCCCCATCACGAGCCTCCTCATCACGGACCGCCACATCATCCGCATCACGATGACAAGCCGAACCGAACGGTATACGAGCTCATCAATGAGAGCAAATACACGACCAAAGTAAGAAGCTCCTACGTATACTGCGTCTTGTACGTGCACTAACATCACCACCAGCTTGCGAAGTGGATAAACGAGTTTGACGACATCGTTCAACTCCTCAATGGCACCAGTGCCAACTTTACCATCTTTGCGCCCACCGACGAAGCTTTCGAGAAGATACCCGAACACGGAAAGAAACCAAGCAAAGAGATTCTGAAGAAAATTCTCAGTTACCACGTCAGCAGTGACTTCTACCCTGCTGGCCGTGTACTCCACTCATACACCATCCCAACTTTGTACACACCCAGCGCGAACCTTGGACACGCACAGCGTCTCACTGTTCGCGTCACCCTCAAGGGCCCCGCGATCAACTTCTACAGTCGTCTTGTAGCCGTCGACATCTTCGGTACCAACGGGGTTGTGCACGGCGTTGACTCTATCCTCTTACCTCCCCCCAGTGTCGCCTCCATCATCAACCTTCTCCCCGGCGAGTTCAGCACCCTTGAGCTCGCGCTGCAGAAAACAGATATTTTCGACAAGATGAACAGCACAGAGTACCCGCACAACGGCGGCACTCTCTTCGCCCCGTCAAACTTTGCTTTCAAGAAGCTTGGTCCCCGTGCCAACGCCTTCTTGTTCTCAAAGTACGGTGCAAAGTACCTGAAGGCTCTGCTCGAGTACCACATTGTTGTCGACCAGACGCTGTACTCTGATGCTTTCTTCGATGGAACAAAGGATGACAAGGCTGCTGCCAAAGGTGGTCCTCCTTACTACCACTACGACCTGCCTACCGTGCTGTCGGACAAGTATCTCGCTGTTGATGTGGCACGCTACGGGCCCTTCATTTCGATCAGAATCAACGGCTTCTCACGCGTCACTGTCCACGACGGTGTAGCCAACGATGGCGTCATCCAGGTTGTCTCTGATGTTCTGATCCCACCCAAGAATGCCGCTGGAGCGCAGGTATTCTGGAAGGGTGAGGAGCTCGAGGTGGAGGATCTCAAGGAGCGTCTTGAGCCGTTTGTCGAGGAGAATATGGACTTGTAGGAATGTAGCTATCACGCGAATCAGTAGACACGGGACAGTGTTGTGTAGCTCATGTTGCATTGGACAATCGTTATGAAATGCCTTTTCGTATACCAACCCTGTCTCCCAGCGAGACAGGTACTTCACACTAGCACGTGTATAGTCTGGAGAATGAAAATAGATGAAAATAGATGAACAAATTTGATATATTGCCCAAACATGACTTGAAGAATCTGGACGACTGCATTTGTATACGAAAGAACAGTGTACTACGGTAATGTTACCCCAACTCCGTCGATGATGCTCTACGAGAAGTCCTCGCCGCCCTCCTCAATCGTGTTCTTGACCCGCAACAAAAGCGTGGTCTTCCATTTGTCCAACTTACTCAACTGGTCGAACTGGAATAGCTGTAGAAAAATGAAAAGTCAGCAGTCGTTCCTCTTCGCCCATGGCGAGCTGGAGTCGTCACATACCTTATCAGCAAACATTTCCTGATCACCATCCGCGACTGCCGCGGCCAAGTCAACAAGTAGCGCGTGTTCCCTCTGCTGCTGGAAGCTAGGATCGAGCTCCCTGTACCTATCGAGCGCAGTCGTGACACCGACCTGGTCGCCTGTGCATAGCTGACAGATACCGGCTTTGAGCAAGTACTCCTTGACTGACCAGCGCATGAGGTTGTTAGAAATGGAGGTTTTGGCGACTTTCTCGTAGAGCTCAATAGCCTTGTAGTAGTCTTTGCCTTCAAGGGCTACCAGGTCGGCAGTCTTGAGCCAGAGTTTATTGGCGAGAGCCTGTGAAGGGGGGTTAGTGTTTGCCAAAAGATGGGGGTTAGTGTGGGAATTGATTACTTCGGCGTTATCCTGGGTAGTTGTTAGCATGCATTTCAGATGGTAGGTTGAGAGAGGAGAGAAATGGAATGCTAGGACTCACGCTTTCGTACCAGCCAGCTGCTTCTTCGTAGGCGGCTGCTGCACGGGTGTTATCACCGAGTTCGACTTCATAGAGCTCGCCGAGGTTCTGCTTGTGAGTGGCTGCGCGGCGGAAGTTGCCCTTGCTGCAATAATGTGTGATGGCCTTGTCAAGACACCTGGCTGCAGCTTCTGGATCGTCTTTCCGGTAGGCCTCTGACATGTTGTTAGTTGCAAATAGGCTGGAATCTCTCAAGAAAGCATACTGAAGGCATCTGTGAGTGTGTTCGCCTCATCGTCGGGCTCATTCAAGTGTTGGCGTTGGACTGATGCTGCCTTCTCAAAGGCCTCGCCAGCCTCCTTGCCTTGGACCAGTCAGTACTCAGAACGAAACAACTTCGTTATATGTCAAAGCTGGGGCGGATGTCTCTCCATACCCATCTTCTGCATCCGGAATGCATTTGCTGCGGCGATGAACTGATCTGCAGCCGCCTCATCTGTCACGTGCGTTAGCTAGAGTGCTGTTATAAGATTCTTGGGATAATACACTTGTCTTGCTTATTTCCGAAGAAGCTAAAGCCACCGGATGCTTTCTGTAGTGATGCTTCTGCCTGTTGCAGCACCTCAATATCAGTTATCCGCTTGATGGTTGAGTCGCGAGCGAAAGCCCCACCTGTTTCAGCAATGCTCTCGGATCGCCAGCCATATTTACTGAAGCTGCGGTTTGGAACGGTTTTGGTAAGTGAGAGGATATTCGGAGAAGAGAATACTGCGCAGGTAGGCGTTGGAATGGAAACTATGGTTGAGACAGGTGGCTGCACTGCCTGTCTCAATGCCCAGCGATGACGACCCACGTTGGTCCATGCGAGCGAGCTGACCTCGGCGGCTTGACCCGATCTGCACTAGTGACTCGCAACCGCCTCAAGCCGACCTTGCATCCACACCATCATCCCTCAGGTTCTGTATAGACTTTCAAGCTTCTCTGTAGCTGAGAGTACGCTTGAACTAAAGACTCCACGACAGAAAAACCAACCGGCCATATCGCACGTCTCGCCACCCTACCAAGAATACAGAATTATGGCCTTGCGGCGCGCCTTTGTGGCTGTAACTTTTTCCAGGCCTTCACAGTACCTGCAAGCACGCTCATATGGGATTGAAAGCATAAAGGAAAAGGCATCCAAAGAGTCAAAGGTGAAAGCTGAAGTGCCCAAGGATTCGGGAATCCTTCCCAACGAGCTCGAGGAGCTCTTCGCAAAGCCCACCTGGTCTGTCAAGTCACTCCTACCACCCAAGACACGCGCTGCCGACGCTCCAAAAGTCACTTCTGAGCAGCTTCACCACCTACTGCGATTGTCTGCCCTTCCACCACCCGAGACGCCCGAACAAGAGCAGAAGATGCTGGACACGCTTGCGGATCAACTGCATTTTGTGAACAAAATTCAAGAGATAGATACCACGGGTGTGACTCCTCTACGGGCTATACGTCCTGAGGGTAAGGCTGCAAGGATGCATCGGATGATCGGCTTGGAGCAGGTCAAGGACGCTCTCAACAGCGAGAAAGTCATAGGGCAGTACCACAAGCGCATACAACGAGACACTACACCCAAGGACGCAAAAGATGTTGAAGACTGGGACGTACTGGGCTCAGCTGAGCGCAAATCTGGCAAATACTTTGTTGTCGAAAGCGAGCGACCGCAGGAGTGATGTATCGATTTCCGCTGGGTGCCCGAGTACAAACGGACATTCAGGATTTCGTTTCTATGAGCGATACGCTACCATAATCATAAGGGAACATTCGACATCTCGTAAACCGCAAACTCATACGCCAAACGCCTTGTGGTATTGTGCTGGGTTCAGT
>Ga0265797_10009073_pt1 | contig 13056 bp, 8 predicted proteins | sample P2T30metagenome_FD_192433 | JGI IMG/M metagenome (GOLD analysis project Ga0265797, IMG submission 192433) | Plant litter microbial communities from East Loma Ridge, Irvine, California - P2 T30 | ecosystem: Environmental > Terrestrial > Plant litter > Unclassified | place: USA: California... | reverse complement strand
TACGTAGCACGTATCGTGTATGGATAGAACGATTGGAGAGCTTCCAGGTGGACTCGAATGGCTGTTGAATACATTTGCCTCTACACAATTGCTTTTCTATGAGAATTGTCCTACTGTTCCATGTACCTTTCAGCAGAGCATAGACTAGCTGCGCAACGTACATCATCATCGTATATCTCTTTTTCAAACTGCAAAAGCTCGCCAAGCAAAAAGGCGTTCACAATCTCAAGAAAATGGCAAAAAGTGTTGCAACACCCATCACCGTACGCATAGATCCCGCCGACAGGACATGTAGTCTGGCACCGCCTTCTCATGACCTGGCACTCTCTGCCCGATTGCTCGGCTGAAGAATATGCCAGCCGCTTAGAGCCGCGCGCAGCAAATCGTCCGTTACCGAAACGAGTGGGCGACCGACATGAGAATCGAACCAGGCACGTCCCGCCGGGTTGGAAAGGGAGCTAGCGATACGTGGGTCCACTTCACTAAGGAAACCATTACAGTTATTGTAGATAATTTTCGCAACAATTATATACCCTTGGATTTATCCTGCGATGCTACACGGCTTGTGCGCTACAACAACACCTCCGTTCCTTGCATACCGGCACCAAAAGACAACCTAAAATGACACATTTGTACATACAGAAATTCGGACACATTGGTTTTTGCATAATGATAATAAATTTGCAGTGGAACAGCTACTCCAGTTTCTCCAATTGCTACCTGATTATTTGAAACGCCTCCCATGAAATGACCGACCGAAAAAGCAACCAAAACGCCTTGCAATATGCTGCTCGCTGTCTCTTCTCAATCTCACTGACACTGCATCTAGAAAGAAGCTCTTCTCCTAGGAAGAACCTCTTCATCCGCACCATGCTGCTCCTGGCGCCGCTGGCGTCGGAACATACCCATGGCGAACCGGTGCTCCTGCTCTGCCCAGACGGTACGACCAACATTCCGAGCGGCTTCAAACTGCCGCACATGCTCAATCAACCTGGGCTTGTGCACAGTGTTGTAGCGTTCAAAGATCTCCATCACAGGCACCGTACGCAACACGGTGTCGTCCCCAGAGATCTCCAGCGCCGCCGCATAAGTCTCGCGCAGCTTCGCCTGAAGGGTCTCGTCGCGGATGAAGAAGTTCGTCGTCTCGATCGCCTGGTCAACTGGATCTACAATCAATCGCCCGAGGTGCGGATCAGCACCTGCCAACGCCGCTTCGATCTTCAGCCAACCGAAGTTCTGGTTCCACAGACGGAAGAGCTCTTTGAGGTCCAGTATGGTCTGTGAGATCTGGCCGGAAGGGTCTTCTGCCCAGAATTGCTCAGTTGCAATTTCTTCGAGGAGTGTGAGAGACTCCTCTGTGTCCATGTGGAGCCGATCGTCGCGTGCAAATAAGACGACGGCGTGCTGAGGATTTGGAACTGCTTGTGGACCCTCCATCGGGATGAGAAGTAGAGGGAAGCCGGGTTGGGCGACGATGGCTGGCGGGTCGAATACAGGATTCGGCGCATCAACTGGCCCAAATCGGGGACACGGCATGCCTTGTGTCCAGTGGCCGCCGTCATGGTCGGCCTCTAAACCACACGCGAAGCACAATGACGTTGTGCAAAAACAGGTAACTTGATTGCAGCCATCCTTCAACTCGATCTTGATCTTGCAGGCCGGGTTTGGGCATACCTGCCACTCCTTTCCCTTCGTCGCCGGATCGAAAGCCTCTGACTCGCTGTCAGATTTGGTGGCATCTGTGGTGTCATCGCAAGTGTGGATTGGTGGCAAAGCGACCTCTCGGCATTCCATGCACATCCAGTTGGAGCAGCCAGAGCACAGAGATATACCCATGGTCTCCACGCTGCCCATGAAAGTGTTGCAGAAGTCAGCCTCTGCTTGGCCCGCGGACTTGTCCTTGCTGGGGACCTTGTGTTGACAGTAGACACGCTTCGGGATCGGAGTCGTGTACTCCCAGGTCTTCGCGCGGTAGGCAAGACGGAACTCATCTGAGAACAGGTCCTCGAAGGACTCGAAGTCGATTTCATCCGGACCCCATCTCGGCGGGAAGTTGACCTCGCACTTCAGGGCGTCCTTGAAGAGAGTGAGTATTCCTGGCACACAGTCGGGGCAGATGAGGTCGTCGCCAACAGCACGCACGGCGTCTTCCTGTTCGGTTCGGTCCTCGAGGCAGACAGCGCACACGTACGACGTGAGCGGCATGGTTGGAATGATTGTGTTGGTGGTTGCGTGTGTAGTCGTGTAAGGAGAGAGTGTGTGTTGGTGTGGTTTGATTCGAATCAGAATGCTCGATGCTGGGATGGATCATCATTGGAAACCTTGAGCTGGTCTTATGTAGTAATGCTGGGCCCGACACCGATGGCCATTGTAAACTGTGGATGTCTTTGTTCACATAACACTTCGGTGACAGCACCCGCACTTCACAATGAGCTTGTAGAAGTGAAGGCGGAGCTTAGTGTGATGTAGAGAGGTATCTCTACAAGGAACGCTAGAGTGCGAAAAGAACAAAGGAATTTTGCCCTGGAGGCATGAAAGCCATTGTTGACATGTACACCAACGAGTCTCCGAGAGACAGAGACACCAGCATGGGATGAAGTTCGAAACAAGAAACAGCATTATGCAAATGCCCCCAACTCGAGTCCGTGTCAGACTCGCTGGACTCGACACTATCGTGAACATCCCTCATCGCATCCTTGAACTTCATTTTGAAGGAACATAGTCAGAATTGGCCACGTTGATCGACATCTCGAGGTATCGGGTTACGATGGCATTCGCTGCCGTTAATGGCATGGAATATAAACAATCGATGGACGTTCGGCGAGCTCTTTACGTGTAAATTGCCGGCTTCGGTCGAGATCGTCGAAGACGAAGTTCAGTTCATGGAGCCATCCCACGCTGATAGCTTCCAGATGGGCTGTGCCAGATCACTCGCGCGTAAACGAGGACAATTGACGCACACACTCGTGCCGGGACTCAAATCTATGTCAAAAATCAATATGCAGGTTCAAAGTGTATGTCAAGGCGAAGCCTTACCATTGGCGAAACGTGTGAGGTGACAGGTCCCACGTCGTGGTGGGCTTGTATGCACGTAAGATCATTGGATGTGGCCGGATCTCCCTGACCTGAACGATTGCCTGTTGACTGAATCGTGACGTCTCAGTTGGAGAAGCAAGATCAACAGTGGACGCTGGCTGTATCTTGCTCCAGTGTCCATTTTTGGCAGCCCTGGTCGATGAACGATTGTTGGTTCTTGGCTGATGCTAGTATGGGACCAACCCAAGGCGTCTTGGTCGGTGAAGTGAGGTCGATGACAGGCGTCAGATCCATCTTGCTTCCATGTCCAGGAGTACGAGCTGGGCCGGCATGAGTGCTTGGGGTCTGCTGTGTTCTTGCAGGTGTCGGGTAGGCAAAACGGCGAGTCTCGGCCTCGGCAAAATTGAGGAAGTGTTTGGCTGCCACAGTTATATTCCATGCATGCTGCTGCTGCAGCGGGATCGTGACGGATGAGTCCAAGCCCAGAGATCCGTTAAGCTCGAGAATCATACCAAGCTGGTGATCGGTAAGATCGATGGCAAGCATCGAAGATTGGATTGTGTTTTGAGTGCCATTCGATTGCATGGGTGTGGAATTTGGGTCCAGTTCAGATGCCTCAAGCTCAAGATTACCCGAGAGGGCTGTGTGATGTTAGGCTCATCCGAACGAGACGTATGTTCGGGTGAGGATATTCACTGTTCTCTCGAGGCTCTTCCTTCACAGTGGCATCCTTCGCTGGAGGTAGTTGAGGTCTTGTTTCTGTTCCAGGCACTCTGAGACCAAGCCCGTTCGAAGTGGCTGCTCGCTGTCAGTTTGTTGTCACAGTGTACAAGCCATAACCAAAAAGCAAAAAATCCACTCGACTGCGATAGATTTCTGGTATCTAGAGCCTCAGCTCCGGGAGCGTTCGACGCTGGCGTCTCTCTTTCTCGTGGTTTGGGTGCCGACTAGTCCAAGGCGGCTGTAGGCGTCGACTTGTTCAGGGCGGCCGTATAATGTCAGCCTGCTGTCGTAAGATGTACATCAAATTGATCAGACTCACTGGCCTCTCGAGTTTTCTTCTTAAACGCCGCAAGGATACTGGACTACTTAGGGTCGTCTCCAAGCATGCGCGGCGCGGGCCTCTTGCGAGAACCTGCCATAGTCGGACGGGCAAGATGGTAAGAGAAGCGTGAGGTTTACAAGATTAGGAGACGAAACCAGTCCTGAGCGTGTGGGAAATTCCACCGTTAAACAGAAGCAAGTGGGGAGAGTAGGACGAGGACGTGGGCGGAAGTACAGGAGCCAGCTAAGTGGTTTAGTGCCCGGAAGGAAGTCGCCGACGTGCCCTGGCAGGTGTGATGCTGATTATGGCATGTTTGCAGGGACGATTCGTACCAAAATGAGGATACGCATACTGCATCAATAACACGGTTGGGTGCGAAAGGTGGTCGATTGAACTCGATCGGCACATGACTCCCGATTGTGCTGCCACGAACGACGCTTGTTGTGTTCTACTAGCGAGCCATCTCATTGTAGTCGTGCAAATATAGAGTCTAGTTCAGACCATGGTTTGTTAACATGACATTATCCGTGCTCTCAATTGTAGGCTTGGGTTCCCGAGATCTATGCCAGATGATGTCCATATATCAGCGCCTGAGATAAAGCAGCAACTTCTTTATCTATATCGATTTTGCAGTAGTAAATATATGTTCTTATGATTGTTCTGCGTTAGTGCTAGCATTTGATACTTACAGTCCGACCCTTCAGAACAAGCTCTTGAACATTTAGATCCATTGATTCAGCTACGGCATCTAAAAACAGCCATCTAGTCTTCATGCATACACATACGTATCCTCGGAGTCCACTCTCCTCGTGTGAAGAAGCAGCTCATCCTCCGAGCCGTCATCACGCCTTTGACGCCTTTCACTTTCAAAGATGCTGCCAACGTCATACCGTATACTCTTCTTGCGGCCTGGGGCACGGTGGTGAGCCTGGGCGTTCCAGATGAATCGCGGCGCATGCAATATCGAATAGCGCTCAAACACATCCGCGAACGCCTTGGCTGGTATGTTGGTGATCACCACGGAATCTTCGGCGAACCATATGAGTGCTTCGTCGCGCGTTGCGAGCATGTCCCTCCTCAGTCGATCGTGACGGATTCGGAAGTTCGAAAACTCTACAGCGTCGCTCACCGCATTGACGGCGGTTGCTGGCTCGTGGTCCCTCAACTGCAACAAGGCCTCATTGACGTTGTCCTCGAAGGCTCGCAGCAAATCGAAGAAAACCGCCACTTTCTTTGGTGCGTCTTCCAGTGAGCCAAAGATGGAATCCGCCTCGGCGTGGAAGTCGTACTGAAGTAAGACGGCTATCTCGAGATCGTACTCTAGCTGATCTAGTGAGCTCGGGTTTGGACCGGGCTCGGTCAGTGGCGATCCGAAGAATATTCTACTTTGATCTTCGGAGTCGAAGTCATCATTGTCCTGGTACGCTCCGTTGTCCCAGTCTTCCTCTTCCTCCTCGTCCGAATCAAAGTCATATTCCTCATCAAACTCGGCATCCTTGTCACCCGGCTGGCCAAAACGAGGACAAATCTTGAGCCAGTGGTCGGAATCCGCCAAGGCGAAATAGCCACAAATATAACAGAAGCTCGCCTTGCAGTACACGCATTCAAAATGGTTGCACCCCGTCGACCTCTCGATCACAACTCCACACGCCGAGTTTGGACACTTCTGCCATTCTGCGCCTCGGGTACGCTCGTTAAGCGTCGGTTGTCCAGCGTTGGCTTGCTGTTTTCCGGCGCCACCGGTGCAAGGGCAATGGAGGTGGTGATCCTTACTCCAAGTCTTGCATTTCGGGCACTGGAATTGGTCTGAAGTTTCTGTTGAGCCGAGGAAATTGCCGCAGACCTCAAGGCGTCTTCGACCTGCTCGATCGATTGGCCCGAGTGTCAAGTGGCTGCAGTAGACTCTGTTGTGCACCGGAGTCTGGTATTCTCTGACGCGAGCAGGCCACGCTTCTTGAACTGCCGCGGGCACGAATTCTCTGAAGTCGTCTATGTTCAGGATGGCATAGCCCCATTTCACAGGATAGTCCAGTTCGCTTTGCAATGCTGCCGCGAAACGTGGCGCCACATCATCGGCGAGGCACCTCTTGCAGATTTCGCATCCGTCGATTATGCGGACTTGAGAGCGCGGTTCCCTTCTGTCTTCGAGACACAGTTGGCACTGAAAGGTGTAGCGAGCCATCTTGATCAGTGGTCCTGATTTTTGGCTTGAGGTGGGCGTGGGAGCGCTTCACATGTTGTCGCAAGGACTTACCGTGAGTAGTCATGTGCTGTAGGTAACTTTCTTGGCAAAAGGCTTTGTTGAGAAGTTGTTTGCTTTCACTCTTTCGTCTCAAACTTCAGCCTGTCCTTATTCTTTTGTCTAACACTTCAACCGACCAAGTATGGCGTTATAGTAATTCAATACCCTGACACCGAGCTAGGAGGGTTTGAAAGTCGAATTTCAAAATACCGCTGTCTGGCAACATTGTCAGCGTTCCTGGTCTACAATTGTGAATGTCAATTCCATCTCAATTCGCAGGACTGGAACTTAACAATGGCATTCTGCCCAGCTTCAGCTCGTGCCAAGATTTTCGAACATCCGAACAAAGGAAATGTGAGACGTTCACTGCAAAGAATCAGTGCGAGGTGATCATCACGCCTAGAAAAAAGTGATGTCTCTCATCATGGCAATCTTTGAATCCAGGTTCACAGGCGACGCAGTGGAGTCTGAGACGTTGTCGCAGGTCAGGTGACGAGCAGCATAATCTGATCCGCTGAGGTTTGAGGTCGCTTATGCGAGAGAGGATCGCCAATTTCGACAGCCATCATCATCCGAGGCATTTGAAGAACTGAACCACGAAAGGGTACAAACAGCAGGAGCTGTCCATCCTGCGTAAGAAATGGCGCAATGAAAATTCCGAAATTCCAGACTCGCTCAAAGAAGCATTATTCGCGCAGGCTGATGCGAGATTTTGGCCAGAAGCCTGCTCGCGGCGTTAAATCATGCAGTGACTGATAAGCTGTGATCATTGTGCGTGGCGTCGCGTAGAGCCTACCTGCCACCGAGAGTGTGCAATTGACATTGAGATATCCCTGTGGCAGGTCGTGGCAATCGTGTTCATTGTGTGGGTTCGAATGGCCATCGAGATGTGGCGATCTAGAAGCCCATGGCGGCTGGCTGTATGCATATGAGTCCATACTTGCATGTTACAATTCCATGGTAGCACATCGCGTGATCGTGCATGCTAATAATATGTCGCGCGGTGATAGTAATCGTGATCAACAATAGAAGCTCACAGTGCACTGCTAGACAGCACCGATGGTCAAGCAGAGATCGAAATCACCTCACCTGCGGCTTTTATCAATATTTCCGATCATTGTGCAGCGCGAGCTACGTACCACGGTGTCTCGCGATCCGACTGGACAGCCACGTCGCGCTCGATGGCTGCGGCTCTGCTGCCGTATCGCGATGGCCATGTTCATGTAACGTTGCAAGATTGAGCCTCAACGATCAGCAGAGATGCGTGAAAAATGCGGTGCGGCATTGACTGGTTAGTGTGCGGCTCAAGTTCTGAGGCATTTCGTACCACCGTACGTAGACTGAAAGCGTGAATTTCCACACTGGAGAATGCCATCGGCGATGAGGTTGGCAGAATGCACTAGAATCGGCTGTGGACGCCATGTGTCGTCGCATACCAGCAGGTCGCCGTGAAGTTGACACATGGTAAACATCTATAGCATCAGCCTTAACTCGCGATGCCCAATCGCTCGGCATGGCTGGCGCATGCGCTCGATCTTCGGATTTGGCAAGATGCCACTGGGCGATACCGAGTCATGTATCGCAAGACTTGTACAGGCATGCCGATGGCAGGTTGCATGAGGGGCCTCGCGTGACCTCACCAGCCCCGCCAACCTTTTTCCTCATGATGGAGTATATGATATGTCGAGAGTTAGACATGCGCATGAGGAATGGCCTTAATGCGCCCGTAATAAGTCCGATCGAGCACATGTATGACATCCGAGATGCGAGCGGTGTGTGCACAGACAATAGTGCCGACTGTCAGTAGCCGCGTGGAACAGCGTGTCGTCCGGCAGGTTGTTGTTGGATTGGCTGAACGAGGCTTGGAGAGGGCGTCTACCGCTAGCGCTCAAGCTACAGCTGCATGCACGCGAGAAGCTGGGGGAATGGCAGCGGTGACGGGCTCGTCGGGTAAAATAATTTGGTGTTGTCTGAGCTCTCCGAGGTGTCTCTGGCAGGAGATCTGCACGTCAAGGGTCAAACAAAGGGTTCAAGGTCGGTAGGACTTTGACTTGGCGAAGATCGATGTGCTGTTAGAAAGTATCCTAGCTAGCATGTGAACAGGGCCCTGAAGGCGTCATCTCGCAACGCACCGCCGTCCGGCCTCCTAGCACAAGGAGACAAGGTGTGCACCGGGCGTGCGTGCGCTCGCTGCAGATAAGCGACAGTGTACGATCTGCCAGAGCCTCAGCCGTGGCCACCACATGACTTGCATGGTCTCTCGTCTTTCTTCTCGGTTGCAGCGGTTGTGGGGTGCTGTTCCTTCATCATGGAGGGGTGGGGCGGAGGGTTCCTTCGACGAGCGAGTCGACAAACACGGACGATGTGAAGTCGTCGAACGATGGTGAGACTTTTCGTCATACCATCTGCACGACGAGGCCGTGATACGGTAGAGAGCGACGACTAGCACGCCTAGGGCGAGCGGCGTGGGGGTGCGCTGCGTGCGTGCATGAGGCGCGCAGAGCATGAGCCCGTTCGGCACCACCACGACACACATACATGCTACTGCCATCACCAGCTGCAGCAACGGCTAGTCTGCTTCACCTCGCAGGCTTCCGGGCTCTTGAGACGGCCGGCTTGGCTATCGCAATCGTACGCTCGCCCAATTGCGCATTTCGGCACACTGACTTTGCCATGCCCGTGCGTGGGATTCAGATCATACATACAGGACATCCATATACAGGGGCGGCTCAGCGGACGGCCGCCCGTAATCAGGAGTCCAACACGAATGCGTGCACCACCGAGCTGCCTTCCTCTATCATTATTCACGCCAGCCGCTGCGATTCACGCTCATATCGCGGTGGTCACAGCGGCGGCTGTCGACAGCGTGATTGGACTGGAGGCGAGCAGAGGTGGATTCGGTGGAATCAATCAGCACCGGCTGGGTGGAGGAGGAGGCGCTAGCGAGACGTTAATCTCTCTGACCCCTCCAGTTTTGTGAGAGGGCCGGTGCAAGGACTTCCCAGCAAGCAGCCTGTCATCACGGTGAGAGAGAGACATTCCCTTCAGCAGCGGCATATACTCGCATACCAGCATCCATATCACGTAGAGTACTAGCACGAGCTGCCTCACCGCTCTCGCGCGTCGCCATCGCCACCCACCCGTTCAAGCAGCAGCAGCGTTACAGGCAGCCCTTACCATGCCACTATCGTCTGTCTGATCCCCAGTAGCAGTCGTGGCCGTAGTGCCAACGGCAAGGGTCCCCACCCACGCCAAAACTGAGGGCATGGGCCTAGTCTAGCTTCGGCGTGCTACCTGCTGCACCTCCGATTCTTTGCATGAAGCCGATACCATCCATTATTGGCCCATAACCAGCGTGCCACCCCCGGCCATCCTGCGAGAGGCCTGTTGTGATATATATCGCGGCGCCGGCCATCCACAGGCGCGCTTGTCCCGCGGCCCCTTCTGCCATTTCTCAGCTTCGGCTGTACCATCTATTATTTGCGACATCCAACGACCGATCGAGGTGCAGTGTTTGGTATTGTAGGGTTGGCTGACGTTGGAGCCAAGCGCCCTGATTGGAGACCTCGACAACGTGACCACCAGCGACTGTCCGTTCTGGTAAGCCTCTTCCACCCAGCCGGCGTGTTGTGCAGGTCTCGTGGGCCGGGCACAACAACAAAAGGGTGTCTGGTCCTGCGTGCTTCCTACAGCCTTATCGCTCGGATCGGGGCGAATGCGAGGCACGAGCAAAGGCAAAACCAGAGACCGTCCTGACTTTGTGCATTTCTAGTTCCAGGAACACTTGCAACTTGCGCGCGCGCGGCCTTCCAGACATCATCTGATGGCTTAGCCGCCTCGATTCGCCCCTCGTAGTCACACAACAGGCAGCTTGCTTGCATCAGGCTGTCACAGGCACTGGTGTCTCACAACGCCTTTCGACTCGTCGACTCTGCTCCATCTCCCTTTCAACGCAGCATCTTCGATCTGCATCCTGCGCTCATGTATGGTTGCGAGTCCTCCGCATTACCATGGACTCGGAGGATGGGCAAGTATTCGTAAAGGCATGTACCTTCGTCGCCGCCCTGCTATGCTCTCCAAACACAAGCTAACCGCTGCCCGCTTCACAGAATCTCGCCTACTTTGTACGAACCCACGAAAGAAACCTCGCAAACGCTTTGCAGTTGCAGCGACAACGTAATAAAAATGGCCAGGCCCAGTCTCAAAAGGCAGCAGCTGCCTCCTCTACCATCACCCTCGCGGACGCACTCTCACGCCCATATCTCTCCTTTACCGCGCAAAATGTCAAGCCAGCAAAGCTTACACTCACACCCCACCACCTCTACTATCTGCTCACCAAGTTCGAAGACCTGGGAGTTGACGTTGGTCCCATGAATGTGCGACTCGAGAACATCCATGCAGATGCCCCGCCTTCCAACTATGTGTCTTTCCTTGGAAATGCGCCCAAAACGAAAGGCCGACAAGCCGACTCCGACTCCCTCAAATCAGTATCTAGCGTGCGCAGTGTCATGTCGAGCATGTCCTCCATGTGGTCCTCCTTCACGCTGTCACATAGCGCGGCAAAGCAAGAGAAGCAAATGGCACAATTCCGCGATGATATCAAGTATCTCTACTCGTGCTTCACGAAGATACCCGCGCTTCGGCTCTCGCCGGACCACAGAGCGCACTTGATTGCCGGTTTCGAAGAGTTCCCTTTTGATGCTGCCGTTCCACTGTTTGCATTCAAGAACCTCGGCGCACTTGAGATTTGTGACCTGGACTTTAGATCCTTCTATGGCTGGGACAGGCTCGCTGAGCAGGTCCGCAGTCTGACAGTCCGCCGTGCCAACGTGGACGATCCCTTCGACCTATTGTGCAACATTGTGTTAGATGACATGGACAGACGCCGGAGACGGTCGTCCAGAGCACCCATGCCGTCGACTCCGTCCACTACTGGAGTTCCTTGGCCTGCAGCCAGTCCCAAGGCCAAATATGCTGAACTAGCTCGCTCATTCTCCACTCCCAACTCTCCGCTCGTCGATCAGAGGAGAGTGTCTCTTGCGGGCAGCCCACAGAGCGTCAGCTTGGCCAAGGCGGGAACAAGTGATGGTAGGAAAACACCCACCTCAAAGCCAAGGCAGCGGAGCACGTCGCCATCTAGACCTGTCAGCTCGCGACATGGCTCGTTGCAGCGTTCTCATCGTAGCGGAACGCCAAAATTGCGACGTTCTTCCGGAAGCGACAGCTCAAGTACACATGACATGAGTCCCAGGCACAGCACTACCGACCTCCTAGGAACAAGCTATTTGCCTTCTTCGAAGTGGAGGTTCTTGCGTCACCTCAGCCTGGCAGAGAACAGCCTCACTGATATCAGTGTTGCCAGCCTTGCGCCTGTCGCCGGAACACTGCAGTCTCTTGACCTTTCTGGCAATCTTTTCAACACAGTCCCTGAAGCACTTGCATCCCTCACACATCTACGAGCTCTCAATCTGAGCAACTGTATGATCGAAAGATTGAACACGCTCACCCTGAGCCCACTGCCGGCCATAACAACACTCAATCTCCGTTCGAATCGCCTCCAAACACTTTCCGGCATTGAGAAGCTGTACTCTCTGGAACGTATCGATGTTCGTGACAACAACATTAAGGATCCCACAGAGCTAGCGCGACTCACTGGCATTCCTAACATCATTGACGTGTACGTTGCTAAGAACCACTTCACTCGCACGCACCCGAACTACAGAGTCACGATCTTCAATTTGTTCCGCTCGACGCCAGGACACTCCCAGGACGTGACCATCGACTCGCAAGGCCCAACGTCCCAAGAGAAGAAACAACTCGTGGACAGGGTCCCTGAAAAGTTTGGCACGCCTGTTGTGAAGCCTGAGCCAGAAGAAGACCGTCCCGTGCCAGGTGCCACTCATGACGCGTTCATCCCTACTGAAGATACAACGCCGCTGCCACTACCCACCTCACCCCCCGCCGGATATGGCCATCGTCGTCACCAGAGCGACCTCGGTCCCAGACACTCCCAGCGCAAGAAGAAAGCACCGCGCAGGCGCATAGTTGAGCTTTCACAGGCAGAAATTCCACCAATGCCCCAGCTGGATCATCTGGGACCCGAACCAGCTTCAAGTCTTGCAGAAATCGCACCGCTACCCGAAAGTGAGCCTGAAGAGCCCACGACGCCCGACACGGCACCTGGCGCAACACCCTACACCACAGCGCCCACGACACAGATCCGCAACCCGGCCACCGCGCCAATCAGACCCCATCTCGAAACTTCTTTCAGCACTCCAACCGCTACCCCAAGAATTCACGACCCATCCGATGATGACGATGGAAGCTCCGTACCACCCTCCCCACAAGACGTCACAGGCAGCACAAGTGGCGCCGCCGGCACAACCGATTTGTACAAACAAAAGATCGAGTCACTAAAGACCGAGCTCGGTCCCAACTGGCTGACAGCTCTTAATGATGACCGCTTCAGCGAAGACAGGTCGAGAAACAGGAGTTTCAGCCCTGCGAGTCGGAGTTCGACCGTCAAGCCTGCTGGCGCCCAGAGAGGCGTCAGCGTGGGCGGACGAACTCTGGGATAAAAAATGGCGCATGGAAGGCATTGCTGTTCATGTGTGCGCACACCCAAAAATCTGGTGGACTGGAGCCATTTCACTTCATGTTTCAAAGAGAGCTTGCTGCGTTGCATGCATAGCGAGGGCGTTTATTGTCTTTTTTTTTTTTTGGATACCACTCT
>Ga0265797_10009071_pt1 | contig 13061 bp, 11 predicted proteins | sample P2T30metagenome_FD_192433 | JGI IMG/M metagenome (GOLD analysis project Ga0265797, IMG submission 192433) | Plant litter microbial communities from East Loma Ridge, Irvine, California - P2 T30 | ecosystem: Environmental > Terrestrial > Plant litter > Unclassified | place: USA: California... | reverse complement strand
GAAGCGGCCCGGGCAGGTGAAGCCGGTCGTGGTTTCGCGGTTGTGGCTGATGAGGTGCGGGCCTTGGCAAGCCGTACCCAACAGAGCACGCAGGAAATCCAGGGCATGATCGACCGCCTTGAAAAGGGCACCCGCGAGGCGGTGGAAGCCATGCGCCGCTCCAGTGAGGCGGGTGAGGGCACCAGCGCGCGGGCGAACGAGGCGGGGCGCTCGTTGGACGCCATGGCTAACCTGATCGCGACCATCAGCAACATGAACGCGCAGATCGCCACGGCGGCCGAAGAGCAGACTGCAGTGGTTGAAGAAATCAACCGCAGCGTTCACCAGATCGCCGGCGCGGTCGACCAGGTCGCCGATGAAACCCGTCAGGGCGCCGAGACTTCTCGCAAGCTGGCGGCCCTGGGCCAGGGCCTGGGCAAGCTGGTAGCGCAGTTCCGAATCTGAGCCTGCGAGGTACAACACGATCACCGCGCGATCCATGGCACTATCCCCAGCGCAGCCGGACTAACCTTCAGGCGCCCCATGAGGGGCGCTGAAGGCAAGCCGACATGGAACGCACATGAACGAAACCAACCTCCAATACAAGACGCTCCTGGTGCTGCTTGTGTTGGTCACTCTCGCTTTTATCTGGATTCTTCTGCCTTACTACGGCGCCGTCTTCTGGGCGGTGATCCTGGGCATTCTGTTCGCGCCGCTGCAGCGCAAGCTCATCCAACGCTATAAATGGAGCCGCAACGCCACCTCGGTGGTCACGCTTGGGGTGTGCGTGCTGGTCGCTGTGCTTCCCGTGATCATCATCAGTGCCTTGCTGGTTCAGGAGGGCACGAGTGTTTATAAAAGCATTCAAAGCGGCGAGTTGGATGTGGCGAGCTACATGAGCCATTTCAAGCATGCCTTGCCCACTGGGGCGCAACACCTCCTAGACCGCATGGGCATGGGCAATCTTGACGGCCTGCGCGAGAAGATCACCGCTCGCGCCATGCAGGGCAGTGAAGCGCTCACATCCCAGGCATTCAGCTTCGGCCAAGGGACGCTGGATTTCATCGTCAGCTTCGGCGTGATGCTCTACCTGGTGTTCTTCTTCCTGCGCGACGGCCCTGAACTGGTACGCAAGGTGCGTATGGCCGTGCCCCTGGCCGAACACCAGAAGCGCCGCTTGCAGCTCAAATTCACCCGCGTGGTACGCGCCACGGTGAAAGGCAACATGCTGGTGGCCATTTCCCAAGGCGCATTGGGCGGGCTGATCTTCTGGATACTGGACATTCCGAGCGCCCTGCTGTGGGCGGTCTTGATGGCATTTCTTTCATTATTGCCGGCGGTGGGTGCCGGGGTAGTATGGGCGCCGGTGGCGGTTTACTTCATGCTCGACGGCGAAATGTGGCGTGGCGTGGTGCTCACGCTCTACGGCATTTTCGTGATCGGCCTGGTGGATAACGTGCTTCGGCCCATTCTCGTAGGCAAGGACACCAAGCTTCCTGATTACCTGGTGCTCATTTCCACGCTCGGCGGGCTGGCGGTATTCGGGCTCAATGGCTTCGTGATCGGGCCGCTGATCGCGGCGCTGTTCGTGTCGAGCTGGAGTATCTTCGTCGGGAACCGCCCCACCATACAACTGCCCCCAGACCTGCAACGGTGACCGCGTGATGTACCAATCGAGCGTTCGCCGCGGGCGGGCGCTTCGATCTGTACACGTGAGCGGTGCCCATGCCAGACCCGATTCCCCTCAAAGACCACGACAAGGAGCAACGTCTGGTCAACGGCCGCCTGGTTGCCTGTGCGGTCCTGGTGCTGGGGCTGGCCTTGGCCTTGGTCGCCAGGCTTTATTTCTTGCAAGTGGTGCAGTACGACTACCACTCCACCATTTCTGAAAACAACCGCGTCCATGTGCTGCCCATTCCCCCGGAGCGGGGGCTGATCTACGACCGCAACGGCGTGGTGCTGGCCAATAACCGCCCCAGTTTCAACCTTACCCTTACCCGGGAGCGCGCCGGCGACACCGCGCACGTGCTCGATACCCTGGCGCAGATCCTCCAGCTGCCCGAGGAGCAACGGCGGCAGTTCGACAAGGACATGCGACGCGCGCGCCACCCCTTCGAACCCGTGACCCTCATGTACGAACTCAGTGAAGAGCAGATCGCCTTGATCGCGGTCAATCAGTTCCTGTTGCCCGGGCTGGATGTGGAAGCGCAGTTCGTGCGCGAGTACCCCCTGGGCGAGCAGTTCGCTCATTCCCTTGGCTATGTGGGGCGCATCAACGAGAACGAAGCCAAGGTACTGGACCCGGTTGAATACCGTGGCACGCAGTCGGTAGGCAAGACCGGCGTGGAGCGTTTCTACGAAAGCGCGCTCCACGGCCATGTGGGCTTCGAAGAAGTTGAAACCAACGCGCAGGGGAGGGTAATGCGGGTATTGCGGCACACCGACCCGGTGGCCGGCAAGAACATCACCCTCACGCTGGATGCCAAGCTTCAGTTGGCGGCGGAGAAAGCCCTTGGCGGGCGCCGCGGCGCGATCGTGGCGCTGGACCCACAGAACGGCGAGGTGCTGGCCATGGTGAGCGAGCCCAGCTTCGACCCGAACCTCTTCGTCACCGGCATCAGCTTCAAGCAATACACCACTCTGCGAGATTCCATCGACCGCCCGCTGTTCAACCGCGTGCTTCGCGGGCTGTATGCCCCCGGCTCGACCATCAAACCCGAAGTGGCGGTGGCGGGGCTGGACAGTGGCGTGATCACACCGGCCACACGGGTGTTCGACCCTGGCTACTACGAGCTGCCCAACTACGACCACAAGTACCGCAACTGGAACCGCAGCGGCGATGGCTGGGTGGACCTTTACGCCGCGATCATGCGTTCCAACGATACCTATTTCTATGAGACAGCCCACCGTCTCGGGATCGATCGGCTACATGACTACCTGAGCCGGTTCGGTATCGGCCAGAAAGTATCCCTCGACATGTTCGAGGAAGCGCCGGGCCTGATGCCTTCCGAGCAGTGGAAGCGCGCTACCCGTCGGCAGCCCTGGTTCCCGGGGGAGACGCTGATCCTTGGGATTGGCCAGGGCTATATGCAGGTCACGCCCTTGCAGCTAGCCCAGGCGACGTCGTTGATCGCCAGCAAAGGCGTGTGGCATCGCCCGCACCTGGCCGAGACCATTGGCGGCGAGCCCCCGATAGATTCCAACCCCATGCCCAACATCGTCCTGCGCGACCCCGGAGAATGGGAGCAGGTGAACCGTGGCATGCAGGCGGTGCTGCACGACCCCCGCGGCATCGCTCGGCAGTCCGCCGCCGGCGCCCAGTACCGCATCGCGGGCAAAAGCGGCACCGCGCAGGTGGTGGCGATCCGTCAGGGTGAGCGTTACAACCGGGAAAAAACCCAGGAGCGCAACCGGGACAATGCATTGTTCGTGGGCTTCGCGCCCGCGGAGAACCCGAAAATAGTGGTAGCCGTGATGATCGAGAACGGGGAGGCGGGGGGCCGCGTCGCCGGCCCCGTGGTACGCGAGGTGCTGGACGCCTGGCTGCTGGACCAGGACGGCCACCTCAAGCCGCAGTACGCAAGCCCCACGCCGTTGGGGAAATCCCCGGCCAGCTGAGTGCCAGCTACACTCGCAAGGCAGCGGCGGGATTGAACGTTTCGATCAAACCGTTCGAATCAACCCGTTTTTATCCTGTCCCAGGCTGTGCGAAGTTCATGGGTCCGCGCCATGCCGGCGTGGCACATCAAGGAGCGTCTCTGTGGCTAAAGTTCTCGTTCTCTACTACTCCACCTACGGGCATATCGAAACCATGGCCAATGCCATTGCCGAGGGCGCCCGTAGCGCCGGAGCAACCGTGGATGTCAAACGCGTACCCGAAACCGCCCCGGCGGAAGTGGCGCAAGCCGCCCACTTCAAGCTCGACCAGGCCGCTCCCATCGCAACGGTTCAAGAGCTGGCGGACTACGATGCGATCATCCTGGGCAGCCCCACCCGATTCGGACGGGTCAGCAGCCAGATGGCGGCGTTTCTCGATCAGGCAGGTGGGCTGTGGGCCGCAGGGAAGTTCAATGGCAAGGTTGGTGCGGCCTTTACCTCCACTGCCAGCCAACATGGCGGCCAGGAGACCACTCTGTTCTCGCTGATCACCAACCTCTTGCACTTTGGCATGGTGATCGTAGGCCTGCCGTACAGCCACCAGGGCCAGATGACCATGGATGAAATCGTCGGCGGCGCTCCTTATGGCGCGACCACTATTGCCGCGGGCGACGGCTCGCGCCAGCCCAGCGAAATCGAGTTGGCGGGCGCGCGACATCAAGGCGAACTGGTGGCCAAGACCGCGGCCAAATTGTTCAGCTGACCCTGTCGCCCACCCGGGCGTTCTTGCCTGAGGGCTTGCATCATGTTTTCCCATATCATCGTTGACGCCCGTGACCTGAACCGCCTCGTGGCGTTTTATGACCGCGTGCTACGCGAGTTGGGCCTGGTGCCCATGTCGGAAGCGGACGACGGCGGCCCTCCGGGCAAGGGCTGGCAATCGCCGGGGCGGCGTTGGCCGCAGTTTTTCGTGCAGGAGCCCTTCAATGGCCAGCCCGCCTCGCCGGGTAACGGCACTCAGGTGAGTTTTGCCTGCGCCAGCCGGGAGCAGGTAGACGCCGCCTGGGCCGCTGCCTTGGCCAATGGGGGCAGCGACGAGGGTTCGCCCGGTGTGCGGGTGCGCTATGCCCCGGATTACTACGGCGCCTATTGCCGTGACCCGGAGGGCAACAAGCTCTGCTTCGTTCACGCCGCGGGCCTTTGATCCTTCTTCGCAGCAATAAAAAACCCCGCCGGCATCGCCAGGCGGGGTTTTTTATTCAAGCCCAGGGGCTTAGCCCATCAGATGAATGCCTGCGTGTTGCACCAGGTCCACCAAAGGCTGGGGGTACACACCCAGCACGAAGGCCAGGATGGCGATAGCCAGCAGCATCACGCCACCGGTGCGCTGTTCCCAGTTCAGCGGCGCGTCCTGGCGTGGAATGCTCGATTCCATAAGGTACAGGGTCACCATCACGCGCAGGTAGTAGAACAGGCCGATGGCGCTGCCCAGCACCAGTGCGCCCACCAGCCACCACAGGCCTGACTCAACGCCCGCCGCCATGATGTAGAACTTGCCGATAAAGCCTGCGGTGAGCGGAATGCCCGCCAGCGACAGCATCATTACCGTCAGCACCGCGGTGAGGTAGGGGCGGCGCCAGAACAGCCCGCGGTATTCGAACAGCGCATCGGCGTCGCGGCCCTTGTACGGGGAGGACATCAGCGTGATCACGCCGAACGCGCCCAGGCTGGTGATCACGTAAGTGGCCAGGTACACGCCGATGGCTTCCACCGCCAGGCCCTTGCTCGCCACCAGCGCGATCAGCAGGTAACCGAAGTGGGCGATGGACGAATAGCCCAGCAGCCGCTTGAGGTTGGTCTGGTTCAGCGCCAGCAGGTTGCCGACCACGATCGAGGCGACGGCGATCAGGCTTAGCACCACGTTGAGCACGCCACTGCTACCGGCGGGCGACAGCTGGAACAACCGCACGATCACCGCGAACACGGCAACCTTGCTGGCGGTGGCCAGGAAGGCCGCTACCGGGGCAGGTGCACCTTCGTACACGTCGGGCGTCCACAAGTGGAAGGGCACCAGCGACAGCTTGAATGCCAGGCCTACCAGCATCATGCCAAGGCCCAGCTGCGCCATCAGGCTAGGCATGCCAGTGGCGGCAAGCGCGGCGCCGATGCCAGAGAAGCTCAGGGTGCCGGCGTCGGCATACAGCAACGCCATGCCGAACAGCAGGAACGCGGAGCCCGCGGCCGAAAGCACCATGTACTTGATACCCGCTTCCAGCGAGCGCTTGTTGAAGTAGGCATAAGCCACCAGCCCGTACACCGGCACCGACAGCAGTTCCAGCCCAATGAACAACGCGGCCAGCTGCTGCGCGCACACCAGCACCAACCCGCCGGCGGCGGCCAGCAGGATGAGCAGGTACAGCTCTTCGCGGTTGCCCGGGTAACCGGTTCCGCCGTCACCCAGATAGGCGTGGGCAAGGGTGACGCACGCCAGGGTCGCGATCAGGATCAGCGCCATGTACAGGCAGGCGAAGTTGTCCACTTGCAGCAACGAGGTCACGCTCATTGGCGTGATCTTGAGCACCGGCAGGATCGACAGCAGCGCAAGGTTCAGGCCCGCGCAGGACAGCAGGAACGTTTGTGAATGGTTACGGCGCCAGGCGATGGCCAGCATCACCACCACGATGGTGACGCTGGTGATCAGCAGCGGCGCCAGTGCCAGAAAGTGTTGAGAGGTCAGTTCCATTACAGGTTACCGGGCCGATGCAAGTTGAGAGAAAGCCGAGCCGAACCATTGCTGAACGCCGGCCATGGTCGCGGCAGAGGTGTCCAGCACCGGTTGCGGGTACACGCCCAGCAGCACCAGCAGTACCGCCAGCAGCAGGATCATCGCCAGTTCGCGGCCATCCATGCCATGCAGCACGGTGTCGGACTTCGCTGGCCCGAAGTAGGCGCGGTGAATCATGATCAGCGCGTAGACCGAGCCCACCACCAGGCCGAAGGTCGCGATAGTGGTCACCCACGGGGCCACGGCGAAGCTGCCCAACAGGATCAGGAACTCGCCGACGAAGTTACCGGTGCCCGGCAGCCCCAGCGAGGCTGCGGCGAAGAACAGGCTGATGGCCGGCAAGTAGGCGATGCGGGACCACAGGCCGCCCATCTCGCGCATGTCGCGGGTGTGCAGGCGTTCGTACAGCTGGCCGCTGAGGATGAACAGTGCCGCGGCAGACAAACCGTGCGCGACCATCTGCACCACCGCGCCCTGCAGGGCTTGCTGGCTACCCGAGTAGATACCGATGAGCACGAAGCCCATGTGCGAAACGCTCGAGTAAGCGATCAGGCGTTTGATATCCGTTTGCGCGAAGGCCAGGAAGGCGCCGTAGAAGATGCCGACCAGGCCCAGGCCCATGGCGATCGGGGCGAATTCCGCCGACGCATTTGGGAACAGAGGAAGCGCGAAGCGCAGCAGGCCGTAGGCCGCGGTTTTCAGCAGGATACCGGCAAGGTCCACCGAGCCCGCCGTTGGCGCCTGGGCGTGGGCGTCGGGCAGCCAGGAGTGTACCGGCACCACCGGCAGTTTCACCGCGAACGCGACGAAGAAGCCCAGCATCAACAGGTACTCGGTACCCGCTGGCAGGTGCGCCTTGAGCAGGTCGCTGTAGTTGAAGGTAATCACGCCCGTGGTGTTGTAGTTCACCAGCACCAGGCCAAGGATCGCCACCAGCATGATCAGGCCGCTGGCCTGGGTGAAGATGAAGAACTTGGTGGCGGCGTATATCCGCGTGCGCTTGCCGTCCGACGAGCTATGACCCCAGAGCGCGATGAGGAAGTACATCGGCACCAGCATCATTTCCCAGAAGAAGAAGAACAGGAACAGGTCCAGCGCCAGGAACACGCCGATCACGCCGCCCAGAATCCACATCAGGTTGAGGTGGAAGAACCCCACATGGCGTTGGATCTCTTTCCAGGAACATAGGACGGACAGCACGCCGAGCAGGCCGGTGAGCAGGATCATCAGCAGCGACAAGCCATCGAGCGCCAGGTGCACGCTGATGCCGAAGCGCTGAATCCAGGCCAGCTTGAATTCCACGGCCCAGACCGGGTCGGCCCCTGGCGCAGGCGCCAGGGTGTAGTCGCCCTGGGACCAGAGCCAAAGCCCCAGCGCCAGTTCCAGGGACATGGTCAGCAACGCGATCCAGCGGGGGAGGGTGGCGCTCGAGCGCTCAGCCATCCAGCACAGAAGGCCGCCGATGAAGGGAATCAGGATCAGCCAAGGCAGAATCATGACGGGTTCGTTTCCTTTCGCAAATTCGCAAGGTTCATAGTCAGGCAGCCATTACCACGGCGCCCAGTACCAATACGGCACCGAAGGCGAGGGAGGCGGCATACCAGCGCAGCTGGCCGTTCTCGGTGCGGCTCATGACGGAATGCCCGCCTTTCACCAGCCGAGGTACCAGGCCAATGCCGCGATCCATCGGATCCCTGCGCAGCACGTGGCTGATCCACAAGTAAGGTTTGACCAACAGCTTGTCGTAGATCCAGTCAAAGCCCCAGGCGGCGAACCACCAGGCCGACAGCACACGGCCAGGGCCGCTGTTGGCGATCGCGGTGGCTACCCGGCGCTTGCCGAGGAACAACAGCGCCGCCAGCAGAATGCCGGCCAGTGCGATGGCCCCGGAGGCGATTTCCAGGCTGTGCTTGGCTTCGCCGCCGGCATGGCCCGCGCTTTCCGGCAGTACGCCGGCCAGCGGTGGGTGAATCCAGGCGCCAACGAAGGTCGACAGCACCAGCAGCACGCCCAGCGGCAGCCAGTGGGAAACGCCGTGGCCGGGGTGGGCATCGGTCTTCGCTTCGCCATGGAAGGCAATGAAGATCAGGCGGAAGGTGTACAGCGAGGTCATGAACGCGCCAACCAGGCCGGCATACAGCAAGCCGGTGTGACCGCTGGCGAAGGCTTCCCAGAGGATTTCGTCCTTGGAGTAGAAGCCCGCAGTGAGGATCGGCAACGCCGACAACGCCGCGCCACCGACGATGAAGCAGGCATAGGCCAGTGGCAGTTTCTTCCACAGGCCACCCATCTTGAAGATGTTCTGCTCGTGGTGACAGCCGATGATCACAGCGCCCGAAGCGAGGAACAGCAGGGCCTTGAAGAACGCGTGGGTCATCAGGTGGAAGATCGCGCCGTCCCATGCCCCAACACCGAGCGCCAGGAACATGTAGCCGATCTGGCTCATGGTGGAGTAGGCAAGGATGCGCTTGATGTCCGTTTGCACCAGCGCGGCGAAGCCCGCCAGTACCAGCGTCACGCCGCCGACGATGCCGACCAGGTGCAGGATGTCCGGCGCCAGGGCAAACAGGCCATGGGTACGCGCAATCAGGTAAACGCCCGCGGTAACCATGGTTGCCGCGTGGATCAATGCCGAAACCGGGGTAGGGCCGGCCATCGCGTCCGCCAGCCAGGTTTGCAGCGGCAGCTGAGCGGATTTACCCACGGCGCCACCCAGCAGCATCAACGTGGCAAGCACAATCCAGAAGTCGCCCACCTTGAAGTGCTCGGGCGCCCGCGTCAGCAGCTCCTGAATGTTCAACGTGCCCAGTTGCTGGAACAGGATGAACAAACCGATGGCCATGAACACGTCACCGATACGGGTGACGATAAAGGCCTTGAGCGCCGCGTTGCCATTGTTGCGGTTGCTGTAGTAGAAGCCGATCAGCAGGTAACTGCACAGCCCCACGCCTTCCCAACCGAAGTAGATGAACAGCAGGTTGTCGCCCAGCACCAGGAACAACATGCTGGCGATGAACAGGTTGGTGTAGGAGAAGAAGCGCGAATAGCCCTCTTCGCCGCGCATGTACCAGGAGGCGAACAAGTGGATCAGGAAGCCTACCCCCACCACCACGCCCAGCATGGTGACCGACAGGCCATCCAGGTAGAGCGTGAAACTAGGCGCGAAGGTGCCGACCGACATCCAGGTCCACAGCAGGTGGGTGTACACACCGCCCGGTGGCGGGGCGACGTTGAACTGCCAGATCACATAGGCGGCAACCACGGCGGAGAGGCCCACCGAGCCCACGCCGATCAGCGCCGAGGTGTTCTCCGAGAAGCGCCCGCGGGAGAAGGAGAGCACCAGCCAGCCCAGCAGGGGAAAGACGAAAGTCAGAAAGAGTAGGTTCATCCGCGCATCTCACTGGCAGCGTCGATATCAAGCGTATGGAAGCGGCGATACAGCTGGATCAGGATCGCCAGGCCAATACTGGCCTCGGCCGCGGCCAGGCTGATCACCAGGATGAACATGATCTGCCCGTCCGGTTGCGCCCAGCGGCTGCCCGCCACGATGAAGGCCAGGGCAGAGGCGTTCATCATGATTTCCAGGCTCATCAGTACAAAGAGGATGTTGCGGCGGACCAGCAGGCCCACCAGGCCGAGTACGAACAGCACACCGGCAACGGCCAGGCCGTGTTCAAGAGGAATGGCTGGCATGGGTTACTCCTTCGCCTCGTTGCGGCCGATATGGAACGCCGTGATCGCCGCGGCCAGCAGCAACATGGAGGCCAGCTCCACCGCCAGCAGGTAAGGGCCGAACAGGCTGATGCCCACGGCCTTGGGGCCGATGGTGGTTTGGCCGACTGGAATATTGCCCGGGCCGGAGAACAGCACGTACATCAATTCCAGCAGCAACAGCGCGGCCAGCAGCATGGGGCCCGCCCAGATACCGGGCTTGAACCACTCGCGCTCCTGATGAGCCGAAGCAGGCCCCAGGTTGAGCATCATCACCACGAACACGAACAGCACCATGATGGCGCCAGCGTAGGCAATCACTTCCAGTACGCCCGCGAAGGGCGCGCCGAGGGCGAAGAAGGTCATGGCCACGGCGATGAGCGAGATGATCAGGTATAACAAGGCATGGACCGGATTGGTGCCGGTAATGACCCGCAGGGTCGCCAGCACCGCAACGCCAGAGGCGAAATAGAACGCGAATTCCATCTTTGTTCCTTAAGGCAGCAGGCTTTTCACGTTGATCGGCTCGGCTTCGTTCTGCGCGGCGCCTTTCGGCTTGCCGGCCACGGCCATGCCCGCGACGCGATAGAAGTTATAGTCCGGATTCTTGCCCGGGCCCGAGATCAGCAGGTCTTCCTTCTCGTACACCAGGTCCTGGCGTTTGTAGTCCGCCATTTCAAAGTCAGGCGTGAGCTGGATAGCCGTGGTGGGGCAGGCTTCTTCACAAAGGCCGCAGAAAATGCAGCGCGAGAAGTTGATCCGGAAGAACTCGGGGTACCAGCGGCCGTCGTCAGCTTCTGTCTTCTGCAGGGAGATGCAGCCCACCGGGCACGCCACCGCGCACAAGTTGCAGGCCACGCAACGTTCTTCGCCGTCCGGATCGCGGGTGAGGACGATGCGCCCACGGTAGCGGGGCGGCAGGTAAACGGCCTCTTCCGGATACTGGAGGGTGTCACGCTTGCGAAAGCCATGACCGAAAATCATGATCAGGCTGCGCAGCTGGGTATAGGTGCCATGTACCACATGGCCGATATATTTGAACATGACGTTGTCCTCAAGCACCGGCCGGCGTGTTCAGCAACACGATCGCGGCGGTGACCAGCAAATTGATCAGGGTCAGCGGGAGGCAGAACTTCCAGCTGAAATCCATCACCTGGTCATAACGAGGCCGTGGGATCGAAGCCCGCAGCAGGATGAACAGCATGATGAAGAAAGCGGTCTTGAGGGCGAACCACAGGAAAGGCACCTGCGGCAGGATATCGAACGGGCCGTGCCAGCCGCCGAAGAACAGCGTGACCAGCAGCGCCGAGATCAGCACGATACCGATGTACTCGCCCACGAAGAACATGCCCCATTTCATGCCGGCATACTCGATGTGGTAACCGTCGGCCAGTTCCTGCTCCGCTTCGGGCTGGTCGAAGGGGTGACGGTGAGTCACGGCCACGCCGGCGATGAAGAAGGTACAGAAGCCAAAGAACTGCGGAATGATGAACCACAGGTTCTGCGCCTGGTACTCGACGATGTCGCGCATGTTGAACGACCCCGCCTGTACGATCACGCCCATCAGGGCCAGGCCCATGAACACTTCGTAGGACACGGTTTGCGCCGAGGCCCGCAGGCTACCGAGCAAGGCGTACTTGTTGTTGCTCGACCAGCCGGCGAACAACACCGCGTACACCGACAGGCCCGCCATGGCGAAGAAGAACAGCACGCCGATGTTCAGGTCTGCCACGCCCCAGGTGGGGGTGATCGGAATGACCGAGAATGCGATCAGCAGGGCGCTCATGGCCACTACTGGCGCCAGGGTGAAGATCACCCGGTCCACGAATGGCGGGTTCCAGTCCTCCTTGAAGAACATCTTGAGCATGTCCGCGGCGATCTGGAACATGCCGAACGGGCCGACCCGGTTGGGGCCGTACCGGTCTTGCCACCAGCCCAGCAGGCGCCGCTCCACGAAGCTGAGCAGCGCGCCGCACACGACCACGGCCAACAGAATGACGATGGACTTGACCACCGATACGATCACGTCGATCACCTCAGGCGTGAACCAGGTCATTGTGCTGCCTCCTGCAGGCCTTCAACGGTTTGCCCACCGAACGCCGGCGGAATGCCCGCCAGGCCCTTGGGCAACGCCACCAGGCCAGCGGCCAGTTGGTCATCCACGCGCAGCGGCAGGCGCAGCTGTACACCACCGAGGCTCAGGCTGAGCAGCGCGCCGTCGTTGACGCCCAGGCGGTCCGCTTCGGCCTTCGCCAGCGCCACGTAGGGGGATGGAATGCGCGACTGCACGGGCGCGGCGCGGCATGAGGTTTCCTCGCTGCCGAACAGGTGGTAGTAGGGCACGGCGGTCCAGGTGCCGCGGGCCGGGGCGAACGCCGCCGGAATACGGGTGAACCAGGCAAGGTTGTCGCCACGTGGCTCGATCAGGCGCACGCCCGGGTCACCGGCGCGCAGATGGCCACCGACCTCGTCCTGGAATTTGTTCCATGCCTGTGGCGAGTTCCAACCCGGAGACCAGGCGAACGGAACCTGTTGGCGCGGTTCCTTGCTGCCCGAATAGCCTTCCATGGAGAACGAGAAGGCACTGTCCACGTCCTGGCTGGCGCGTGGCTCGTGCACGCTGATGTTGGCGCGCATGGCCGTGCGGCCGGAATAACGCAGCGGTTCGCGAGCCAGTTTCAGGCCCTTGATGCGGAATGCGGCCGAAGGCGCGGCTTCCACGATGCCCGCCAGTTGCGGCGCGCAGGCGGCGCAGGCGGCGGTAACGTGATCAAGCTGCGTCCAGTCGACCTTGCGCTCCAGCAGGGTCGCGCGCAGGGCATGCAGCCAGCGCCAGCCTTCGTGGGTGAAGTTCTGTGGATCGAGGTAGCTGGGGTCGAACACCTGGAAGAACCGCTGGGCGCGGCCTTCCTGGCTGACCAGGGTACCGTCGGCCTCGGCGAAGCTGGCGGCCGGCAGGATCAGGTCCGCGCGGTCGGCAGTCGGGGTT
>Ga0265797_10009069_pt1 | contig 13062 bp, 12 predicted proteins | sample P2T30metagenome_FD_192433 | JGI IMG/M metagenome (GOLD analysis project Ga0265797, IMG submission 192433) | Plant litter microbial communities from East Loma Ridge, Irvine, California - P2 T30 | ecosystem: Environmental > Terrestrial > Plant litter > Unclassified | place: USA: California... | reverse complement strand
TCCGGCATGCGCCGTTGGATCATACACAACCATCAATCCGGCTCATCGAGATCACGCCTAGTCTCTCCGCCGAAGGTCTGATCAGTTGCGTCGTATCGCATGCGACGATTGGGACGGACTATGTGTGTCTGTCCTATCGCTGGGGTGAAGAAAAGCCAAATACTTCAAAGAACATACTCTTGGATGGGAAGTTGTTCACCGTACGCCAGAACCTCTATGACTTTCTTCATCGGGCAAGCACCGAGCCTGAGTGGTCGCAAGTCACGCAAAAGAAGTACTGGATCGATGCTTTGTGCATAAACCAATCAGATGGTGCTGAGCGAAATCATCAGGTTGCTCAGATGGGTCGCATCTTCGCCGACGCGCTGTGCGTTCATGTATGGCTCGGAACTACGCCAGTTGTTGAACTACTCAGCGTTGAGCCATGGGAAAGCAACGATTGGTCTCGCCGATGGAAGAAGAGGGAGCTGATCCAGAAGTATGTTGTGCGTAACGAATACTGGAACCGATCTTGGATCATACAAGAGATCAGTCTTGCGCGTAGCGTTATCATATCGCTTGATCTGACAACTCTTCCGCTTTCGGACTTCTACGAGAGAATTCGTCAGCTTTATCTCGACACCAGCAGGACATCTTTCCGGCAGTTTTATGGGCGTGAGCATACGCACTTCAACAACAACAGTCTTCTATTTTTATTGAACTGGTTTTGCGACAAGCATTGCTCAGTGCCACATGATCGCGTGTTTTCTCTTCTGGGCCTCTGCCAAGAGTCAGATCAGCTTAAAGTCGATTACGATATGCACCGGACAGACCTGGCAGCTCATGTTCTGAAACATCGAAAAGAAGAACTTTGCGTTTGTGAAGCAGCTCTAGTTGCGAAAAGCTTGATGGTGGACGCCCTCGATCCCGATACCATGGAATATACACTCATACGGAGACCAATGCTGTCATTCAGTGGCGAACATATTAAAATAGACAGCCGGGGATGGTTACAGTCTGTACGTTCCGACGCAGATTATATGTATGTAGCATCGCACAGATGCTTCCAAAAACTGATGATGGCATTCGGAGTGCTGTTTCGCCAAAGTAAACTTGGAAAATACATTCAACAGCACAGACGGTCAGAGGTATTGTTCACTGAAGCGGTGCGCGAAGCTGCGACACAAGGCACAGCCCTCCTTTCTTGGGAGAGAGATCCTAACGACACGTCTTACCGTTGGTATATTGATCATGGAGGATGGAGCGTTGGCAAATGCGAGCACGAAGACGAAACCTGTCGCGTACGGATCGCCTTGAATGCGCTGCAAATGATGTTCTCGAAGAAGACCATATGTAGCTTTCCAGACCCTGGTTCTCGTATTATTGCGCTGGTCGACGGGGAACTTACATCCATCGGGCCACAACACCCGTTGTTCTCCATGTTCTCCGCTAAAAGAGAGCGTGGTCACTCTAAGACAAGCAGCCTTTTCGATATAGAATGGGGACTGGTCATGGAGGTAGAGCAATCGCCGGAGACTTAGGCACCAGTTAGCACTCAATTTCGCTGGGAAATGGATGCGTTACATGAAACCGTCTTTATACTGGGAATCACATTTGCTAGCTATGCTGAAGCCTTAGGGCTCAAAGCCTCGCCTTCTCCATCCGCGAAGCCGGATGCCTCTCGTCAATTCTCGGCAGCTTATCACTCCACGTCCTGCCATTCCGCATAAACACCCTCCTCCAATCCGTCGGATTCAGTGGCGCCTGATCCCACCTCCTGCCCCTCTTCGCACTGACCTTCGCTCGCTTCTCCTCCGCAATACCACTAGCAGCTGCGACCTTCTTTCCTCTCTCTGCACCAAAGTTGCTAGGGATCGCTTGACTGAACTCCTTCGCACTGACTTCCAGTAGCGCTTCGGTATCGGCTTTGATACGGTCTGCAAGAAGGCAGATAGATGACTCAGCGCAGTGAGCGGCGGCGCGGCGTTGCCAGTATTCTAGGAAACGATATCCGTGACCGAGCATGCCGCACATTGCGCCTGCTGAATGGAGGAAGTGGCCATTGCCGAAGGAATCGCCTGCTACGACTCCGTTTGTCGCAACACGCGCGTCGGTACCGATGCGCTCGACGAGGCTGAAGGGTTTGGGGCCGTAGACCATGGCGACTCGGCGGAGCTCGTCTGGCGAGATTTCCAGGACGAGAGAGGCTTGCGAGATGTAGTAGTCGTAAAGGAGAAGTTGATAGGCTGCGAAGTATTCGGCGGAGTCTTTGCTGGTTTCAGCACCGACAAGTCCGCGTTCGACTGGACATAGCGAGACAAACTCAGGTACCTCGACGATGAGCCAGGAGACCCTTGGGTCGCCTTCGTGACCTACAGCGATCTGCCGTACCCATGATTCATTTCCATGCTTATCAAATTCGGAAGCGATACGACGACGCAACCGTCCATCAACGAGTATATTGAATTGGCCAGCGACGAAATCTGCTTGCGCTACTTTGGCACCTTGACCATCGCCATGGTCAACCTGTACGTCGTGCTGCTGGAAGCCTAGTTGCTCTGCTTCACGGCAGTTGATGCCTGTGGCGACGCTGAACAGCTCTGGAACCCCAAGATCGATAAAGTCGCTTCCTGGCGTGCGGATTCGTTGGAGGTCGTTGTGATATTGAACTTCGGTAACTTCTTCGATCCGAATCTGGACACGGCCGCACGGAAGATGGACTAGACCACTTCCATCCTGTACCACGCGGTGTTTGGTGAAGAGGCGGCATCTGGGCGTCTTGCTAGCGTTGAGATCAATCTTCTCGAGCGCCTCGAGATAGCGGCGGAGAAGAAGCTGGACGGAAAACGCCGCAGCTTGCCATGTCGAAGGCCCGTCGAGGACTTCTCGCATATCGGTACGGATTTTGGTCGGGCACGGGTGCTCCGGGATAGTAGGCGGAGGCACAGTGGTGACAGTGCGATGTGGCTTGCCATTCTTCCAGCGGTCGTCGATGTATTCAATGTTGTGGATTTCGCCGACCATATGGAGTTCCTTCTCGTATCCCTCGATGATAGCTCCGGGTATGATGTCCCTAGATTTGGTCATGGGATGATAGAACAAATCTGCCAGACTAAGCAGTGTTCCATCCAGTCTTTTCGGGAGGTTGTCCAGTCCGTAACGATCCACCATCATCTTGTCGATAAGGCCCAGCTGATGATACATGTCTTCACGAATGTTCCAGTGCACTCCTAGAAACGGGTCGCCACGAAGTTCAACACCGACGGCACGGCGGCCCATAGCTATAGCCCACAGCATCGCCAACATGTTTGCGCCTCCAAGGCCGATTGCAACGAAATCGGCATCTTTGACTCCGGATAGTGTGGTTGAGCGACTGCCGCCCGGAACTTTGGTGTTCTGGGTCCGTTCTTGAGCCAGATACTTGGTCGTTGAGTAAAGATTGCTGTTACTGGAAGCCATTGGGGCTAGAATGAAGTTCAAGTCGAATTGACAAGTGGGAACAAGACGGGTACAGCGCTTCTTCAAGGGACCTGAAAACCAGCATCCCCGCTGAACCATTCCATGCGGGACGGGGCGTTTACGTTGCAGAGGTGACTTACCGTTCTGGTACATCTGCCCCGTCAAGGCCCTGGATGCCTACCATGCTGAGTCTAGGTTCCCCACAGTTGCTAACTCAAGAGGAACTAATACAGTTCGCATCTTACCCGTGAGATAGGCGGCGTGGGGCGGCACGCTGCCACGTATCGTTTATTGGCGCGACGAAATATGTGCCCCTACAAGCGTAAATCCTGCCATGCGTGTCCTGCACGTTGTGTGGTAGTTTCGGTGCGACGGGCCTTTCATAAAGTCACTAATGAAGACCGTTGTGGCATTCCCGACGGAGCTGTTATGGAAGCAACTACATTTGGCCATGTAGTATCGATAGTAGGAATCGAATCGCCTACGGCTGGAAACTTGTGCGGATCCCATAAGTGACAACCAGGTTGCTGTATGACTGTGACGGTGGTTTCTGAACGCCTCCACGAACGCACGACGATAGGGTAACGTGATCTAGAAGCGGGATATCATGAGCTTTGTGCTAACGATGCATGAAGCACATCCGGAGTAAAACCTTCTTTCCCCCTCACAAGGCGGGCTAAGCAAGGCGATATATTTGTGACAGGCGCCGCAATCAGGTGGGTATGTTGCTCATGGTCTGCCACGCCATCTAGAGTGGAGACTGACATCCATGGATGCAGTAAGCGACGCATGCAGCAATCAATGCACCGTGAAGGCGGGGAGTGTGCCGAGGCCAGGAACGATCGAGGGTGCTATCGCGGAAGGAATTTTGTTGATTCGGAAACGGATGTGACAGCGAGCTGTACACAGTATACGGTCGCAACTTGTTCGGGCAGCTGGTAGCAAGGGGACGAAGGATGAAGGGTGACCGGGAGCGACAGAACGGAGGTGTGCCAGGCTTGGCGCTAAAACACGCGTCCGAAGCGCGGAACGCGCTCTTAGCTCGATGGACCCGGCATCGACTGCGACCCCACAATCGAGGTTTAGCTCTTACAATCGCGCGCCTCGTGTACAATCAGTCGCGACTATGCGTCGCGATGCTTGATAGCGGATTTGACATGTGCACTCCTCATCTCCCACGTGGGACACGCCACGCGAAGTCGCCACTACTACGCATCCCTTCTACCGTCGGACGTGTTCAGTCTCTCAGCAACCGCTTAGCATATCATGTGCTCCAAGATGCGACCTGACAACGCCTGGCTAAGCACGAGAATCAGAGGCTATCGCCATAAATCTGTTGCAACAGATCAGCATCGCGCCCCTCGACCGACGCGTATAATCCCGACTATCGTACACGACACACCAAGGTTACCACGCGCCCGACCCTCCATCACTTCGCCGTTATGCCCTCCAGACTACGAGTACAGTCTTGCAGCACGCTGCTGTTTCGCCGATCACACGCGCCGCATGGGTAATGCCACGCCCTTCCTCTTGCGCGATGCGGATATACGTGGACCTAGCAGCTGGGAAGCTATGGAAACATGGGACACACAATCATCATACATCTCGACCTTGACGTCGGAACAAGGCCTCTGTCGGACTATATACCCAAACAACGAAGAGAGAGCGCACCACCTCCACGCGCAGGTGCAGGAATACGTTCAAGACTATGCACGACTCAGAGTGTACAAGCGTCCCTGGAGAGAGAACTTGTCTCGATCTACGAGCGCATGTGTACACGGCATCCATCTCCCGAAGCAACTACCAACGTCAAGGTCTGCTTTTCCCGGCCAGTAGGGACAACAGGGTCATCCTTCGGAACAGTCATGGAAGGGAACATTTGTACCAACCTCGCTACGGTATATCCCACCTCCAGCAGGGCAAACTCTTGACCCAGGCAAACTCGTGGCCCGCCATTGAAGGGAAGATACCCGTAACCCACATCTCGCAACAGTGATCCATCCTCCCACCTCTCAGGGCGGAACTCGAGTGCATCTTCGCCGTAGATGTCTGTACGTCGATGCATAGCGTATACGCAGTAACCGACAGCCTCGCCTTTCCTGACCAATATCGGCGACTTTCCATCTGGGCCTCCTCCAACAGGAAGTGTCGTCGTCTTCAATGCTGCACGAGAGTTGACCGGCACGGATGGGTAGAGGCGAAGTACCTCCTTCAGAATGAGATCAAGATACCTCATCTTCTTCAAATCCACCCGACTTGGCTGAGGCGCATGCTGTCCGAGGCCTACTACTGCCTCTATTTCCGAACGTAATCTTTCCAAAACTTTATGGTGACGGACCAGCAAGCGCAAGGTCCAGGTGAGGCAGCATGCTGTTGTGTCTCTGCCCGCCAGTAAAACGTTGAGACACTGGTCGCGAAGTTCCTTCTTGTTCCGAGTCTCTTGGATGAGCGCGTCGATAAACACATAATGCTTCTTGTCCTCGGCTTCTGCTTTCTCGGGTTTCGTGCTCTCCGCATTGTCCAGTGCTCTCTGAATCGCGTCGTCAACGAAGCGATGAGAAGTCTTGCAAGCTTGCCAGAACTCGGGAGTACTCGCAAGCCAGTACAAATCTCCCAGCCTGCCACGATGCGACAAGTAATCCTGGCCCAAATCGAAGGCGACTGCAAACTCAGACTCTTGTCCAGCAATGTCGCTGCTTTGCAAAGAGCTCAATGTTTTGCCAAAAAGCAGGAACGTCGTCGTGTCGAAGGTTAAGCGAAAGAATAACGGTTGGAGATCAACAATGCTGTCGGGACGAATTTGATCGATGAGGCTTTCGGCTGACGTTTTCATCTTCTCGAAGTTCGGGTAGCGATTGGATGTGAACTGGGGACGGAGTAGCGCCCGCGAGTGTCTCCATGCTGCACCGTCTTGGGTAAAAATTCCGCTTCCCATTAATGGAGCAAAATGCTTGGGTCGGAGCCCAAGATTGAAGTCTACCAACATCGTCAATACATGCAGTTGTCCTGATTACACGATTTTCACGCACCTTCAAACTGGGTAGAGAGGATTTCTTCGATGTTCCGTGGTTCAATCGTATTGATACTGCGAGCCCCGACTATGCAGTGTCAATGCCGCAGTCTTTGTCGTGTCTTTGAGGACTCACGCAACCGCTGCTCATGCGTCCGACCGCTTGAGTCCACTACGTCTAAGAAGAACTGTAGAATGGTCTGCGTTCTTGCATGCTGCCCCGCCTTGAGGAGCAGATCCAAGCCTTGTGGCCACTTTGCTGCCCATTTGCGCGGTACTTTGCACCCCATTCGCGCCGCATATTGGTCTTCGTCCTGTTAAATATCAGCAGCGCCATCTCCGTTCTATCAACCACGCCTACATTGCGCTGCCTTTGGCCCTTCCGGAACTTTACAATCAGCAGGACGAGGACGACTAGGCATAACGCCATACTTATAGTCGCCATGCCACTCAGCTCGATGACAGTAAAGTGGAAAAAATCGACTGACGATGAGTGTTGCAGCTACGGAGCGAATTCGACGCTTTCACCGTAATAACCTTGCCCGCAAATTAAAATCTCAAACACCGAGTATCTGGGCAAACGCTTCAGGTTTGTTGGTATCGGCCAGCGCACGGTACCTGCAACAGTGGCATGTTGTTGGCCGTTGGCTGCGAGGCGCTTTGTCCGGTGATTTGTCCAATGGGAAGATTATCATGAAGCCAACACTAGTCTGTTGGTTAAAGCTTGGCTCTTGACGCGCTCCTTGCCGCGATGACTTTGTTAGAGTAGGCACCGGCGATCGAATGATTATGCTGCTGATAATATAAAGCAGAACAAAATGAGGGGGAGATAGAGATGAAAAAGAATATATCATGCAGGATGCACCCATCGCCGGTTTATATCGAACCACTGGAATTTCCATCGAAAATTGACTTTCTGGCCCATATAACAAGCAGCAACTACACGCGTCATATTGTCTACTGGACTTCGGCAAGCGCCAATGCGTTCCTCGAGGAAATGATCTCGCAATGCCGGTCGAGCATCTTGTTCGACATGGGATCAAGCTTTTCTCCTCTTGCTCAAAGGCTCCACAAACATAGGCTCCACAAACATATCCCCTAGTTTATACTCCAATTCTTCTTTCCTAAGAACTCGGAGGTGACCAGCAATATCACTACCCATCTTATCACCCGACAAGACCGGACCTAACCGCCTCTGCGATTTCTCAAACTCCGCTTTCGCTTTCTTTCTCAACGTTTCGTAACCTGGTCGCTTTTCTGGATTGATCTGGAGACAGTCAATCACTAGTTGGTGCAAGGCATTGGAATACATCGCATCGTGACCTGGGGTGTCCGTCGATGTGAATGTATTGCCTTCTGCAAATTGGAATGAAGCTTTGATGCTGTCCTCGCATATCTGATCCGACGTTTCTCTTCCAAGCGTGGTATGCATCAGTTTCCAGATGACCATTCCAAGCGACCAAATATCTGCTTTGGCATTGACAGTATGATGATGTGCTGTCTCTACGATGATTTCTGGAGCCTGGAATCCTTTTGTACCCCAATCTTTCCTACCCTCTAAAGCATCTGTGTTTGATGAGATCGTCTTGACGACATCGTAGTCAGCAAGGAGAGTCTTTGGGTACGCTAGGTAGGGTTCTTTAGCGGTACTGAGAAAGATGTTCGCTGGCTTGACATCCAAGTGCACCATGCTGCTTGTAAACTTATTCCTTGGCTTGTTTCCACCTCGGTTTCCTTTCTTTGTCTTTTGTCCCTCCTTTCCGACTTCTGGACCATTCTCTGGTCCTTCCGCCGTCTTAACTTCGTCGAGCGTCTCTCCGCACACCCCCGTGTTTAGGGTACATATGGCATCGGCCAGTGCATGAAAGACCATCCAGATAAACTGCTCGGGTATCTGCTTGTCCGAATTATCTTCCTGGTAATAAACTTTGAGAAGTTCGCTCAGATCTCCGTGCTCGGCGTAATCAGAGTACAAGCGATACGTTAGCGTACCCTCTTGTTGAGAGGCTGCCTCGATGTGATGGCAATGATCACAAAGCTCCAGTTGTCGACTGATGTTGTACTCATCTTCGACGAAATCCACCATTTTCTGCGAGCCACAACGTATCCTCTTGCATACCTTCCTCTAGCTGATGTCAGTCATGTTGAGCGAAGTAGGGGTTCATGAAGATACTAACTTTCAATATCCCACCCGTATCGTCGCATAGCACGTACAAGCATACCACTGTGCGCATCTCTCTGGACCCACTGAATCTAGTACGAGAGTCCGTCAACGTCTTGCACCATTGTCATACTTGCGTTCCGTTGTCATGCTCTTCGTCGCGGCCTCTTTTCCTGGTCTGGGGAGGTGCTGCTCTACCAGTATCTGCTTCGGTAAGACCGACCCTTGCTATTGCGATCTCGGTATCACTAGGCTCGTAAGTAGACGTTTCTGTCTCGTTCGATGCTTCCGGGTTGACAGCCTCAGCAGGTGTCGCTATTCCATGCAACGGTTCTTCTATGCCGCGATCATTGTTTTCTCGGGCTCCCGGTTCTGCCTGCATACAGCCTCCATTGATCGCTTCTTGGGGACTTTTCCTAGACGACTCTTCTCCGCTCTCAATCTCGCCATCTGACGCATGACTGACCGCTCCAGATGTGGCACGGTTGATGTATTCCTGTTGCGCCGCGGATGTCATCTTATTCCATACTCGTGAAAGCACACCAGCCTCTTTGATCCCGCCCTTGTATTCTCCGTAGTACAACAAATACCCACGCCGCACATTGTCGTTGGGTAGTTTATTGAACAACTCATTGTGTTTCTGCGACGAGCCGTCAGGTAAAGTCGGTCGATCTGCCATGTGTGTGGTCAAAAGTTATTGTGCGCAGTAACGAAGGTGGCCGTGATCTCAACCACAAGAACACAAGAAAGCCTAAGGGGTTTTTTTGATTACATGCTCCTTGTCTTAGTTCGACCATGTGTCGAACAAAGGCTTTATACTTCATTGTTCGTGGCGTGTTTGCGGCCATACCCACACCATGAGCTTTGAGTGGATAGATACATCCCGCAGACCAGAATTTTCCTAGACCTGTATATAGAACGCATCAATGACAATGGTTGTATTAGATAATAATTTTCATGATATTACCGCGAAAGATGTTTGGTATCGGTCGTTTGCAATCAGGTAAAAGCCTTGTACATCTAGTTCCTGTCGTATAGGGGACACATCAATACGCTGTAGTTAAGGCCTGTATTTCGAGTGAGCAGCAAATCAATGTCTGCATCCGAAATGTCTTGGGTTGGCTCGCGCGGGAGTGATGGCTGCCCAGGTGCTGCATCGGTCTCCTCGCACACCGATTGATCCTGGGCCTTCACTTAGTTGAGAGAGATTTGAGGTCAATATATTTGAGAACAAAAGATCAAAAGCTAGCGAAAAATGAGTCCCAGATTAGCTATGGTGACGTAACACTCATAACTGACATGGAAGGCACCTTCCTCAATGTTGAGCTCCGCTCCCCAACACAGCAAGCGCCCCTCACCTCCAGTTTCCCTACACTAATCTCTCTCTTTCTTTCGCCTATACTTCTGAATATTTGGAAGCGAGACGCTAAATTTTCTTCGACAATCAGTGCGGTCGCAACGTTGCCGCGCAGTATTGCCAACGTCGCTCTTTCCATTCGACAAAGATCTCGGTAGAGCCCCATCATTCCTACCCATCACACCCAGTCATGGCGCAAGAGCAGATTAAGAACACGCGACAGCGACCTCTATCAGGCCCAGTAATGCCTTCGCAACCCCGACCATTCGTCGGACCTACCCCAAACATGTTGCCGTCCAATCTCCCAGGCAGGTTCGAAAGAAATGCAACGGGCGGCCAGGCCTTCCCACCTCCCATGGCACCACCTCACTGGCATTCTTTTCCGCATCTCAATCATCCATTCGAGAATTCATATCCTGATCTCACAGCCCGACGCCGACAACACCCACTTCCGTTCAGCATGTCGCGCAGTGAGCACAACGTCGACCCAAACACTGGCGCAAGAAGCATCGATCTAAAACAGCCGGCGACACGAACGCAAGGCAGTGGCCATGCAAACTCCGCTGACCAGCGTCATGACTCTCTGACTAAGGGAGACAACGCTCACGTCTCGCCCGCACCGCTTCCGACAGGCTGGAACGGCAGTCGTATTCCATCGAACAACGTTCCGAGGAAGGCGCCGCTGGCAGCTCGCTCTTCAGATGATATCTCACCATTCATAGCGAGAAATATACCGCCAACGAAGCAACAGAGATCCACGAGTCAGTCAAAGGCAACTCCCGGCCCCTCACAAGGCAAGCGAATACGCCAGCAAAAGTCCTTCAATACGCCGCCGCTGGGTACCCCTAAGCGAGGACGGCCGCGACTATACGATGGAGTTCAGGATGATAACACAGCTGGTGGGCTGAACAGCCAGGGGAATACTCACATCGGTCAAAAAGCCAGCGCGCAGCCTCCCGTCGGTTTGTTTGCGCCTCCGCAGGTATCGTCCGCGATTCCACCGAAACCCGTGAGACCAAGCCCGAGGCATAACTACGTCGTGCCTTTAGAGTTGGTGAGCACACAAAAAGCTCTTGGTAACTGCTCATTGCTCAAAATTCTCGGGAACAATCGCTAATAACATTACTTCTAGGCCCAGACAACTGGAACGAATATGTGTACCTCATGGAGCAGCTCTGGACCGAAGAAATCACCTTTGAAGAGTTTGGCGCCCGCACGCAACGGATATTCCAAGTGTTGGACGAGGGCATTCGGAGGAGGTTGAACAATACTGTGGCGATGAAGATGATAGTGCCGCGGCTAGAGAAAATACGGAAGGGAGATCAGTCGACTAAGGGTACGGAAGACGTCTAGGCTAGTCTCTAGAAGGGCCATCGGCCTCGCACATCATGGTAAGGTTATGGACATGGAACAGTAGGAGTCATGCATGCGAGATGCTAGACAGACTCAAGGCTATATTAGAAATACTCGGTGGTGCGCGCGTACACGATCAATTCCAGGTATTCGCGGCATGGCATTCAAAGAGATGACCTCCGCCTTCGCTTGTACCCATCCTCGTACGCTTGCTTCTTCCTCAGTCTTTCCAACCACAAATCGTCTTCACAACGCTCGTCGCCTATCAACTGCTCAATTGTTCCTTTCTCCGCCCAAAGACGGTCCAATCCCAGGTATATACAGAGCAAGTCGCCGTTTGGTACCGTGTAGTTGATCTCGTCGCGAACTTGCTGCGTCGCTACTTCAAGTTTCAGAAGAGACTCTCGAATCGCCGTGGCACTGATTGTGGAACACACCGAGGGAGAAGGAGGATTGGCGTTACGATTGCTAGGGATGAAGATGATATAGCCGCGTTTGCGGGTCAAGCGTGTCCACTGAAGCAAGTTCTTGGCGAAGTGACAGCGGGCTAAGGTAGTCGCGAGCGAGTGCTTTGACGCATTCATGTCTGGTGGTACATACGTTAGCAATAAGGCACGGCCGAAAGATACCAGAAAGAAGACTTACCGAACGAGAACGACCCATTTTTATGGATACCTTCGGGGAAGACCTTGCGCATCTTTGCACAGGGCCAGCAAGGCCAGCAAGGCCAGCAACGTGGGATTTGCTCCTCTTTCCCTGTCCATTCTGGACTTTCGCTCTTCATCGTTTTCCACTTGTCACAGCCTTTCAGTTGCAACAGTTCACCACCATCGTCAGGCACAAAGTCCATGGGTTGTGTGACATCACTACAGATGCAAGTATTGTCATCCCCTCCCCACAGTCCCTCGACGCTAGTCTTCTGACTGATGTAATCGCCTCCGTACAGTATTTGAAAGGATACTTTGAAGCCATCCGCCTTCGCCAACCGCTTGATGGTGGCCATAAACAGATCCAACTTGTCGTCATCGTGCGATGGGAATACCCACGCGAATCTTCCTAGGACATCGTCTTTCCAAAGCTGGCGGCGCTGGTAGTGCGAGAGTATAAACGCTTTACCCTTGTTGTTCGTAACATGATCTTTGGAAGCTAGTAAGCCGTCTCTAAGAGCGAAGATCATGCCTGCTATGGTGTTCGCGTCTGTGTTGAGATAGGCGTGCCAGAGGAGCGCGGTGTGACCTACATGTGGTGGATTGAAAGATTCGGGGTATATTATGATATGGTTCTCGCGGCCGCGTCGGAGCTCTGGTCCTGGAGATCTGGTGAAGATGCGCGATGAGGAGTCGGGAAGTCCTTGTATGTCTTCGTATGCGTGGCGGAGGTAGTCTTCTAGATACTTTCTCTGTACACCATCAGAGCCCATAGCACCTGCAGATGAGTGTGCCTGGATGATCGTGTTAGCCAAGGAAGGCTGAACATTACTCTTGCCTAGTTGAGGGTTCGCCATTCTCGACCTACTGCATACAATGCGCGGTTGCTCTCGAAACAAAAGCCCTACACTGGAAGGCGCTCATAGTGAGAGCTTTCAAGGTCCGTGCATTGTCGTACATAGTGCTGTAAGTATTCACTGGCGATGTTTGTGGTAACACTCGAGGTGAAGCAGCCTCCAGTACTATCTTGTGTCGCAATAGCCGATGTTATGTATACTTTACCATGAGAACAGTGTGTAAGGCTCCGAGTAAGATG
>Ga0265797_10009066_pt1 | contig 13067 bp, 10 predicted proteins | sample P2T30metagenome_FD_192433 | JGI IMG/M metagenome (GOLD analysis project Ga0265797, IMG submission 192433) | Plant litter microbial communities from East Loma Ridge, Irvine, California - P2 T30 | ecosystem: Environmental > Terrestrial > Plant litter > Unclassified | place: USA: California... | reverse complement strand
TTGCTCGCGGTTGTCTCGAGGGTCATCAAGGAGTCGCTCGGCCGGATACCAAACGCAGACGGCCGGACACGCATTGGATTTATGGTCAGTAATGCGCGTTCGAAGGCATATGGTGCGCAAGCTAACTCTGTATCAGGCGGTCGACAATGGTTTGCACTTCTTCGGCATTCCTCCGGACAACAGCGAATCCAACGAACCGCAGCAGCTCGTAGTTTCCGACCTCGATGAGCCCTACCTTCCTATGCCTTCGGACCTCCTGGTCAGCCTCAGCCAATGTCGCAACAACATCGAGACGTTCCTTGACCGCCTCCCGACCATGTTCCAAAACACACACGTCCCTGGCTTTGCGCTGGGCTCAGCTCTCCGATCCGCACATAAGCTCATTTCCCCACTCGGAGGAAAGTTGACTGTCATTGCCGCATCGCTACCCAATGTTGGCCATGCAGCATTGAGCCCTCGAGAAGACAAGTCGCTACTGGGCACCGGAAAAGAAGGCAGTTTGTTGCAGCCTGCGAACAACTGGTACAAGAGTTTTGCGGTAGAATGCTCTAAGAACCAGGTGTCGGTGGATATGTTCCTATTCTCCTCGCAGTACCAAGATGTTGCGACGCTGAGCAACCTTCCACGATTTACGGCTGGTCAGACATACTTTTACCCTGGATGGAATGCGGCAAGACAAGAGGATGTCGTCAAGATTGCAACCGAACTGGCTGACTATCTGTCTGCTGAGATCGGTCTAGAGGCCGTTCTCCGAGTGCGCGCTACCACCGGATTGAGGATGTCTGCATTCTACGGAAACTTCTTCAACCGCTCGTCCGACCTCTGCGCCTTCCCAGCATACCCCAGAGATCAAGCTGTAGTAATCGAGGTCGCTATCGACGAAACAATTTCCAAGCCATTCGCCTGTCTCCAGGCCGCTGTGCTTCACACTACCTCAAGTGGTCAGCGCCGTATCAGGGTTCTGACTCTTGCTGTACCTACGACTGAGAGCCTGGCGTCAGTTTATGCATCAGCGGACGCACAAGCGATCACTACCTATTTCAGTCACAAGGCAGTTGAGCGAGCATTGTCGAGCGGTCTTGACGCAGCACGAGACGCATTACAGGCCAAGATCATCGAGATACTCTCAACGTATCGAAAGGAGCTGGCAGGCGGCAGCATGGGCGGTGGTGGGCTACAACTACCGCAAAACCTTCGCGCTCTTCCCATACTGTTCTTGGGACTCATCAAGAACGTTGGTCTTCGTAAGAGCGCTCAAATCCCGAGTGATCTCCGATCAGCAGCTCTTGACCTCCTTTCTACGCTGCCATTGCGTCTACTCACGCAGTACATCTACCCGTCTTTCTACTCGCTCCACGATATGCCTGATGATGCTGGTGTACCAGAGCCTACCACCGGTCAAATCACCATGCCACCAGCGTTGAACCTTTCCAGTGCAGCCATTGTGCCGTACGGTCTTTACCTCCTGGATGACGGTGTAAACCAGTTCTTGTAAGTACAAGTGCAGATTCATTATTGAGACTGAGCTAACGTGACTAGATGGATTGGCCGAGATGCCGTCCCTGCGCTTCTGAATGATGTATTTGGCGTCGAAGACCGCACACAATTGAAACAGGGCAAAGCTTCATTACCACTTCTTGACAACGAATACTCCGAGCGAGTGCGAGCTGGTGAGTTGACATTACTGATGATTTATACAGCCCAGAGTGCTAATACAATATAGTCGTCGAGAAATCAAGAGACCACAAGTCAAAGGGCGTGGGCTCGATTACTCTACCTACGCTGTACATTATCAAGGAAGACGGCGACCCAGCCCTCAAGCTATGGACACAGACCCTCCTTGTCGAAGACCGGGCAGACCAGGGTGAAAGCATCGTCCAATGGATCAGCAAACTCCGAGAAAAGGTATATCAATGAGTCAGCTGCCTGTCCGAAGAGAAGACTGACGTTCCACCTAGGTTGTGCAGTAAGCATCGGATAGATTTAGGCACTTGTTCATTAGGCGGTGTGGATTGGGCGGGTCGATACCGCATTGGCGCAAGATCCGAAGAAGAAATCAACATTGCTTGGGCGGTGGAGTGATGACTGGGAGTCGCACCAAGCGAATCGTGACTTATACAGCAGCAATGTGATACCAGCTTCCATCTGTTTGTTCTTGGCCACCTCGGCTGTGTCAATGTACCACAGTTGTGCGGCGAGGCAGCTGCCCGTCATTGCCACACGGCGTCAATGCATGGCGATGAAACGTAGTGCTAAGCTGTTGTGCGAGTACTGAGGAGGGGCCTGCGGTTAACGTGTATGCAAGACAGGCTTTCCCCGTGTGCATCTTGAGTTGCTCGATAATCGATAAGAGTCATACCTCGGTCTTCGCGCTTCGCGCACGGGCTATCACACGGCTGGAGGCAGGCACAGGCACGTTCCGAGCGTTGACTCCACTATCGCTAACCTCACCATGAGCGCGAGTAATGCACGGCTCCCTCAACACCAACGCCACCGCTGGCGACAAAAGCGTCCAGACATCTGGCTCGCCCGCTAACACAAGCCCGCATGATTCGGTAAAGCTACTATTTTGAACATGTAGGCCTGCATACACTATGTGTTTCACCAATCCTCCAGCTGCCGCTGCAGGAAGGACGAGTGTTTTCTTTGTAGGCACGGCGCACGATCCTCGTGTGGGGATGCGCCTACGCAACGTGTCAATAGCAATATTGCGTCTCGTTTAGGCACCGGAAGCGGAATCTTGAAGCATACAAGGGACAAAGTACGGTACAGACGACGCAACGAGGCGCACCGCGCAGATGACCACGATATTCGCGATCCATGGTATCATCCCGCGTCTGTCCGCCAGATTCCCTCGAATCATACACTGCTTGCCAGGAACTAGTCGGGCCACTGGGTCCTCCGCCTTTCTGTCAGCGCTTCCGAGCTATAGAGTGTGATGGCGACAAACTGTCACGCACCGCTCAAAGCCCAACGCCAGGCAACGCCAGGGGACAGACTACCGTCTCTGACCGCCTCGTTCAACAGCCGCCTGGCGCCTTTCGCGCTGCAAAGACGCAAAATTTGAGTCGCTGAAGTCCGGCAGAACCACGGATGCTAGCCTTTCGCTTCGGCAAGGTACAAAGGTACAACACTTTTTGTGGATCTGGTCGAGTCCCCTTGCATCGGCGCTCGCCCACGCTGCTAGCTTGCAGCGACTATCCGCGTCAACCAATTACTTGGGCATGGCACTGTCAGCTTCGCCAGGCGGCCGACGCCATGCTCGTCTGCTTATGGCTGTCTTCTCCCAGGCGCGCAACTTGTCTTGGGGGACTGGCCAAACGCGCCGGCGCGTCCATGGCATAGCCAGCCATCTTGGTCCCGATCTATCTGATAACACGTGAAACGGCAGCGGGCGTTGGTAGGTGTTTCGTCATCAATATCCAGCGTGCTCAGGTCCCGGCCATAACGCACGACCTAGAGCAAATAGTCAGGTTCTTGACCCATCGCTGCAAGCATGTGCCATGACCGTTGTTAGCAACCGGAAACAGGCAGTGCTGCCCAGTGCCCCGCCGCACAATATGATGCCATGTCCTGCAGCCAGGCCGATTGCTTGACGGCAGATGCGCTCATCAGGGCTTGCAGACGTACTATGGTCTGACAGGCGGACGAGCATACTCTGGGGCTCAGCTGCACCTCTTCATCATGTCTGGGTCGGCGGGCCAAGCATCGCTAATTCCAAGGATCTGCAGGCAAGATGTGCCTTCGTCGCAAGGTGGATCGGACTCTAACCCCAGCCTTCTGCCAGGCCGTCCGTCCAGGGCGCACGACAAAGCCGCTAAGATCCCGTCCTGTGCCTTACCAACCCCTCCTCGTGCATTTGCGACGCAATCGTGAGTTCGTTCTAATCCCGCTCTCCTGCATCGACACCTGCTCCTCTGCCTTCATACCCGGGTCTTGCACAGTCTAGCTGCATCGCCACAAGAGCCGCATCCTGCCGCTCCTACTCGAGCCCTTGTGCGCATCGAGTCTTGCGTCAAAGAGGGGCCAATCTCCCCGCCACCTGAGGCATCCCATCCCGCGCCTTATCATACCCAGCCCAAAGTCCGAGTATCCGTGGTTGCTCAACCCTCACCACTGGTACACCTTTGGGCGACACCAACTTGACGATTTTACGACGCAACGATCGAATTTAACACGACCTCGTAGATTTTGTTTGACCTTGCTCGCTGGGCGCTGACTCCGGATGTTGTTGCAACGCCGCCCTCTATTCGTCATCATATCGTTTCAGCCTTCCCACATCCGCTCCAGGAAGGGACCACCCGCAGTATCATACTGATTGCGCCGCTCGAGGCAACCCGCCTGGGACCTGCGCCTGCATTAACTCTCCAGTCTTACATCACCGGCGCTACCAAAGCGAGCTCCCTCGTGCAGGTTGTAAGCTATACGCGCTCGTCTCCGCAGACTTGCGCGGCTCACTCAGCACGACACGGAACAAGAGGTGGCTATCGTTAGACTGCTGGTCACCGCCTCTTCCAACATGTCTACTTTCCAAGCAGTCAACACCACATTGTCGGTCCCAGATGCGCCACAGGGCCGCCCGGGTGACGAGACGACACCGACTACTCCTCGACCGAACAGCAGGTTCTTTGCCGAATCGAAAGCGACCGAAGAGATCCGTACCGAAGACCCATCGGCTAAGACACCTACACGCAATACCTTTGCGGGTCTTGTTGGTCAGCGACCACTGCCCTCGTCGCCGTTTACACCCGGCCGCGAGCTGAGCGAGACACCTTCAGCTTCGAACAAGAGCGAACAAAGTAGAGAGGACTCGCATAGGCCAACAACCTCGGGACAAGACGTGCATATGGGTGATGGGGATGATGACGAGAAAGACGGATCGGACAACGATAGCGTAACCAGCGATTCCAACCGGCCGTCTAAAAAGAAGAAAGGACAACGCTTCTTTTGTACCGACTTTCCGCCGTGCAATCTAAGCTTCACGAGAAGTGAGCATCTGGCACGACACATTCGGTACGTAGTTCACTATGCGGCACGCTACGTTGCTAACACACTGCAGTAAGCATACTGGTGAAAGACCCTTCCAATGTCACTGTTCCCGGCGATTCTCGCGACTCGACAACCTCCGGCAACATGCCCAAACAGTTCACGTCAACGAAGACATACCTTCGGAATCGCTAGCTGCAACGGGTACGAGGTTCCAAAGACAGATCCGGACCGACAGAGTAAGACCACCTGGAAACCGATCTCGAGCGAACACACTAGGCAGCACAGGTGGCCATAGCAGAGGCCACAGCAGAAACCTCTCAGCTTCAAGCATAATCTCTACCGCTTCGACCATGAGCGCGGCACCTTCTCCCGACATTCGACGTAGGCCACCACCTTTGGCCATGGCCAGTGATGGCGGTGCTAGCGCGAGGGCCCGCCTGTCGCTCAACACAATGAACGCGTATGACCCACCGATGATGGGTTCTCCTGGGCCTGTCGAGTATGACACGCAGTCCATCGCGCCTACAACGCCCACATCCGCTACCTTCTCGACAGTTACTGGCAGCCCCGCTCGTTACGGGTCCACTATACAATCTCCCGTTTCGTCTTCGTCCAGGCCAGTCTCATGGGCTGGACCACCTCTTCCAGGACGCCGAGAATCCATCTCGTCTAGCGGTAATCCTTTCTCTGGTCCTCCAGGACAGGGTCCTTCCACGTACATCACACCTCTGCAGTCGACTGCCGCACCCAGCTATTCAGCCCAAAGCAGCGCATATGCGAGCCCAACAGCATCTCAATTCTCAGAGTCGAGGAGAGATTCAAACGCAGATGCCGACTGGAGGCGACGTACGTGGCATCCAGGAACTTGGGGGCATACTGGGCCTCGACCAGCGACCAGTGGGCTTGGTTATCACCAGACGCCAGACGCGGATCGGCCCACGTTTACTTCAATTCCGGCCGCTTCTCAAACTACCCGTCTTCCGGGAATTGAAAGCTTCGACCATGCACCCCCTCCGCTTCCTCGACGCCAGCCAAGTCCAATGCAAGTAGACGCCCCAGCTCGTCCACTCACATATCACGCGCCGATGGAGCACCCGCCTCCGCCTCACAGGGGTCACCACAAAAGAACTAGTATTTCTTGGGAAATTGACCGTCTGAACATTGCTGGCCCAAGTTCTCAGAGAGAACCACAATGGTCGCAACCATACCCTGGCAGTGCGGGACGAGCGAATGCTACACGCCCTACGACCGCTCATGGGTACTTTAGTCGGCAACCTTCTAACGTTCAGCCAATCCAGATCCCTTCCATCAACGCTTCGCCCAGGACTTCGCAAGAACAGCCTACGACGCCCCGAAAGAACAAGCGACAGGCGTGGTATAACGGACCTGTCAGTCAACCACAAAGAGCTATGCAGAGAACATCCCCTGAAGATAGTAGCAGTAGCGAAGGCGTTCCCACTCCAGGGACAATTTGGGAACATCATCCGAACATCGTGGGCAGCAATGGATACGTCGAAACGCCAGTCGTCGAAGATTACAAGTCGCAAGCATCAATTATGGAAAGGCCGCATCCATTACAATCGCAACCACACCATTATCATAGCCACAGCCTCTCCAACTCGAGCTCAAGCTATCGACCGCAACGAGAACCCGAGCGGGGACCCGCAACGTTCGGTCAGCCGCTACCGCAGCAGACAGCCAACAATGATATGAGACGCTTAGAAGCGTTAGTTGCCGTCGCCACTGGCGAGCAAGCCGTAGAGAACCGCTCTTAAATTAGGTCAGCTGATTGCTTCCTCACCGCCTTTACATCACACATCGCCATCATCAATTTACGTCGAGTTTTTCAAAGCACACCCACGATGTCACGACCTCGAAGAACAATAACGAATCTCCTATGATTTACGCAATGATACACATGTCTGGTGTTTTACCTCCAGTTCCGCATGACAATCTCTCGGTCTTTTGCTTTGTTTCCCTTGCCTTCACTTCAGATATCACCGACCAGGTGAGGGCTCTTGTTGTCGCTTTCCATATGATACCAATCGGAGCTCCTGCTCGAACTTCCTTGGGATACCCCGATCCGGCATATGTCATTTTCCCTTTGTTTTGTTTGCCTTTGTGCATATGACGTTTTTGCTTTCGTTTTAGGGATATACCAAATCGAACAGCGGGAGTCTGGAGTTTTTTTTTTCGGGATCAGTTTCTATTTTTACATGACGACTCTCTATTAGGATGTGCTGTCGTGCTGTTTTTGGTGGGACGGGTCACTGATGATGAACATTGGTAATGAGTAGAGTGGAGGGTCAATAGTCGTCCTTGGACATTCTTAACATACTTGTATATGCTTTCTCGGATGAGCTTGACTATGTGTGCTTTCTTGTGACCTGCTGCGACAGATGCCTAGAGACTGGTGATTATGTCATTATGAGAAGTAGTAAAGTGAACTGTGTTGCTGGGTTCAACAACCAGGTCGAGGAGTACTACGTGGCTCGAGCAACGCTTGTACGCCTTCTTACTAAGGACAAGACATTCAAAGAGAAGTTTGGCAACCCGAATGCCACCCACGATCATGTTTGTCCTATCTTCAGCAAGATAAACAGGCAGAAGCTGCTCGCCCACCAGTGTCACATGGGCTGGAGGCATCAGATGCTGTTTCGCTGGATCAACGTTACCGCGACGTAGATGCACAGACTCCATCAGAACGACCTGCTACTCGAATTCCCGTTTTATCCTGACGAGAATTGGAAGTGGGACCGAGACGATCTCTCGCCAGAGAAGAAGATCCCATTCACCCTATACAAACATGTCAGCATCCGCATTGTCAACAATGAGAATGAGATTGCCATCATCCGTGTCGTAGATCTACTCGTTAACGACGATCAGCCGCAACTGGGCGATATGAGCGATCTGGATCCCGATAAAGTCGATCTCACCAGGTTCGCGGCGGTCCTTAGGCGGAAGAAGAAGTCATTCAAATACCCCGCCAACGGCCTCATTACTTTCAAGCACACCTTTGATTTGGAATCAACAGATTGCGATCACGAAGAGTGGGCAGCTCGCATACGCATTGAGACTATTGCGTACACGGGGAAAGAGCAAGATTGAAATGAGGTTAGATACATGTGCAGAGGAAGAGGAAGAGGGAGAGGAAGATTTGGTTGGATAGGTTGGGTAGGTTGGATAGGTTGGATAGGTTGGATGATGATGGCAGAGAAGTTGAAGGGTAGTAGCAAGGAGGTTGAAGGATAATAGTATATTCCAAGGTTGGCAGGCGTCTCTAGTGGACAAGGAATGGACAAGTGGTGTACTTGGATAGATAGGTTTAGGTGTGGAATAATACAGCCTTCTAATACCTAGGCGGTTGAGCGCTCTGGTGTTGCAGCTACTATGGATGCTGCGAGGGAAGTGGTTGAGATTGGCGGGACTGAAGCTGCGGCAGAGCTTGCAACTGACGGGACTGAAGCTGCGGCAGAGCTTACAACTGGCGGCGTATGTGAGTCTGATGAACCTGCTGTACAGAATTGGCGGATGCCTGGTTGATTGATCAGTCGTTTTGTGGTGGTATTGTTCAGAGTCTTAGAATTGAGTGCGAGAACGAAGCTGAGAGAAAGACAGAGTGAACGAAGGCTGAGAGATATATATATAGAACGAAGACTGAGGGGAGAGGGGGAGTGTGTGTGCGTGAGAAAAAAGGTTGAGAAAGGTTGCGAAGCTGGTGCGATGAGGTTTATTAGGGACTTGTATCCGCATGCCAGAACGAGGCAGGAGCGACCCTGGTGCTACTCTCGAACATTTCAAGAGAATGAAGTCTAATTGTAGATCTAGCTGGTTCTGCAATCGATGGCGATAATAAGCGCAGCAACATTGTTAGGAGAAGAAGCCAACGTGGTTGCTTGTCTTGAGGGAGTAGTCTTGTAGAGAAACTCGCGGTCTCAAGGAAGGACTGGCATTAGATGGGAGGTTCTAGGAGGCGATGATAAGATACGCCTGTGAGTGCTTAGTAACTCAGTTGTGGTTGAACCGTCTCATACAGTACGTTGTGTCCAACGTGGTGGCGGCGCATTGTTGTCGGGGCAACACACGATCCAGGACAGGAGAGGACAAAGCGCGTTCTAGCGTATCATCCCACATGCAAACCCCGCGTACCCTGAGTTGGTACACACATCCGCTTGCAGCAACGTCGACAGCAGGTATTGTGCCTGTATTCCCGATACCCTCCTTTTTCTTCTTCTTTCTTTGTGATACCCCCACCCGGCGCCATGGGTTCCGACGACGTTACCGACTTCGAGGTGATTGAAGGCCAGAAGGAAAACATCCAGAGCATCCCCAGCGGCCGCTCCGCCAAAGCACTCGCGCAGCTATACACGCCACCGTTGACTTCCGGCGCTGGTCAGACGCTGTCCCCTTCGCAGATGCAAGATGCGAACAGCGCAGCCCGCCTCAAGTTTGAGAAGGAGCTCATGGCAATTGACGACTCGGACGACCCGTTAGATGTTTACGACCGTTATGTCAAATGGACACTCGACTCATACCCCTCCGCGCAGAACACACCTCAATCGCAACTCTGCCCACTGCTCGAGCGCGCGACCAAAGCCTTCCAATCCTCACCCCAGTACAAGAACGACGCCCGCTACCTCAAGCTGTGGCTGCACTACATCCATCTCTTCTCAGATGCGCCGCGCGAGACATTCGCATACCTTGCGCGACACAACATCGGCGAGAACCTTGCGCTATTCTACGAAGAGTTCGCGGCCTGGTTAGAAGGCGCGGGCCGCTTCACACAAGCAGAGGAGATATACAACCTGGGCATTGACCGCGAGGCCCGTCCAGTGGAGCGCCTGATTCGCAAGTACGGAGAATTCCAGCATCGTCTCGAGAGTCGCCCGCAAGAGGTTCCCGAGCCCTCAAGCCCCGCACTCCCCGCCGTCCGTCCAGCTCTCGCCGCTAAGATGGACCCCTTTGCGCATGTATCGCCGAGTGCGCCGAGTCCACAACCGCAAAGTGCCCCAAAACCTGCTGGAGGCGCTTCTCGCTCGGGGAAGGCTAAGCTTGCCATCTTTTCCGATGGCGACGATGCCGCGAGGCCCGGCTCGACTGGTAGCATGGAAGGATGGGATAGCATTGGATCGCTCGCAGACCGCAAGAAGGAGAACGCAACGGAAGCGCGCCCTTGGGCTGGTGAGACTCTGAAGGTCGGAAAGAAGAACACGGGCGTGCCAAAGATGTCAATCTTCAAGGATGAGGTGAGTTGATCTGCCTACATCAGCCCCTTCATATATTTACGATCACAGGACTAATTGGTGGGCGTTTGCCATGCATGTATTCAGACCAAATCAAATCCAAATGACGAGAATGTCAGCCCCCATCCATTGCGTGAACATCAACAAGCGGTCAATCCTAGGACCGGCAGGCTTGAGGTAGTCTTTGTAGATTTGGAGCAGGTTTACCCTAACCATGAGGACCCCATGTCAGAGGAATACTCATTTGAAGAACTTCGAGCTAAATACAGGGGATGGATGGACCACGATTGGGATGCTATCCGCCGCAAGGAACAGAAGCAGGCAAGGAAAGCAGCCGAGGAGGCAGAAGCTGCCGCAAGACCAAAGCCAAAGGCCGCGCCTCTAGCGCCCAAACAGGATTACGAACAGCCTCCTAAGCCCAAGACCGTGCCCCTGAAAGGCAGCGTTGACGATGATATGAACAACGACGAGAATGCGCCGCCTTCACAGGCAGATGTAGACAAGGCACGGGCTGCTAAGAAGGCGAGACGAGAGGAGCGTGCCAACAGGACTAGGAAAATCAAGGTCATGGAAGTCAAAGAAGTTCGCGGAGAGACTCAGACAAGTGAGTGTTTGATTGTATATGAGACTGTCACTTACGTACTAACATGTCTTAGTCCAAGCCAACCTCGATTCTCCAGCGAAGCCCAAAATCCGGCGAAAGAAGACAGGCCCGGAGACCACAATGACCCTCCACACCAAGGAAGCTATGGACGAGATCTACGACATATTCAACGAGCCACTGAAGAACGCCGATGAGAACACTTCCGAGAATCAAAGTGGTGATGAAAGCAGCGGTGACGATGAGGACGACTACACGAGTGGTGCCGAAAGTACGGCAACCGGTCGCATATCGGGCGCTACGAGCGAGTTCGGGGATGAGACAACAGCTGGAGATTTCACACTAGGCACCAGGGTGCTGGATGTTGATGCCGAGGATGAAAGCGATTCCGACGCTTCAGATACCAAGAGTGCCTCTGCGTGGTCTGACTTTACTGAGAGCAAGCACGTGCCTAAAGATGGTCAAGAGGATGAATCAGATGACGAATCAGAGCAATCTGATCAGTCTCAGAACGATTCTTTTAACGAGGTAACACGCGCAGATGTCGACATGGAACAGCAGCAAGATTCTGACGTTGTCACTCCGACATCGCCCTCAGCGCCCACATCGCTACCTACCCGCTTCGTTCCCGTTCCACCGGAGGACTACGTTCCAGCTATGCAGCCCTACCGAGACCCAGCCCAGGCTGCTAACAACCGCCTGCCGTTCATGACGCCCATCGTCGAGAAGACGGAATCATCCCTAGGCATCGCCACTGCTTATGCAAACAAGGACTACTTCACTCCCGCGACCAAGACACCATCACGATCGAAAGGTACCACTGATATCCTTGAAGATGACGACGACGACGACGATGATGATACTTGCGGTAGCGCCTTTTCAGATATCTTGAGTCAGGTTATTGATGGCTCAGGGAAAGTTGCGAAGCTCGCTCTGACAGAATCGAAACCAGTGCCCAAAGAGCCCATCGCCGAACCGCAACGGAAGCCATTGGCTGCGAAAGAGGTTGCGCCGAAACCAGTAAAGCCGAATGGTCCAATTATTCAGGATGCACAGTGCAATCCGGTCGACGAGAACATCCGCAAGGTCATTTTACAGGAGATTCAGCCACCGCTCGATAGCTACGATGGCTACTACGCAGACACAGAGGAGAGCTACGGAAAAGGAGCCGACATCCGCAAGTATACTAAGGCTCTGAAATCGGGCAAGGGCGCGAACGACAAGACAGCCAATCTTGCAGTCTGCCCCACCTTGAAGTTTCCCACAACTCAGCGGACATACGCTGTCAAACGCGAGCTTGGGAAAGGTGCTTTCGCTCCAGTCTATCTGGTTGAGAGCCGAGACCCCGACGAGGACGACGATGAGAACAAGCCTTCGCAGATGGGCAAAGGCGAGTTCGGCCTCAAGCGCAAGAATCTGGAAGCTATCAAGATGGAAGATCCACCAACCCCATGGGAGTTCTACATCATGCGACAGGCCAAGCGACGACTTGGTGTATCTCGAGCGGCTGATTCGATTGTTCATGCGTACGAGATGCACGTCTTCAAAGATGAATGCTATCTTGTCGAAGAATTTAGAGATCAAGGGACCTTGCTCGACCTGGTAAACTTATCCAGGGGAGACAACGGTGTCATGGACGAACAACTTGCGATGTTCTTTACTGTCGAATTGTTCCGCACAGTCGAGGCGCTTCACTCAAAGGGTGTAATCCACGGCGACCTTAAAAGCGACAACATCCTCGTCCGCTTTGATGGGTTGCAAAAAGATGAGCATTGGGATTCAGAGTACAAGCGCGATGGGCGTGACGGCTGGTCTGCGAAGGGTGTCTCACTCATCGACTTTGGTCGCGGTATCGACATGAAGGCGTTCAAGCCAGACGTGCAGTTCATCGCGGATTGGCCAACGACTGAAGCTGACTGTGCCGAAATGCGGGAACTACGCCCGTGGACATACCAGATCGACTACCACGGTCTCGCTGGAATTGTTCACAATCTCTTATTTGGCAAGTATATCTCCACCATTGCTGAACGTGGCGCTACTCTTGGTGCTGGAGCGACGAAGACGTACAAGATCAAAGAGAGTTTGAAAAGATATTGGCAGACAGATATCTGGCATGCCTGCCTTGATTTACTCTTGAACCCACTCATGCACCTTGAGGGTGAAGAGGGGAACAAATTGCCGGTACTGAAGGGTATGAAGGAGGTGAGGGAGAAGATGGAAGAGTATCTTGAGAA
>Ga0265797_10009065_pt1 | contig 13068 bp, 15 predicted proteins | sample P2T30metagenome_FD_192433 | JGI IMG/M metagenome (GOLD analysis project Ga0265797, IMG submission 192433) | Plant litter microbial communities from East Loma Ridge, Irvine, California - P2 T30 | ecosystem: Environmental > Terrestrial > Plant litter > Unclassified | place: USA: California... | reverse complement strand
TCGACGGACGAGGGAAGCAGCTTCTCGAGCTTGTACGAGTCGCTGAGCAGGGTGACGCGCTTGCCGGCGGTGAGTTTGCTGATATCGACGCTGTCGGCGACATCGACGACTGGCTCGGTTAGTTGTGGCTCTGGTTGTGGCTCTGAGCAGGCAGCGACATACCGTATTTGCCTTCGGGATGGACCTTTACAAGCACCTTCTTGGTGCCCATGACCTTGACTACCTCGCCGACATAGGACCCCGGCTGCTGCAGGAGGCCGAGCTCTTCTCGCAGTAACCGCACTCTTGAGTTGTAGTCGTTGCGCTGGGCTTCGAGTCGTCGTAGCTTGGCCTGTCCCTGTATGATCTCGAGCTTCATCGTCTCGATCTTGTTGTGGAAGAAGGTGTCGAGCGCCATGGCTGTGGCGGGCGCCGGCGGCGGTGTTTGGGCTGATGTGGTTGACTGGAGCAGAATTTGGATCTGCCGGCTTTGTCTAGTGAAGGGCGATAGAGAGGGTCGAGGCAAGGTCGTGGGGGAGATAGTGATGGCGTAGGCGTGGGTCGGCTTTGGCTTGCATGTTGACGCTGTGACGGCCGCCGCTGGAAGCTTCTCGGATCAAGGTTAGACCGATGCACCGGACGGAGGAGCCACACGCGCTCGCAAGTCGCGTCACCACCTCAGTCTGGCACTTCTTTCACGCACCCATCACTTCTACAAATCCGTTAAACAATGTAATTCGTTCTACCGTAACCTCATACGTGAGGAATTTGTTCGATTATCAACACGCGGCACTCTTCCGCTTTCTGCGAAGAATAAATACTCGCTGAATCTAAAACTTCCACCGTCCTAGACCCTCAAGACGCTCTCTTGGCGCGCACTGCCGTCCTCTGTCGGGGCGCTGCTACGACCTTGTTCCGTTGCTCAAATAACATCGAAAACACCTCGCGGTTCATGGCATAGTTGACCTGCGTACTCTCGTCTTCGGCGACGTTGTCATGAATCTTGAGATGGTTCACGTCTTTCCAAAGGTCCTCTATAACTGCAGCATTAATCTGAAGAGCCTGGTTGCGCGCTATGTTGCGTGTAATAATGCGCTCCGTCTTGACCGGCAAATCTCGTGGCGACGTCTCAGAATCGTCAACAAGCGTCTCGTCGCCGCTATCTTCGCCCTCGCCATTAGCTTCGTTGTTCAGAGCCTTGAGGTCCGCAAGAGTTAATGGCACAGTGCCATCATCTGCCAATGTCAGTTGGTATAAGGGAAACGCGGGCAGCTAAGCACTCACTTGACGGACGTCGGCCCTTCAATAATTTCGCGATTTTGAGGCCTTCGCAATTATGGACGTGCTCCCTTAAATACTCATCGATTCGCTGTATCGCTTCAGCATTGACCACGGCTTCTTTCCCTATGGTACGTATCACTCCGACATGGGCGACTTGGATCCGCAACACAAGCATCGTCTTTACTTGAACCAACTCATCCATAATGTCACCCAGTTTCTTCTCGTCTGCCGAGCCAGACGTCAGCTGGCGTGCAATCTGATTCATCTTACTTGTCATCTTCGGATCCAGGTTCTCAAGCAATTCGGCCAGCCTGACTTGAACGCCTTGCAGTCGGACTAGTTCTGTAGCCACAGTAGGGATTTGCAAATCTTCCTCATCATCTATAATACCGATGATCGCTTTGATGCTTTCGAGTTCGCTACGGTGTCGGGTCAAGACATCAGCCAGAGCTTTTTGACGACTATGCGCCTTGCGGAGGCGATCGACAATTCGAAAGGCTTGTTCCACGAGTTGAGTGGTAGCTTGAATCGCGGCGAGAACAGCGAATACTTCAGCCTGGTTCTGCACTTTAGCTTCATCACTCATCAGAGAGAAGACTGTTTACCATGGTGTTCAGCGTGTGGATTATGGATTAGTTGATCAAGGCAGTAAGACCAGAGATTGCGCTGACAGCTCAATGGGTGTGAGATTACATTTATGTCCAGCTGAGCTCGCCGGAAACGTCTTTGGGGCGCAGTGTTGATTATGAGTCGACCGTAATTGCGGTTGGTCTGGTTCGCAGCATGCATGCAAGATCGTAGCCATTGATTCGCCATCGCGAAGCGATCCTGCAGCCATGATGCACCCCAAAAGAAACTCGAGTTCATGCTGCTGTTGGCATCCAATAGTAGTCAACATCTTTCTGAGGGGTGCAGTCCTGCGCTGACAATACTTATGCTTGATACCACAGCCTATTAGGGTCTGAAGCGGCAAGAAGGTATGCGCCGCGCGCAGATCAAACTGCCGCGGCTTTTGTTCGCCCTTGTCCGTTCAGCTAAGTGTTGACTGAGCCAGCACCAAATAGAAGATCGAACCGACTATCCTTGACAACGTAGAAGCGACATATGGCGAATTCTTCTTTTCCCTCTTGCGAGTAGCGAGCGAGATCGACATAATCATTGGTGGGCGGAAGGTGAATTCGATCCGAAGTAGCCTCCATCGTAAACGAAGAACCGCTGTACACTACAAGACTTAGACGGCGCACAATCTTGTGTGCAATGAAATTGTTCAAAACGGTGGGTCGGAATATGGCGCGAACCACATGACGGGCGTCACTCGTGCTCGAGTTGAGAGTTAGATTTTGGCCTTGGAGGACACGTTTATCCGATGTCTTTTTCTGGTAATTGTTAGGAACCACTCTGTACCAATCCGCACTGACTGCTGCTTACTGGCAATTGTACAGTAAATTTCCCGGACACTTTCGACGAAGATGGAGTCTTGAGTACTTTGCTCTTGTTCGGCATCTTCGCCGCGCATCTACTCGGTAGTGCTGATTCGTTCCCAGACGAGACTATCTCTGTACCCCAGCCGCACTTGCAGTCTGGAGACACAACTAGAGTCTTGCTTGTATTCGTTAGGAGCGTGCTCTGTCGGTCGGAGTGGGGGTTTGACTTACAAGTTAAGATTATAGACCTTATCTGCCACAGGCCCGTTGATTTGAACAGCATTGCCGCTGGAGATGTTTCGGCTAACGGAGGTCGCTACTACCATAGCTTGTATATCCTGAGAAGTACAGCTAGGAGAAGATATCAACGACATGATACGATGGTGTGCTAACAACGCCCTCTGAACAACATCGGCTTGGACGAGGTTATTCACTGTCCTCGTAGGCTCGGCTCTTACGGTTGAGGGAGGCTGTGAAGATGTGATTGGAACAAGCCTCTTGTCAGCCGGGCGGGGTACGGAAACGCCGTGACCGGTGTGCTGAGGGTTGCATATGACCATCCAAGGTTTGATGGATGGTGTTCCACAGCCCTGTATTGACCTGCAGTTCCGGTCAACTTGGAACGGCAAAGCGCAGATCCAAGCGAACGATTGTCTTGAATATCGATGGATCGATAAGCGCTCCTTGGCTCTTGTGCACGTCTTCGGTCTGCGCCTCATCGTTTTCTGCCTTGTTGCCAGGCTCGTACTACACGCAATGCGCTTTGCAGGATCGTCAATCTCTTACCTCCTCACGCCACAGCCATTATGAGCTACATTGCTCGAATGCGCCTGGGCTAGCGCTGCTCTCCGCAGCCATCAGAACCTCGTTCATGCGACGCAAGTAAGCCCCACTCACATGCGGTCCGGTCGCTTCGACTGCGCATCATGTACCACTTATACGGCACACATCAGCTGGTCTCGAAGCTGGTGAAAGAGAGTCCTGAGAAAGCCGTTGATATCCTCACTAGATGTTGCGCAGACAGTAAGGTCCTCGAAGAGATCAACGCATATCTCTTGCAGCCAAAACCAACGCAGCGCGAGGTTCCTGCTCTCCTACCAGGCGGACTCGACATAACATTTGGTTCACCTGCTTCGCCGTCTGTAGATAGCTCGCGTCATGCTGGATCCCCTCTGCCTCGTCAAAGGCTGGCTCGCCGCCCTTCCTCAAATTCAACAACATATCCCCTCAGTCCACCTAGGTCAGCGTCATCAGTAACCTCCCATTCCACCAGAAATGAGATCTCCATGGGGGAGTATATACTACTTCTTCTCTTCGGGGGAACTGAGGTTGAGGAGCACCTGGTCCGTATGAGACTTGCGCAGACGAGATACAGTGTGATACGTGGAGACGTCGTCCAAAAACGCGGTCTTGATACCATGTGCACATTAGTTCAACCAGACTTTAACGAAGTATATGTGCCTAGTCGCACAGCCGCAGGATTCGACCTAGTACCAACCTCTTGCTCAATAGAGCTGACCTGGCGCCGACCACGGTCCGACTCTACGCACAACACCATATTCTATGTAGTGCCACAAGAAGCACTTGACACGGACCTTCTTCTTGGTTGCGAGGACTCTGGTGAAGGCATTCCAGGTGCGTATATACATATTCACTATGGTCAAGGAAGATCCTTTGGCTGATTAGATGCGCCCTTCGACCAGACTATCAGCCTACCATTGTTCCTGAATCGCAAGCTCGACAGAACCCACTTCACCAAGAATACAGGCAGGACATGCGTCCTCCAGCACCAACACCACCTTCCGTATCGTTTCACCGTTCAGCAATGACTCACGGCGGATCCGCTCGCGCAAGCCCCGTTCATCCTCAAAACGAGCAATACCATCCACATCATTTGGTAGAGCCCTTGATCTCTCGACAGCGGACATATGGAACAGCAGTACAAAGTCAACAGCCTTCACCAGCCCCTACGGTTCTGGGCTCGCACATTGAGCACCCACAGCCTCTTCGACCAAACATCGCTGCAGCAAGCCCTGTCCAAGACGCCGATCCCAACAAAAACGCTGGTAGAATCAGATTGAGTATCTCATGGGACGTGACCACTTTCAACGTATGGCTGGATCTGAACGCACATTGCGATGCTTTCTATAAAGCCTTCCAACAACAGGCCGCAAAGCAGCGCAAGAGCATACTCGACCGAGCTACCATCACAATACAACTGAAGAATGATAAGAACATGCCAGACGAGGAAGCCTGCCCCCTCTCACTTGCCGAAGATGACTTGGAAGCAGATTGGGAGATGATCACTGAATGGTTGGAGGCAAATAGGAGAGACAAATCGCCTCATATCTATGGCGTGGTAGAGATGGAAGAAGGGTGAAGGTCTACCCTTCCCTCTGGACCTTCGGTTCAGAATTTCATGCGATAACCCCTCCACTGATTGTTGCTTGAGGTCGCGAGCGCTCTTCAAGAGGCTATCGTGACTCCCGTCACCACTGGAATATTGTACGAAGACGTATACCCTCCGCATACGACATGTCCAGGAGGATCAAGGTCAGTGTCAGGTTTTGAATCGGGTCAGAGATACACGAGGTCTAATGAGCAACAGCTAGAGACAAGGAACCCAGCGGCACGAACAGAAGGCTGGCGCTCGAGCTGAGCAAGACGGAATAAGTTTTAACCATATATGAATCTTTCGGACCAGTGTAAAGATCCATCTACATCTTTAGACACATTAACTACCACAAGTAACTCCTGGAACAGTCAACTCACCCCTCTCTCGCGGTGCACAAAATCGACCAGACTCCTACCTTACTAGAACTAGCGACCTTCAGGCAAAATGACTGAAACTCTGCCCTTTTACTCCTACGTTCCATAATGATGAGGAAAGGATAACAACATATTAAGTAGAAACAATATAATCTATGATCTTCTACAATTTTCTCATTTCAAGTGTGGAGGAATTTGCAGTAAAAGAAAGATGTAAGGCTTAGAAAGCAGCGACTTCAGGATTCTCGAGCATCAAGTATATCGCAGGCCTCTTCACTGTTGATTGGCATTGCCATGCTCGATCTTTGCTCAAAGGGCGTGCCACTAGTGTTGTTCTGTGAATGACATCATGAGCTACGCTCTTTTGGTAACGATCGTCATCCCGTCATTCGCTTTATCATGACTAACAGTCTGCTTAATTGCCGTGCCGCTTGTTCCTGTGAGGCACTCGTGCAATATCAAGCATTGGCCCTGCCCTAACTCTATCATCCAAACTTATGTTTGTGAGAAACGACAAAGATTGAGAAACGACAAAGACTAAATCATTAAACCCAGTCGGTTATTCAATAATGACAAGCAACGGGAGTGGCGACGACATATCTCTTCGCGAGCCACAGCAGTTGAATACAGGCGAGCAAGAACTGAATACCGGCGATAATGCTGAGCAGAACGTGAGACAGAGAAGTCTGGACAGGAACAGAGTGTTCGCTCTTGTAGGTTCTGCGTTATCGCAGCTACCGATATGGGGTATGATACCTGGAATATTTGGTTTCAGGTAAAAGTTATCTCACATGTATAGGCTTCGCCATGAGCTATGGCGTTCTTCAAGAATATTACTTCGATAATTGGACACTGGAAGGTGATCGCAAACTTACCGGTATCATCGGCACGACATCCAACGGCGTCATGTACCTGTCCATGCCTTTATTGTTTGCTTTGTTCACCAAACGCTGGGCCCGTTATCGCCAGAGCGCAGCTATCTTGGGTGCTCTACTCGCATGCACCGCCTTTATCTTATCGTCATTTAGTAGACATGTTTGGCATCTCGTCGCGACACAGGGAGTACTAGCAGCATTGGGTTGCGCACTCGTCTATAGCCCGACTACACTATCCCTCGGCGAATGGTTGGTCAAATCTTTGTACGAACTGCTTGCGAAGCATACACTGACTTCGTACACCAATATCTAGGTTTAACACTCAGAATCGAATTTGCAATCGAGCTGTAGCCTACGGCATCTGTCTTTCCACGAAAAACATTGTAGGATCAGTTTGTCCGTTTATCTTCCGAGGACTCCTCGATCGCTACGGTTTTCGAACTACCTTGATTGTATGGGCCGCTATCACATTCGGAACTGCCGTTCTTTCCGTTTCAATGATAAAGCCACCGCGTTCGAGCCTCGACACAAGCACTACTCGTGGGCGCAAAATTCCCTGGCACTTCCTCAAACATCAGACTTTCTGGGTCTATAGTATCGCAACTCTGCTGCAGAGCGCTGGTTACGGTATTCCGCAAACTTACATCAGCGAGTATGCACGCAACGTCTCCCACCTGTCCCACACCTTCTCAGCACTCCTCATCACTCTGATCAATATACCCGGCATCTGCTCCTCCACCTTCTTTGGCTTTTTGAGCGACAACAAATACTTCCACCTCTCTGCCCCGACTGTTACCGTAATGTCTGCAGTCAGCTCTGCTCTGTCTGCATTTCTGTTCTGGGGATTAGCCGCGCAAGGGGGCATACCGTTACTAGTGTTGTTTGCCATCACCTTTGGCTTCTTCGCTAGTGGTTACAGCGCAACCTGGGGAGGAGTCATAAACGACATAGAGAACGACGCAGCGCGAAGGAACGAAGCCGTGGATAGTGGGGTGCTGTACGGTTTACTCAATGGTGCCAGGGGTATCGGATACGTAGCGGGTGGGCTTGTCAGTGTGCCTCTCATCCAGGCTGGAAGTACGACGTCGGTAGGACGCTTGGGATATGGGACGACTTACGGCCCCCTTATCATATTCACCGGTCTTTCATTGTCTTTTGGTGGTCTAGGACTGGCCTTTCGGCGAAAGTAAAAGCAACCACCACATTTGCAAGAAAGGTATCGCTGGGGATAAATAGCTTCAGAAAGGCGATCAGAGAAGACGGGTAACGCAGATAACATAGTTGATTTAGTAGAGGAGCTCGTTGTGCAGCGTATCGGCTGCTCTAAATACTTCCTGCTATGAGGGCAAACGTCTTATCAGCCATGAGCTATCGTACAAGAAGGCCTACAAACTTGTCGGAGCTGTGCCCGAGGGGATAGCGCCAGAAGGCATAGCTCCGCTCGGCATAGTTCCGTTACCCCCCGCACCGCCTTCACCACCCATATCCATAGCATTCTCATTCGCAACTCCTCCACCCGCTTGATAGTCCGCAGCAACAGCATAGTACTCATCGTCAGTATAATCAGCTGTAGAGTTGATGCCGATCTGTATCCATGCCATCAAGCCATCTTCCACGTCATCCCCAAGATACACGTACTCCGGGAAGGGGTCGAAGTCATTATCTGTCTGGACGATAGACCACATATCCTCATCGTTGGTAGTATATGCCTGGGTGTTGGAAACATAAGGCTCCGTAGCTTCGACAGCGGATTTGAGGTCTTCAGGCCAGAAGAGCTGACCAATATGAGTTACGGCACCATCGGAGCCGGTGGTACCATTGGAGCGAACGGTCACATTAGTCTTGACGAGGAGGTGCGTGTGTGTTGCACGACCCTCGTAGTGACCTGGGAACAGAGTCTCAAAGGCTACAACACCATCCGCATCAGTCTCTTGAACTCCGCGCAGGAAAGTAGTATTAAGACCGCCTTGGCCGGACTCGACACCGCTGTAGTAGCCGGTAGAGTTGCAGTTCCATACGTCGACGTAAAGCTGCGGCACAGGCTCACAGGTGCTTACGTCGACATATTGGACTTCAAGATAGAGATCGATGCCCTTTTGGTTCTCGACAACGTTCTTGCGGATCATCTCGCCAGTGACATAATAGGGGCCGTCGGTGACTTCAGGAGAGAGGATGCAGGAGGTGTTTGCAGCGAAAATGTCACTGGCGAGAGTGTTGGGTGTGTAACTCATCACACCCGTCATATTGTGATTGACGTTCTCGAACTCCTGGAGGAGGGCCAGGTCGCGACGGTACTTTTTGGACTCTGTGGGTCAATGTCAGCAACGTCCATGGGTAAATGAGGGTGCTATTGACGAAGGACGTACTCGCAGTAATACCACGCTTTTCGCGAAGAGCATCCAAGGTGTTTGCACGACGTGCCTCCGCACGACGCATCAAGCTGCGGTGCTTGAGAGTGTCTTGACATTCGGCCAAGGAGCGTTTTGCTGCTGCTGCACGCAGACCACGAACGTCAATCTCACGCTTGATCTTGACGTGATCATGCTTCTCGCCAGGATGAGCAGCTACAGTGCTGATAAAGGATGTGGCTGCAGCAGCACCGGCGAGGATGGAGGCGATGTTAACCATGTTGGAATGTCAGTTCCAGAAAAAGATCAGGTAAATAGTGTAAAGCGATGAATTTGAAGGCAAAGAATCTTGTGCAGCCGATATAAGACGTCAAATGGTGATGATAGAAAGCAATATGTCGATTTGAACCTCACTGCCTTTATACATTCCTTTCTTCTGTCCTGCTGTCCTTTCCTTTTGGAGATACTTACCATAAACGCCTCGTTACGAGTAGGAAAGCTTCGTCACGATACATGACGCGGCGTTCAAAGGCCCTAAGCCTCGCCATAGCCCAGAAAAGCTTTTCGAGGTTTCCCAACGTGGACGTGTTGAAGGGCTTAACCCACATGGTGTAGCTTCGCCACCAGGTTGACAGGCCTGGAACGCAGCATTGTAGACTCAATCGTACTAGTGTCATGCGTCATGTTGTACAATGCGATTTTGTCTATGTGAAGTTGGCCTGGCTGCATACGTACGCTTAGGAGCGTTGAAACGAGCGGGCGGACAATTTGGCGCAAGGACCGCGCCCAGGCGGGAAGCGCCGAAGTTAGCGTCGGAAGAGACTCGAACTAGGTGTAATCAAAACTGTTTTATTGGCCGCTGCTAGTGTGGTCATGAAGATGTGCGTATACCAGTCGTCGCAAGCTTCGTCAAAAGTTCTTGTTGGTGCTTAGGTTTCGAGTCATGCACCAAACAACACGATTAATCCTTTGCGCGTCCATGATTTTATATTGACCACGCCTCAGCTCATATTACAGTGCTACTATCATCTGCTTCCCCAGGCCTTTTGCATCAAAGCCTCTACTGTGATCGGATGTACCTCCGGGAAGACATCGTTCCTCAGTCCCTCTCCTGTGATATCCATAATGCCTTTGACGGCCATGACACCAAACTCAGCCATCATGCTTCGAGTAGCATCTTCGGGAAGTCCATAAGAGCCCTCAGGTTGCTCGAACAGTGTCGCTTGACCCTGCTCTAGCTTATCGATGGGATCATAGGTGACTTCCCACTTTTCGCCTATGATTCCAGTTGTCAGCTTTGCTCTAAATATCCATGATATGGTTGCCAAAGATGACTTACCAGTTACTCTCTCCGCAGTTTCCACGACTTTGTTCCACGTCAACTTGTCGCTAGCAAAAGCGCTGAACTCAGGCCATCTCTTCTCCTCGTCCAATAAAGCAGCAATATACTTCGCAACATCTGTGGAATGCAAGAACGTGACTGACGCCTTGCCGTCGCCTGGGAGTGCCGCTTTCCGGTTGTCGAAATCAAGGGCATATTTAAAAGGCTTCATATTACTCTTGCAATGCGGCATGCCAAAGTAATCTGAAAACCAGCCGAACATGACACGTGTGAAGTCGAGATGAGAGCTGCGGAGTAGATCGGCAGCATCCAACCACCATTTCGCTGCTGGGTGAAATTCGAGGACTCCTGGGTGTGAATAGTTGACCCCGTACTCGCTGGGCATAAAGCGCTTTACTGAGCCAGAATCGATTGCTGCTTGGATGAGATTCATCTGAGCTTTCGCGCTTTCTTCAGTGAAAAGCGCCAACGCAGATATAACAACGTCGACATTGTGTTTCTTGAGAGACTCTTTGACAGACGCTACATCTTCGTAGTCTGCTTCGATTACTCGTACGGACTCAAGTCCTGGTATCTTGTTAGCCTAGACTTTGTTAGCAACTCTTCTTCAGGGTTGGCAAATTCCTGTATTTGTACCTTTCGGCTCAAGATCAGAATTTCGTGTTTATCTTGACCAACAAGTTCTTCAACGATTGTTCGGCCCACGCCACCGGTACCTCCAGCGATTGCTACAGTGACCATGTCTGGGGATTGATCGAATACGTGCAATGGAGATGACTTGTTGTGATCTACGAGAAGAAGCGGTGATTGACGATGTCAATTGAACAGAAGTGAAGTGATTTATGGCCGTCTAAGCACTTCACAGCTTGACTTATATGGTCAGCTAGTGGACAAAACCCGGTCGGAAGCTCCATCGCTGTACTACGCGTGTTGTAAATCAGCCTCCAAGTATCTTGGCGCGGCGGCACGAAGTTGATCCTAGACGTTGATGGAAGCTGCGCCCTTCGTCGGCATGGGGATGGAAGCGGGGCGTAAGGACTTGGCGCCTCAGCTGTAATACATGACATCAGTTCTACAAACTATGGAATGGTTGACCCAAGTCCTGATGATTGTATTGCGGTACCATGGCGGACATACGGACATTCTGAAAGTGCGCAAAGTAGGAGTGTCAGCTTCAGGACGCGATGGGTACATCTTGCTAGCTGTATGCAGGCGTAGTCTACCGTGTAGAACCGGAGTCCGCGGATCGCCGATGTTTGTACCGTCAACCTAGGCTGAGTCGACGGGTGCTCTTAGGCGTTCAGCCAAGTACTTTTTTCCAATTACCTCCCGACTTTGCGTATTGATGACAAACTGCCATGCTTCCTGCAGCGCGATCCTTCACGCCAACGCTGCTCATGATACGTACAAGTCTTCTTAAGACCTGTGGATTTGTCATATCCCGAACAGTTCCCTATGTTGCGGGGACTCTGCCAATGCCTTGGAGCTGCTGGAAAGCTCCATCAATCATACCTCACAAGCTGCGCGTGTTACACCGAAAAACATCTGATCAGGGTGTACTAAACACGATCAATGCGAAAGCAGAGTGAAGAACAAAGCCTATGACGCGCGCACGCGATATTACACACCGCAGAAAGGATTGCCATCCAGGTGCAGTGCGCCATGGCCGTCAATTGTTCCAAGGAGCAGGTCAGCCATCCATTTTGAGAACCATTTGTTGCTTTAACGTTCCTACATATCATTCAAATCGACGATGTCACTACTAGAAGTTCATATTGATCTCCTGGAATTCAATTGTCACTGTGAAATCTGTGTCTGTATTATCCATAAATACTAACCAACATGGTCAGCTTCCACTTCCTCGTATTAGTCAACTCTCACAGTCTAGCATCACAGGCTCGAGAGATCATTGAGTCCTCATACCTCATTTCAGCAAACACGGATCTCCACCACAGTCAACATGTTGCCATTTCTCCTGACAACCTTCTTAAAGGACAGGATCCTCAATAAGACCTTCTTCGTCTGCCTCTTTACCTTCATCTCTCTCATCATCTATCTCTTCATCCTCCTGGGCTGCATAAGCAAGGGCGTGGGAATCGAAAATCTATATTGGGTCATGATATCGCAGAACGGGACTGCTGGTCAGCTACCAGTTGAAGTGAGGATAGGGTATTTTGGTACGTCTTTGCCTTGGTTTGGCTCTCTGAGCGTGGAAATTGCCGCCAACATTGATTTGAGAGTGGCTGACATACCACAGGCATGTGCGCATCCTTCCCACCATATGCCACAATGCCAAATGACAGACAGATTCCTGCACCATTAGAATGCCTCCCAGGTGATACACCACCGGGCCTTTCCAGCATACCGATGGAGCATCCCGTCCTTTCTTCTGCGCTGACTCTCCAGAAATCCGCTCTATATCCTCTCCCTGCACTCGCTTCATCCCTCTACCTTGTGTCTCTGATATATTATTTCATCTTTCGCGAACGAGGCGGCCGTAACGAAAAGATTTCCAAGTTCCTTTTAGGGGTCAGTGCAGCGCTTGGGGTTGCTGGAGCATTGTGTGCCATGTCTAGTGCGAAGGCGTTGCACGAAATAGGAATTTTGCTAGGACATCATGCGATTGGTGGTGGAGAGGGCGAAGTGACGATTCAAGCCGGGAGTTGGGAAGGAGCTGGACTCTGTGTTGCAGCTGGCATCCACTTTTTCATTGTAATATATGCGGCATGTGGAATGCCCATTTTTGGTCTGGGATTTGGTAGGGGATACATCGGAAAGAGGTTTCTGTAGAACTGAACAAGATGGATCCCTCTGTGGTGAAATAAAGAGATGCGTGCTACGATGGCAAGATCGGTGTCCTGTGCATACAATCATTAGTACAGAGATTCGTAACTCGCGTCAATATCCAAATTTGTACAACATGGGTGACTGAAGATTCCGGGGTTTGGATTGAAGAATATCAAATACTGTCGAGCCCGTTCCCGAGTGTGCCCGCAACACCATGAACGCCTCGCCAAGGAAACCCTCGTGCCTGGGGATGCCGTTGCGTT
>Ga0265797_10009063_pt1 | contig 13069 bp, 13 predicted proteins | sample P2T30metagenome_FD_192433 | JGI IMG/M metagenome (GOLD analysis project Ga0265797, IMG submission 192433) | Plant litter microbial communities from East Loma Ridge, Irvine, California - P2 T30 | ecosystem: Environmental > Terrestrial > Plant litter > Unclassified | place: USA: California... | reverse complement strand
GCTGGCCTCTGATTACCCAGAGTGTCCGGCCCCCACAATCTTTCGAACTAAAGCTCGGCCCGCTCGTCGACGAACAGCCCTTCGGGTGGCGGAACGTGTGTCAGCGGCTTGCCGTAGTCGATCGCATCTTTTGATCCGTGGAAGGGGCCGTCGTCGGCCATGAGTACCCGCATGTGGTGGTCGGCGTGGTCGCGCCACCACACGGACATGCCCGTTGCCGGGTCGAGGCGCAGGTGCTCCCACGCTCGCCAGAGCGCTTCGAGGCGCATCACGGCCTCGTCGTGCTTCCACCATTCGCCCGACCACCACGGCGCCAGGCGGCCGCTGGTCTTGCGTCGGTAGGCGTGCCGGAGGAACTGGTCGACGAACTCGCTGACGTTGCCGTAGACGAGCTGCGGCCCGGGATCGGGTGTCTCGGTGCCCGTCTCGTCTGTTGACGTCTCAGGGATGCCGTCAGCGGCCGGCCACGTCGTCTCTTCCTCGTCGTCCCACTCACCCAGACCGCTCATGCTGCGCCCTCCTGCTCGAGCTGGTGATCGACCGTGGCGACCTCGGCCTCCGCCTCCGCGATCGTGCGCGAGCCTTGCGGATCGTGCGCCTTGATCGAGGCGCGGACCTTCTCAGCGAACGGTCCCGTCATCCAGGGCTTGGTGCGGATCAGCGTCGGTCGCGAACCTGACGCGATCACCACGGCGCGACCCTTCGGCATCGCGCCGAGCTGCGACACGTCCAGAGTGCGCTCACGCTGCACTTGCTGAGACACCGAGCGGTGCCCGGTGCCCGACGACACCGACGTGCGCACGCGATCGTGCTCACCGATCAGCCGTGACAGATCCTCCAGGAATGCCGTCTCAGAGACACCACCGCCGTAGCACTTGACGTTCGAGGCCGACCACAGCTTGCGCATGCCGGACTCGCCCCACACGTCGACGCCCTGCGACCACGACTGCAGGATGGTCATGAGGACGATTCCGCGGCTGCCGTAGTGGCTGTAGAGGTCCGGGAGCGTCCGCCACCGGCACACGTTCGCGGCCTCGTCGAGCACGCCCAGCAGCGGCGTCGTGAGCCTGCCGCCAGGTGAGTGCACCGCCAGTTCTTCGGCGGCCTCCACTACGGCGACCGTGAGCGCCGTCACGAGAGGGCCCGCGGTGCCGCGTCCCTCTTTCGACAGGCTGTAGAGCGTGCCGCCTGCGCGCACGAACGAGGCCGGATCGAACGACGGCCGCACGTCGCCAGGCTCGGGGACGATCCAGCGGACGATCGTGCGGTTGGTCAGGCACGCAGCCATTTGCTGCGCCGTGCCGTAGATGCCGCCGCGCTGCTTGTCCGGTGCATTCACGACGCCGGCCACCTGGTCGGCGGTCAGGTCGAAGCCGTGGGACTCCAGGATGCGCACCGGTTCTTCCTCGCTCGGGCGAGTGAGCCACCGGTACACGTCGGTGATGGGGCGGCCGTCGAGAGCCGCGGCAAGCAGCAGACCGGACAGGAGGTCCTGGCCGGCGGGGTCGAAGTAGGCATCCGTCTTGGCTCCCGGCTCACGGCTACCCGCGGCGAAGTGCTCCGCGAGCTTCGCTGCGCGAACCTCGTCCGTGACGTAGCTGAGCGGGTTCCAGTACCAGGACGGTTCCTCGAGGGCGATGCCCTGCGGATCGAACACCCACACCGGGCCGCGCTCGGCGCGCACGTCGCGGGTCGCATCCACGACGTCGCGCTTGTTCGACGTGACGAGAGCGGCCCCCGGTGCGTCGAGGATCGCAGGCACGGCCCGGGAGGTCGTCTTACCGGTACGCGGCCCCCAGATGTCAATGTGCATGTCCTCCCAGGAGGCGAACAGCGGCTTGCCGCTGTACAGGTGCGTACCGATCGGGACGCCGGCACTGTTCGCGACACCGAGACGCTGCGCGGTCGCGCGGGCCGACTTCTCACTCAGCGCTTCCACGTCCTTGCCGATACCCATGTAGCGGGAGGCCGAGTCGACGCGCGTCCGGTTCTTCTGGCCGCCGTGTCGCAGCCAGGCGTATAGGGCGATCAAGAGCAGCGCAGCGACACCGCACCCGATTGCGATAAACGTCGAGGCCGGCAGCCATTCGACGCGGCCACGCAGGAGGTCGATGACGAGTTTGAACGGGTCCGAAGGCAGGGTATCGGCTGTCCCTGCCCAGTGATGGGCGAGCGCAACCGCGATCCACGTTCCGAAGCCGAGAACGGCCGCGCCGCCCGCGATAACGAGGACGGCGAGGCTCTGACCCGACATGCCAGCAGGATCACTGCGGCGGTTGTTCGGCTGGTTCATGCGACGGCCTCCTCAGCGTGCGCGCGGCGGCTGCGACGGCCGACGCGGGACTGGTCATGCCAGAGCTTGTTCGTGTCGCTCACCTGGAGCTCCACGGACGTCAGCTCGACGTTGACGGGGATGCCGGGGCGGCCCCCGACCTTCACGAGGAACTTTCCACGGCCGGGAGGCTCCGCCTCACGGCCGGTCGCCGGGTCCCACTCAGGCGGGTCCTGCCAGCCAATGAGTAGTTCCTGCTCGGCGTTCGAGAACGGCACAGCGCTCGTGAGCTGCGGCATTTCTGCGGACGGCAGACCACCACAGATGACCATGCCGGAGCGCTCAACAAAGCCCTTGGCCTTCATCCGATCTTCCTCGCTCGCGAGGGCGAGAAGGTCGCTCATCGTGTGCGAAATCATCGCCATGCCGACGCCGCGCTGACGGTTCAGGCGCGTGAGCGCGTCGACGCGATCGACCATGCCGCGGCCGGCGCGCAGCGCCCGCCACAGCTCGTCCAGGATGACGAAGTAGTGGCGGCGCGGCTCCAGGCCGGCATCCGCCAGCGCGTTCGCGACGTTGACCGTTCCGAACCCGGCACTCCAGCAGGCGAGCAGAGTCGCGGCCTGGAGGTCCATGTCGGAATCGTCGATCGCGCTGACGTCGTAGACCACTGGCTTGTCGCGGCGCATCGGGTTCGTGGTCGGTCGAGCGAACGTTTCCCCGAGGCGGCCGCCGCCGACGAGGCCGATCAGAGAGGCCTCCAGGTGCTCGGTGATCGCCTTGTACTTCTCGTCGACGCCGCGATCCAGCGCGACCTCACGCAGCTCCTGCGGACCCTCCTGGATGACCCGCAGGAGGTCGCCCAGGACGGGCACGCCGTCGTGATGGGCGTCGAGGTACTTCAACGCCCGGTCGAGGATCGTCTCTTCGCGGTCAGTCGGCGGCTGCTTCCGGATGATGGTCAGCAGAGCCGCCACGATCGTGTGACGACGCCCGTGGGCGTCGGCCATGACCTGCGCAGCCTCCTTCTCGAAGCCCTCTTCCCGCAGCCGTGCAGCCGCTTCGAGGGCCTCACCGGGATCTAGCACGTTCAGATACCCCCGGCCGCGGCCGAGGGTGATGATCTGCCCGCCCATTGCGTTGATGAGGTCGACGTAATCCGGCTTCAAGTCGCCCAGCACCAGCGGCATCACGCCATAGCCGGCGAGACCGGTGGCCATGCGCCGGATGATCGTCGACTTGCCGAGGCCCGGCTTCCCGAGCACGAACACGGACGGGTTGCTGATGAGCTTCGCGCGCTGGAACCAGCTGATCGGGTCACAGCACACAGTCGCGCCGTTGTCGATGTGGCGGCCGAGGGGGACGCCGACCATCGGCGTGCCCGTGCCGATCGCGAACGGCCACAGTCCGCAGACCTGCACCGTCGTGCCGCGCCACTCGTCGGGCTGCTGCACGTAGAACGACTCGCCGCGGCCGCGGCCGAGCCACCCGCGCAGGCCCGGGCGCTCGGGGCGAACGGCTGCGGGGAGCTTCACCTTCGCCGGTCGTCCGAACCACCCTCGCGGTCGCGAGGTCTTGCGTGCCGTCGTGTTCGTCGGGGTCACGATTCCTCCTAGAGGTTGTTCCGCAGCTCGGCGGGAATCTTGATGTGCTTGGACAGGACGAGCCCGAGCGGGAGCGCCGCGGCAAACGCGCTGTCCTGCGAGCCGTAGACGGGCCGTAGACGCAGCCGCGCGGTCGCGCCGAGGTTGTCGATCGCCGCGACGGCATCTGCTTCCTCAGCGGGCGTGCGCACCGTGGCGGTGATGAGCATGCCGAAGTTCACGAGGCCGGCGCCGCTGGCCTCTTCGGCGGCCGTCGCCGCGGCCGCGCGCATCGATATGACGTCGCGGGCTTTTGCCTTCGCGTCCGCCGTGGCGCGGAACTCGGCCGCACGAAGGTCGGCCTCCACCATCGCCGCGGCACGAGCCGGGGAGATAGGGCGGTACAGCAGAGTGATGCGCTTGCGCGCAATGTCGCGGTGCGGTGCCAGGAGACGGCCGAGGACACCGGACTGGACGTTGCCGCGCGGTGCGCCGGTCATCGACCAGGTGACCGAGTGTCCGGAGTCGTGCCGGTAGCTCGACCAGTTCGCCTGCGCAGCGGACGGACCGACGTCGTTCCAGTCCAGCTCGGGCGGCTGGCCTGCCGCGTGTGCTTCGTCGATCAGCACGGAGGCTGCCGGGTCGTAGGCGATGCGGATGACCTCACAGAGCTGCTGCGCCGTCAGCGGGTGGGCTGCGCCCGCCCCGGTCGCCTGGAGCGTCTGAGTCAGACCCGGCAGGCGGGACGCCAGTTCCCGTGCCATGTCGTCCGGCTTGCGACGCTTACCGCCCTGTCGTGCGGCCGCGGTGAACGTGATCGTCACGTACGCCCGGACGATGCTCGATCCCGCGGGGTAGCGGTCGACGGCCTCGATGAGCATTTCGCGGGCGAACGCGGGCGCGTTCTCGTCGAGGTTCATATCGACCTCGCGGCGCAGGCGCGTGCCCGAGTCGGGAGCCGTCTCGATCGTCACCGTGGCCGACTCGACCCCGGCCTCATCGGCCAGGTTCGCGAGCCAGTGGCCCCAGTCCGCCACCCACACGTCAATCTGCTCGCCGTCGACGAGCGATGCCCCGGCAGGCTCCGTGCCGATCACGACGCTGTAGTTCGCCGTGGCCGGATGGAACAGGAGCGCGAACGGGCGATTGTACGAGTCGCGGTGCTCGCTGAGGCGGATCGTCGACGCCAGCCCCGGGAGCTGGTTCGTGCCCCAGGGAGTACGGCCCGTGGGGCCGGAACGGTACACGTTCGTGCCGCGGGAGCGGGCGAACCACCAGCCCGCCCGGTTGGAGATCCGCGAGAGCGCGTTCTTCCCGTGGGAGTCGCGCACCATCAGCAGGACGAGCAGGAGCAGGATCACCACGGCGGTGATCGCCGCATCGAGCATGCCCCGCGTCATCAGCACGAGGACGACGACGAGCATGCCGACAAGCAGCAGACCCGTACCGACCGCGCCGAGGCCGAGAAGGCCGGCCGACGTCGGTCGACGCCAGTTTCCATATGTGCGAGCCTGTCGGCCCGACGTCTCAACGGTTGCCACTGGGACCCTCCCCTGTTGCTTCATCGCCTAGTTTCTGTGCAGCGCCCTTCGCTGCGTCGCCTACCTGTTTCGCCGCGCCGACCGCTGCGCCAGCAGCAGCCCCCCACGGACCTGCGGCAGCGCCGGCAGATGCGCCCGCGGCGGCTCCACCACCTGCGGCGGCTCCACCGCCCGCAGCGGCTCCACCACCACCCGAGGCCGCGCCGCGGCCTGCGGTCGCGGCACCGGCCTGACCTTGCGCACCGGACGAACCAGCCGTGCCCGTCGAGCCGGTCGCCCCCGCTGTCGACGGCGAGGCGGTCGAGCCGCCTCCAGCACCACCACCGAGCCGCCCAATCTGAGCTGCGCCACTGGGTACGGCTGCGACACCGGCAGCGGCGAGCATGCCGCCTCCAGCACCGCCCGCCATAGCGCCGACCATCGGCGTCACGAACCGCATGAGGGCCGGGAGGGCGACGAGCGCGAGCAGCATCATCATGAGGCCCGTGATGACGGAGATTAGACCGGTGCCGTCGTCCTTGAATACGTCGGTTCCGGCGAGCTGGAATGCTGCGGCGTAGATGATCGCCGCAGCGGGCTTGTAGAGGATGAACGCGACCAACCAGGCCACGTTCTTGTTGAACCACCCCTTGCCGGACTCGCCGCTCATCGCGGCCGCGGCCGAGAGCGGAAGGATTCCAGTGAGAACCACGAGCATGCCGCCCCGAGCGAGCATGAGGATGATCTGCACCACGGCAACGATGATCGCGATGACGCCGAGGATGATGACGAGCAGCGCGCCCAGGCCGGGTGCGGCGGCCGTGCCCGTCGTGGTCAGCACGAGCAGGTTGCTGATGTTCCGGCCGAAGCACGTGCTATCGCCGGCACTCAGGTTGCAGTCCGTGGAACGGTCGATGATCCAGACCGAGAACGCATCCGCGGCCGTGACGAGCAGGGCGACGATGCCGACGCCAGCACCGGCCACGACGATGAGCCGCAGCAGGCCGAAGAACACGTCCTTGCCCGGTTCGGCGCGCATGGTCACCGCCATGCGAATCGCACCGACGATCGTCGCACCGACAGCGACGGCAAGCATGATCCACCAGAGCGAACCCTGGAGGAACGCCACCGCTCCGCCTGCGCCGACCGGGCCGCTCGGGAGAAGTCCTGCCACGAGCCCGGATGCGCCGCCGATCAGGATGACCGCGGCGAGGATGATCCCGAGCCGACCAACGGCCAGAATCCCCTCGCCGCGGCGAACCTTCAGGGTCGTGATGGAGGCCAGCGCGATTATCGCGATGATCGCGACCGCGTAGCCGATCCAGGTGATGTAACCGAGCACCTGGAGAACCGGCTCGGAGAAGCCGGCGTCGGCACCAGCCGACGCGCCGCCGTCGCCGCCCGTAAGGACCGGTGTGCCGATGTTGACCCACATCGTTCCGAACGACGCGATGACCTTGCCGACGCCCTCGATCACGGCGTTCGCCATGTCTTCGATCGCGCCGCCGACAACCGAGTTCACGATGTCTTCGCCGCAGCCGACCCAGTCAACAATCGAGCACATGTGTCCTCATCCCTCCCAGTAGATGTAGCCGGCGAGATTCGGGAGCTGCGCAGGCCGTGCAGTCAGGTCGCTCTCCGAGTAATTCACCTTCCAGTCGCCGTCCTCCCAAACGAGGGGGATAACGGCTGAGAGGTAGCCGGTCTTGCCGTTGCCGGTCACCGTCACGCCGACGTCTACTCGAGCGGAGTCGCCGTCGTAGCTCAGGAGGCGGAACGCCGTGACCTCATTGCGAATCTCGGGCGACGACTCGGACGTGCTCGGAGTGCTCAGGAGCTGGTCACGGATCGGTCCCGCTGCCAGGGCGTACTCACGCCACGGCTGCACCGTGTCTGCGTTCAGCAGATAGCCGACACCCACGGATGCCGCCAGAGCTGCACCTTCCGGTGTGCGCGTGAAGCACATCTTGATACCCGCGTCCGTTGTGTCAGCAGGGCCGAACTTGTCAGACACCGGGAACGGAGTCGTACCGGCGTAGTCCCAGGTCGTCTCGGGGGCCGTTTCGAGCGTGCCGCTCATTTCCACCAGGTCGAGGCCGCAGATAGACGAACCGCCCTCAGCCCCCTCCGAGGGGGCCGGGGCGGACGTCGACGAGGTGGACGGCTCCGGGGCCGGCTCAGGATCGTTCGAGGCCGAAAGCGATGACACAATCCACACCACCACGGCGGCGACAGCGAGCAAGCCCACCACCACCGCCGCGGCGATCCAGCCCGGGCGGCGGAACGGACTCTGCGGAGTCGTTTCGTCGTCGAGGGACATGGGTTATCCGCCCATCAGTGCCGAGACGATACCGGCACCGCCACCGATGAGGATGACGCCGCCGAGAATCCAGCCGAGGGCACCGGCGTGCTCGCCACCCTCACCACGACGGCTGTTGAAGAACATCCGGATCGCGACGATGACGATTGCCACGCCCGCGAGGGCGAAGCCGATCCACTTGACCCAGGAAATGACGGTCGTGAAGCCGCCCGTTCCGGGAGGCTGCACGGGGCCCGGGTCCGGAATCTGCGCCGGAACGATTGCCGCTGCGGTGAGCAGGGCGTCAATCAGAGGCTGCATTGGCCTCATCCTTTCTGTTGGGTGTTCGCAAGTGCGGTCAGCTCGTCGACGACGCGACGGACCTCACGCGGGGCGGCGGCTGAGTCGACTTCGCTCGTACGCCACGTCTCAATCCACGGCACCGTCCAGGTGCGCGCGTACCCGCCCGCGACGACCTGCAAGAGGTCGCGCAGCGGCCGGGGAAGTCTGCCAGGTGCATCGGCCATGACCACAAGCCCGATCAGCTCAACGCCGGGAACGAGTCGCGAGGCCCACTGCTGGGCTGCGACGCGCGCGGCCGCCAGGCCCCGCGCGTTCGATCGGGCGACAACGACAGCGCGCACCACACCGCCGGCCTCTTGCGGCCAGTGGTGGTCGGTCACCGACGCCCCGGGGATCAGCGCCGCCAGGGTCGATTCACCCGCGCCGCCGTGCGCTCCGACGATCCAGAGCGGCGACCGGTGGCCGACGTACAGGAAAGGCAGCCGGTCGGCCGCCTCGGGGGCGGGCACGCCGAGCTGCGGCGCAGTAGGACCGGTCGGAATCGCTGACCTCTCGACCAGCGGCACAACCGGCGTCGGCTCCGCTGCCGGTCGACTGACCCACGGATTGCCTTCGCTCATCGTTAGGACCCCCCCGATAATGAATTGTGGTCTCCCCCCCACACTAACCCATCTAGCACGATTGGAGCAAGATGAATATGTTTAGGTGTATCCCCCCAACACAGAAGCTTCTACCTATGTTTAGTACGTTCTGTTATAGTCTGGTGGCATGCGAACAAGAGAGCACCGTGTGATGGGCGGCCCCCATGACGCGCTCGATGCCCTCTTCGCGAATCTCCCAGAGACGCTGACAGTCAAGGAAGTGTCCGCCCTCGTGCGCAAGACCCCGCAAGGCGTCTACAGCATGCTCAAAGCCGGGAAGATCCCCGGCTATGAGGTCGCAGGCGGGTGGATCATCATTCGCGATGAGCTGAAAGAACAGATGCGGCGAGGGTCGAGCCGGGAGCACCAGACGACGGAGGACTGATTCATGCAACGAGTGTGGCCGGCGATCACGGCCGTAGCGCTAGTAGCGCTGACAGCCGTTGGATGCACAAACGCCAGCGATAACCCGAACCCTTACCCGACAAATTCTTTCTCGCCGTCGGTCACACCCAGCATGCCAAACCCCTCCGGCATCCCGACAGTGCCGCCCGGGTACATCGACGAGGACACGGGGCAGACCATCGCCCCGGTCCCCGTCGCCACCTGGAGCGACGCCGATCGCGCCGCAGCGATCGAGGCGGCGGACGCGGCAATGGCCGCGTTCGCCCGCCCCGGCCTCGACCAGGACACCTGGTGGACCGAACTCTCCCCGCTCCTGACCCCTCAGGCGCGCACCGACTACGCCTACGTGCAGGCATCCGTCGTTCCCGCTACCCGCGTCACCGGTAGCGGGCAGATCACCGATGACACAAGCGCGATGGTCGTTCACGTCGACGTGCCCACCGACGTCGGCAGCTACACCCTCATCCTGACCCGCCTCGACGGCGCGAGCCCGTGGCTCGTCTCCCGCTTCACACCGCCCGAGAACGTGCGCTGATGAGCGACAACAACAAGAAGGCCGGCCCGATCGTCGCGGGCCTCGTGGCCGTTGGCCTGCTCGGCGGCATTCTCTCGATCCCGTTGTTCGCGGCATCCGCACTCGCATGCAACCCCGCTGCCGGCTCTGAGAGCAGCGTCAGCATCGACCCGAACACCGTCCCCAACATCGAGGTCGGGGGCTACGGGCACGAGCAGCTCGTGAACGCAGCGCACATCATCAAGGCCGGGGCAGACAAGGGCCTCGGCGTCCGCGATCAGACCATCGGCGTCATGACCGCGATGGGTGAATCCTCGCTCGTGAACATCAACTACGGCGACGACATCAACGGCGTCACCAACCCTGACGGCTCCCCCACGACGTCGATCGGCCTCTTCCAGCAGCAGAACGGCTGGGGCACGGTCGCGGAGCGCATGGACCCTTACATCGCCTCGACGAAGTTCTTCGACGCGATGGTCACGAAGGTGCCCGACGCGGAGCGTCAGACGCTCGCGCCCACCCTCGTCGCCCACCGCACGCAGGTCAACGCCGATCCGTACCACTACGAGAAGTACTGGGACACGGCCGTGCAGATCGTCGAAGCCCTCGCGGGCGTCGACACCGGCCTGGCCCCCGGGGCCGGCGACCAGGCGTGCAGTAGCGACGGCGGCGTGCCTGGCACCGTCAACAAAGACGGCTGGGCCGCACCCGCTCGCGGACCTATCAGCAGCGACTTCGGCCCCCGCGAACCCGTCATGACGCCCAACGGCCCCAGCAGCTCGTTCCACCGCGGCACAGACCTCGCGCCCGGATGCGACGAGCCCATTTGGGCCGCACAGACCGGAACCGTCGTGGCGACCGGCTTCGGCGTCGGCTACGGCAGCAACGGCACGATCATCGTCGACCACGGCGGCGGCGTCACCACCGTCTACCTGCACATGTACGCAGACGGGATTCTCGTGAAGGAAGGCGACAAGGTCGTAGGCGGCCAGCAGATCGCCAAAGTCGGCAGTAGCGGAACGTCATCCGCGTGCCACCTGCACTACGAAGTCCACGTAAACGGCGAAGCCGTCGACCCCGAGCCGTTCATGCTCGCAGTCGGCATCACCCTCGGATAGGAGACACAGATGACTAGCGAAGCAACAAACTTCCCCCGGATCGAAGCACTCACCCACGAGGACGGCACAGGCGCACTCATCGTGCAGGGACGCCGCCACGACGTGATGACGCCCGACGTGCACCAGACCCGCACGCAGCTCATGCGGCTCGCCGCTGACCAGGCTCGCGCACTCGGCCGCCCCGTCAAGGTGACGACAGGCGGCGTCGAGCCGACCTATCACCTGATCGTCGACGAGCACGCCCAGGTGAGCGAGGACACGAGCCCACCTGCCGCGACCACTACTCGAGGCGCGGCACGCGCAGCGGCAGCCCAGGAGGTCATCACGGACGTTCCCGCTCCCGTAGATGCGGCGCCGGCTGCAGTCGAGCCAACGCCGGCCCCTGCAGTTGCCTCCCACCCCGCTCCTGCAGTCGACGTGCCGCCACGGCCGCCGCTGCCCGCACCGACCGCCACAGCCGCCCCCACGGTCGCCCCAGAGGCGACAGGAGCCGCCGCGTGGACGACGGACGCGGCACCGCTGCGCCGGAGTCTGAAAGAGACGTCCTTCCTCACCACAGATCGCGTGAAGCCAGCAGACAAGGGCGTGCGCGGCCTGCTCCGCCACGTCGGCATCAACATGCAGCCCTCCGCCGCCGAACTCGCGGAGCGGGCAGATATCGAAGCCGTCTCCCAGCACTGGGCAGGCCCTCGCACCGTCAAGGTCGCTAACCGAAAGGGTGGCTCCAACAAGACTCCGACCGTCGCCGCTCTCGCAGCGGTGTTCGCTCGATACGGCGGCGGCCCCGTCCTCGCATGGGACAACAACGAGAACCAGGGCACCCTTGGGTGGCGCACCGAGCAGGGCAGCCACAATTCGAGCGTCCTCGATCTGCTCCGCGACGAGGACCGCCTACTTTCAGCCACCGCGACGCAGGGGATCATCGGCGGCTACGTGCACCACCAGGCCGAGGACAAGTACGACGTGCTCCGCTCTGACGAGAACAACGAGGGCGACCACGAGATTCAGGCCGAGGACGTGCACCGCGCGCACGCGATCGCTGAGCGCTACTACCGCCTGATCCTCATGGATTCCGGCAACACCCTCCGCGCGGCCAATTGGCGAGCCGCCGCCGAGCACACCAATCAGCTCGTCGTGCCGACGACCACGATGGAGGACCGCGCCGAAGCCGCCAAGCTCACCCTCCAGACGCTGGAGGCCAGGGACGAGCACAGCGCGCAGCTCGCCGCGAACGCCGTGGTCATCATCTCCCAGTGGAAGCCCGAGGACCGCGCCGAGGCGCAGCGCATCGCTGAGCTATTCGCGCCCCTCGTGCGCGCCGTCGTGACCGTGCCGTTTGACCCGGCCCTCAAGGCCGGACGCATCCGCTACACCGCCCTCAAGCCCGCCACGCAGCGCGCATGGCTCGCCGCGGCCGCAGCCGTCGCACGCGGCCTCTAGGGACTGCGGCAGGCATGACTAGCGAAGCTCAGAAGGTGGGAGCCTGGCCGCGGCTCCAGGTTGAGATTCGATCCGAGGCCCAGCACGTCACTGCGGTGCTCCGCATCAACGGAACACCGCACGGCTGCGCCTCCCCCACAGTGGAGGGCATGCGCGCCGGGATCATCGCCCGCTGCGCCACCCTTGCCAGCACTCTCGCGCGCCCCGTCGCCGTCGATATCGACGAGGCAGGTCAGCGCTACCGCATCGCCGTGCGGTCGAGCGGCGTGGTCCAGCCGATCCACGCCGGCAACATGATCGCGGATGCCTCCCACCTCACGCCCGTAAACGGGCCGTGCCGGCAGTGCCAGCAGCTCGTCGTCGTCACCGCAGCCGCGTGTGGCGCATGCGGCATCGATCAGCCGTTGCGCGTGGAGCTCGACGACAATCCCCCGCGGAGGCCGGCCCCGCCGACCCACGTGCCGACCGTCGCCCCCGCGCCCGAGTACGAGCGCACGGCCGCGCCGACGCCCGAGATTGAAGAACACACCGTGTTCATTCGCGGGCCGCGGCCTCAGCTCGTCATACATCTCGACAGCGGTGAGACGATCACCACGGCCGCCCCGGCCGTTCTCGGTCGTAACCCCGACGCGATCTACGGACACGCGCCCGTCAAGCTCCCCAGCCCCAGCCGGGAAGTCTCCCGCACTCACGCGCTCGTCGACGTCGACGACGACGGCAGGCTCATCGTCACCGATCACGGCTCCAGCAATGGCACGTCCGTCGACGGGCACGCCCTGTCCCCCCACACGCCGACGATCATCGCCGCCAGCGCACGCCTCCAGCTCGGAGATACAACCGTGCAGCTCCAGAGCCGCACCGGTCGCGAGCAACCTTCAACCCAGGGTTGATCTACGGCGTGTCCCTCGACGTTAACCATTGGCATAGAACTACGCTCGCTCACATGGCCCCTCGTCGACGTCCTCGCGGCTCAC